>Ga0114957_1000777_pt1 | contig 39067 bp, 40 predicted proteins | sample BantaG_FD_87175 | JGI IMG/M metagenome (GOLD analysis project Ga0114957, IMG submission 87175) | Marine algal microbial communities from Bantry Bay, Ireland - BantryBay_4 metaG | ecosystem: Host-associated > Algae > Red algae > Unclassified | place: Bantry Bay, Ireland | collected 2014-11-21
ACCTTCCTGTTGATGACATCATCTATAAAGTTGCCTAGCTGATCATCACTCAGTGACTCTCTATTGTAGATATGAGATCGGCAATCTACTCCACCACCCCTTTGTAATTTGGGTGGAAGCAATGGGAAGTGAGTCGTGCCCGCTATGATTCTAGTGGAGATATCCCCTCCAGCCTCTTTTACCTCATGATCAATTAAGCACTTAAGTATAGATGCGTAGTACATGCATCGCATACCCAGTCCGTTACCGCCCGTGATATGGTCAACGATCTTGACTGTGTTTGCGTGCTTATCTGCATTGTACAGAGACTTAATGTCTATAGGTTTTTTCATAATGTTACTTTGGTTGGTGTCATGTTTTAATGTTTAGACCTCTAAAGGTCTGGTTAAATAATCCCCACCCTTACGCGGTGGGGTTACGTTTCTTTCTTCCTTATGCTTACGCTACATGGGGTCCTCCAATCTTTAAATATCTATCTCATCGTCATCGACAGGTTCATCTCCCTTGCCAATGTATGATGGTGTGTTTGTAATTCCGTACACCCTCTCCAGCATTTCGAGAGACTTCATCTGGATCTTCATGGACTTCTCTAAGTTCTTAAGCCTAAGCTCAAGAAGCTTCTCACCTGATGCGTCAAGACCGCTTATGTCCATGCTCGCTATTCGCAACTGCAGCTTGGATACGACCTTGCCTATTATTATCGGTGATGCTAAGTCAGGGGTGATCTCTATGTCACCACGCCTGACGAGTATGTCTGTATGCCTGCGTCTAAGATGCCTCGCACTGTCTATCTCCTTCTCGGTAAACCCGTGCGCTCTAAGAACAGCGTTGAATGACCTGCCAGTTGCTAGCGTCTCAAGTATAGCCTCACCGTATTTGGGCATAGGCTTTCTCACTCTTGACTCAGGTATCACAACCTTTGGTTCAGGTCTAGGTACCATCTTGACTGGCTTGATAGTGTACTTGACCACCTTGCCTTCTGCTTGTTCTTTATCTTCCATAATCTTTAGACCTCTAAAGCTAGGGTAAAACCCCTGCACATGCAAGCATGATCAGATGTACACACATGCAGGGGTAGCCAACCATAGGCATTAATTTTTAAAATAGTGCGGGCATCACACCCGCATGGTCCTTTACTTATTTGGCAATGTGCATTCTTCAGGACTAATTGTTCGCCTCATATTGTTTAGACCTCTAAAGGTTGCGACTGCTGAGCCGTAAACTTTCCGGTCAACTTCTTGATTGTCTCCATAGCTTCGGAGCCACCGCCACCCTGTAATATGTGAGGGATTACGATGTCGTATGACTCTTCCTCGATAGACTTGGACGGGTATCCGTAGCAGTAGATGGGATTTACAACCGACTCATACACTCTGAACATACCACGCCTGAAGAACCCAGGTGAACACATCACGAAGGCAAGGACTGACATGTTTGAGAACGATGACCGCCCGAACTTTACGTTGCACTCAAAGTGTATAGGCGAATCATCACCTCTCCCGCGAGAGAACGAGCTACACATGGTGACTTCAGGCGTGTAGCCACATGCCATGAGCGATTGGCACACCGCCATAGTTATTGCGCCCCTGAGCATGATATCTTTTTCTGATACCGATGATGATACCGCTGTGTTCATAAGTATGCTCACCACCTTACCCGAAGAGCAGTGTACCTTCTTGCGTTTACGCATAGCCTTTGGATGCCCCCGAAGGTAGCGACCCATAGCCACGGAAGATCCTGCGTATGAGTTTACTATCATGATCTTCTCAGTGTGAGCCATAACTTCAGGCGACTCAGAGGTGTACATGTTTATCATTTCATCAGCCTTGCTCCATCTCTTCTTGCCTGAAAGGATGTCTCGGCATAGCGACATCGTAATGCCACCGTGCCAACTCTCAGTACGCCCTGCACTAGCGGGTTCTTGGGATTTCTGAGGCGGGTCGTTCAAGAGGTATTCGGATAGCTCGGTGACGCTATCGAAGTTCATTTGGTTTTGAATCTTAGCCATGATATATTCCTTTCGCTATACCTTTAGAGGTCTAAAGCACAGTCAGGATCAAGGCAGTCATCGCTGTACTTAGGCGACATACGGGGTGCCTTGTACTTCAGCTTGCTCCGTATCGCATCATCAATACCGAATAGAAAGGTAAGCTCCATCGCCTCTTGGATGGTCCACTCGTTCGACGCAACAAGCTTGGCACCCTCCACGATGTTACGTGTAGAGATTACCACCTTAAACTTGTTGTCTATGCAGATCTGACGACAGTGGTTGCAGTGGTCAACCCAACGGTCAACCTCCTCATGTATCCCATGCGATTGAGCTACTATATCCCGCTCAAGTTGCTTGTCGTAGTCAACCCAAAGCCTAGTGCCGAATCGATTCATGGTCGCGCTGTCGATCATGCTACGTCCACAGTACTCCATTGTAGCACCCGTGCCGAAGGTGTTAGCAGTGGCTACCGCGATAAAGTTGTCAGGAATCTTAACCTCGTTGCCGTCAGGGAATGTCACCGACTGATTTCCGAGAACGCCATTGAGAGACACTAACGCCTCTGCTGATCCGGCATCTATCTCATCGAAGCAGAACACCGCCCCTTTCTTGGGGTTGTCGTTGCAGTAGTCGAGACACTTTCTTAGCATGGTGGCGTAGTAGTCGCCCGTTGCACCGCAGTAGCCGAAGAACGATGTCTCGTCTGAACTTGGCCCAAGACTCATGTCGTAAAATTTGTAGCTGATAATCTCAGCCACCGACCTGAACATGACGGACTTGCCTGATCCAGTTGGACCTGCCATGAACATGTACTTACACGTAGTGACAAGCTTGGCTACCTTCTTCGCATCCTTATGGATTAGACCCTTGGGTGTGGACATCTTGCCCCTGTATTCAAACCTCACAATCTGAGGTACTCTTGACGAGATCTCTTTTGACACCATCTTTTTGATGTCCTTTACGATTGCGTCGAATGATGCCTTGAGATCTGCCTTGCCTTTGGCCGACTCGTTGACAACGATCTGCTTTGCACGGTCGCAGTCTCTGTCCATCTCGGATAGCATGTTGCCACCCACTTTGATAGCAATCGACTCGAACATACGCTGAAGCTGTGCCTCATTGATTCCAAGTTGCGAGACGACCGAACTGTTCGCCTCGATTATATTCTTAAGTGTTTCAGACGCTAAGTCCCGAATCATTTCGTCATGTTTGCTCATGTTATTACCTGTTGGTTGGTTGGTTGGTTGGTTGGTTGGTTGGTTGGTTGGTTGGAAACCTTTAGACCTCTAAAGGTTTCAGTCATGTTTGTTAAAAAATGGTACCCCTATAGCATACCACACTATAGGGGTGAGTGTCAAGTCTTATTTCTAAAGCTTAACAATGGTGCCTTCATGCACATTTACTGCGTAGCTATTTTCTCCTATATGGATGTGCCACACATGCCCCTCGATAAACTCCACAGCTTCCTTGTCGATAATAGCGCCATGCCCTTCGACATATACGCAGGTATACCTGTGAGAATGCTTGAGTCTTGCTCATGTTTACTATGTCTATCATGTTCATAATTATACTTTCTTCTTGTTGCAAATGCCTTTCATTGTAACCTTTAGAGTTCTAAAGGTTTGTTTAATAATGGATCTGTACTCCTTTAGGCTAGGTATCGAAGACCTAGGGGGTAGCACCTGAACGACGCCCCTCTTAGGGTTGAACTCAAACAGCATGCCCCCGACGCAGATGATATATATTCGGGCGGTCATATGGCGCACCGCCCTTTCATCTGTGATAATAATCTCGGGACTCCCATTATAATGAGACATTGTGAATCTGAAGTCCGATCTGATTTGAGTATCTGTCATCTCAAAATTCTTCATGAGGTGATAGGCTAGCCTACCCGCCATTACCCATGACGGGTCACGTCCACCCCCATGCTTCAGCATCTCTTCAAGATCTAGGCACCGAGTAAGCGGAGTTGAGCAAGATTTAGGATCATCCTTTGAAAGTCTGTCAGCTAGCATCTTGACTTTCAATGCACGCATTTCACTCATGCTTATGCTCCTGCAATCTCCCCTAGACCTTCTAGCCCTGACCCTTTCTTCATGATCCTGTACAATTCTCTCCGCTTCGCACATTGAACTACCCATTTTGATTAGGTAGTCTATAATTTCACGTCTATCATACATCGTTAGACCTCTAAAGGTTGATGACGATCACGCCATCTCTGTTATTAATGTGGATAATGGTAAGACCGTCGATGACATCGACGTCCCCACCGTATGAATCAATCAATGACTGCATGTTATAGTACTCTGTTGATGCTATCGCATACTCGTTTGGACATAGTGGTGACGCCTGATCGTCTTGCAGATCCTCCATGTGATCGAAGAGCGCACGCCTTGCATGGTAGGAGAGCTTCTTGACTTCTGCGAACTGCTCGAATATTCCAATGTCGATGTTTGTAATCATGGTAATGCAACTTCTTTCTTGGTTGGTTTGGTAAAATGTTTAGAGGTCTAAAGGTTTAGTACCCTTCAAAAAGAACAGGTTCCCACGGGTGCTTGATGATAATGGGCTTGCACCGCAACTCCTTGATCGGTTCGCCAAGCATAAGCTCAGTGGACTTTACGAACGTCATTCGACGGTGGCACTGACCATTGCCGTCGTATTTGTACCGCAATTCTTTATAGCACACCTTGACGATCAAGGCTAGCAAAATCTTTCGGGCATACCACGGCACGAGCGGGTAATGATTGTCACTAGGCTTAGTCTTGAACAGCTTGAACCCCCTGCTCTTTGCAATACTGCGCACCGCTTCAGACTTGGTGCCGATAGGCTTGACCTTGACATGCTTTACGTTCTTCATCCTTCCGCCCTCGCAATCGTCAATGCCTATGTGTGACACATATGACCAAGGGTGAGCCCATGTTTCGTCAACGTGTTCATTAGGTGAGTCGAAGACGCTACGCATATAGTCAAGCGCATCCCTTCTGCCTCTAAAGCATGCCACTACCTGCATGCTGTCGTTGTGGTAGTTTACGTAGACCTCATGCCTACGCCATTCCATACTGTTTACTTCTTCCATGATACTTTCCTTTGATTGCTTGGTTGTAATTGTGCAAACGCCCGAATCAATCGAGTCTATAAACTTGCGGGTAAAGTTATTGTTGGTTGTTGGTTTCAGAATCTTTAGACGGTCTAAAGGTTTGAAGTCTTTAGACGGTCTAAAGATTCGCCAAGCCATTGCTAGCTTGGCGAACCGTGGGGCTTGAGTTGAGTTGACTATGCGAGGTCTGCGATTGCGCTTGTTAGGGCGTTCATGACTTCAAGATTGCTTGGAGTCTTTGAGAATTCATCCCATAGGGGATGATCAGGCGACGTGGGGATGAATGCCAGAAATTTCGCCAAGTCTTCTGCGTTTAGGTTTGCCGACATGGCAACCCCGTCCGTTTTAACGGAGAGCTTGCACCCTTCCGTCTTGTCATCATCGTCATCCGACGGGATTTCCCAACCCATCGAAAGCGTCACGTTGTCATTCAGATTGTCAAACCACTCTTTGATTTCCGCGACGTTGAACGTTTGACCATCGGCAAATTCGCGAATGAACGATGATCTCCCCTGAAAAGAGTCCAATACACCATTGTCGAACCTCTTTAGGGCTTCCTCTTTTTCCTTAGCCGAAACTTCGGCCAATGGCAAGGGGAATTTGTACCCCGTCGCAAGTGACTTGATCACGTTGTCTGACACGCCTTTCACGAGATCATCCAACCCCTCGGTTCCTAGGAACCTAGTGAAGACTTCGTTGATCTTATGCCACTGAGATATATTGGAACTAGAAAACCCGTCAAAAAACGGGTTTACGTTTAGCTTGTACCATTTTGGTCGTGAGACCTTTTTGGTACCCGCAGTTACGGATTCCGAATTTTGAGATTCGTACATACGTACTATTTTTAGCCTACGAATATTTTGATCGCCTTCATTTTTGACTACGGCTGATGCAAGGTTTCGTGACGCCTGTTGCGCCATTTTGTTCTCGATAGTTACTTCTTTTGATTCAGACATGATGTTTCCTATGGTTGTTGACCTTTAGACTCTAAAGGTCTGGTTATTTGGTAAATGAACCGCTTAGGTCATTTGAAAGTGTGAGCGGTTTTAAAGACATATTCTCGCGTCTGTCAAGTGTCAAGTTAACATGCTAACTTTGACTCTTCCTTATGAGCCTTGACGGCTCGCGGGAATTTTTTTCCGGCCACCGTCCATAGGCGCGTCCCCGAATAAGATTTGCGGAAACGGTCGTAACCGTCTAGCTCCTTTAGCAACCCTATGTAATCGGGACAAATCATCAGTCCGTCAAGTCTAGACTTGCATTTAGCAACCCTGCTATTGATGTGGGAATCAGCCCATTGATTCTCCGATTCTAGTACGCCTACCGACCAGAACCCATCGTTCCATTCGATCCAGTGTCCACCTGCGGTGGACACTCTAAAGTATCCGTTGCGAATTACGACTTCTGAACCGTATCCGCAACTATTTCTGATTTCCTCTCCATCCTGATAGGGATGGAGGTTGTACCCGTCATCATCAGGACTTTGGCCCGACTTTATGAACTCGATGGTCGAACGTAGCGCCCCTGAATCTATAGGGCACTCGAAAAGTGCATTTAAGGTTCTCTTTTCGATAGTGATAGTTACTTCTTCTGCTTTAGTCATGATTTTTCCCTACGGTTGTTGACCTTTAGACTCTAAAGGTCTGGTTATTTGGTAAATGTTCCACGTGGAACATTTGAAATTGTGTACGGTTTTAAAGACATGTTCACGCGTCTGTCAAGTGTTAATGGTTAATAATAGAGGAATTAAGTCACTGAATGAAGGTTCTGGTATTTCACAGAAACCGCACTTTGACATAGCGGGAAACTTTCCTTTACAACTTTGGTGATTTTCATTGCTATCTGATCATCCTTGGCAAGCTTTGAGCGGTTTAGATTCCCTATCGGACCCTTGCTATCGGGTTGTACGCTTCCATCATTGTTGACGTTGGCTCGATTTGCTCTGCTAGGTTGCTACCTTTAATCCCTTGCCGACTCAAAAGCCAATGGCGAGGTGCTTGTTAAAGAACTGAAAGTTTGCTAGGCTTTCACACTAGGTATGTCAGGATGTAAGCACACAAATTGGGTTTGAGAAAATCTTTAGAGGTCTAAAGAAAGTAAACAATCCATTTCCTGTATAAATAGTGGGGGGTAGCGGCACCCCCTACGCGTCAAAATGTGGGGAGTTGAGTGTGTATATGATGTGAGGACTCTGAGTAAACCTAATATTTAACCCAATATTTAAGAGTAAACCCAATATTCAAGTAAACCCAATATTTAACCCAAGTCCCAAGTCAGCCCAATGGAATAACCGTTAGATCCGCTATCTTAAAAACAGAGCCATCAGGGTACTTAACCCGTATAGATTCAACTTCAATCTGAATAGCATCTGGACCAGCATTGCATAATACAAAAGCCTTTAGACCTCTAAAGGCTTCCATCTGAGATGAAGCCTCATCACTCCATGATGAGAAAACTGTAGATGACCCGTTCATAAACTGACAATTGTAACGGGTATTGTAGTAGATTGTATATACCCTCATGAACTAATCCTTAAAGACGGGAGCGTCAATATGGCACTCATACTTGCAGGTAGAGCCATCGGGGTAAGCAACTTCTACAAGATTTATGTGCAGAATTTCTGGTGGATCAAAGATCCTACAGCGGCCTCTAGCCTTCGCTAGAAGATGTATTGCCTCCATCTGAGATCTGGCGTAACCGTCTGTCACTAGACCCTTTACAGGTCGCTGATCTAAATAGTGCATATCGTAAGAGATGGTGTACACCCTGCGATATTTATCTCCTGATTCTTGCGTCATGATATGAAAACCTTTAGACCTCTAAAGGTCTATTTAGTGAAAACCGACTTATATTATATATAAACTAATATTAATTAATCTAATACAATATAAGTATTAATATATCTATTAATAGTAATTATTAATAGATATATTATTATTAATATATATATATATATATATATATATATCGCGCGCAGACGTATATGTGCGCGCGCGTGAATAAAGGACTTTCTAACTTTTAGAAGACCCTTTTACTGATGCGTTCAGCGTGGTGCATGCCAGTCTCCTCATTGACGTGAGGAAAGTGGAAGTACACGGTATCTGCTTCATAGTGGTCAGCAGTCAAGCCTTTGGAGTAATCTTCTGCTAAGTACTTCTCATAACGTTCTCTGTTGATGCTTATGGCAATTTCACTTTCATGCTCACCTGATCTCAGAATGTCGGTGCATCCTACTGCGGCCGCATATGCAATCGAGGTAATGTCGTAGACTTGACGCTCGATGATGCTGATATGCTTCTGCTGTTCCTTGGAGTTGTTCAGGAGTCTGGACACTACAAGGTCAGCGATTCTCATGCAGTCCTCATCTGACAGTTGTGGATCGGGAGTGTGCTGAATATTCCTATTGCTATTTTCTACAAGCTTGATAGCTTCCTCTTCAGTCAATACGGAATCATCAACCTCGTTTAAAACTCCATCTTCACCTATCACCGTGTTATCCACAGACTTGGAGAAATTAGCGACTGCATTGTCAACTAGGTTCTTTTTTAAATCCTCAATGTGAGACTTGGCTTTCTCAGCTAACTCCTCAGCATCCTTGCCTTTAGGTGTGAATGTTTCAGTTTTTGAAAAATCAATTATCTTGTTATCTTTATCTTTATTTTCTGACACGTTACTCTCGTTTCTTGTTTGGTTATTATAATGAGACCTTTAGACCTCTAAAGAATATACCATAATATATTTACATTTGTCAAGATTTAACTTGACTATCGTAGGGATGGTGTGGTAAGGTATATACATGATCAATGTATATATAAAAATAAATAGACCGACACTTTCTGAAACTCCAGTTAAGAAAACCTAGCCCGTCAAGCTTTAGTCATGTTTGGCTTGACGGGCATTATCCTGAGTTCGTATAGATTCGTAATACGCTAGCCCCTTGCTAGAAACCTAGGAGTCGAATCCTAGACTCAGGGCCTTTTTAATTTAGGGGCTAATCGTTATAGCGTGGAGGGAGATCCTTCAACAGGGTAGAATTCTAGTCTTAACCCATATTCAACAGAGATTAGCCCCGCTTAATTTGTTGCTCATAAAAAACATACCCGCCCGTCACAATCGTAATTTCCTTACCGTATCTTGGACTATCATTCAGGCGGTTGTGGCGGGCACTTTCTTTAGAGGTCTAAACATTATGAATAAAATTGAAATAGAAAAAGAATCTTCAATACGCATAGAAGATGGCAGTGGAGACTCAGTCAAAATGGTAATCAACAATGAGGTTGACGGATCAGTATACGTAAAAATTTCGTCAAGGATAGACGGGACTGAAAGATCATTAATGATCAATCATAATTTTATTAAATATCTATCCGAATTCATAGGTAGAAATATTGATTAAAAATTTAACAAGGGCCTTTAGCTCAGTCGGTTAGAGCAGTGGACTCATAATCCGTAGGTCGGGGGTTCAAGTCCCTCAAGGCCCACCAATTTAAAATGGCAACTGTAGTTTAAATATCCAATAAGGGTTAGCAAAAACACCGGAGTGGAACAAGCGCGGAAATGCAGGTGGAATCCCTGTCAGTTGTCTCAAATTTAAAAAGCCCCAATAGCTCAGATGGATAGAGCATCGGATTTCTACTCCGAGTGTCGCAGGTTCGAGTCCTGCTTGGGGTGCCAATTATAAAACAGGTAAATAAATATGAGAGCAAACAGATTAACATCAGAAGAGTCCAAGAGGGTTGCCTACTTGAATTCATCCAGCATCACATTTGACGCAAAGGTTTCAGCAATGGAGCTTAGGCAGATGTCTCTAGGCAAAGGCAAGTCCATTTCTTGCCCTTCAGGATTCGGGTGCATCCCTAAGAATAAGATGAGGGCAATGGGTCGAATGTCTAAGCAGAGAACCTTTAGACGTATAAAGGAAACTAGCCAGTCAATCAAGGGGCATTCAAGAGGAACGGCTGTTAGAGTCGAGAAGAATAGGGTCATGCTTAAATCTGGAAGGCTTGCGAGAAAGATCTCCATAAAGTACCGTAACGATAAGTATGTTCCTGTAATAGAGTATCCTTCAGGAGCAACATACGTAAAGCTTGACAGTGGATCTGTAAGAGTTCTCATAAGACCCAAAGTACAGTCCTAGAAACCTATAGAGCATTGCAGATAGCTTTCTAATTTTACCCATGTCAATACTCACATCTTATAGTGGAAACCAATACGTAAAGAATAGAAATGAATACGCTTAAAAATATTTTACTCGTGGCACTGCTATGCGCTACAAGCGGTTGCGCCACGAGCGGAATGAGTAAAGTTGTAGCTAGATCATACCTTCCACCTACCTCTCAGGAGCTAGAGGACTGGGATAGCGAAAGGTCTAGCAGGGTTATAAAAGGGCTGATGGAGTGGGAGAGGGTCGAGCTTGCTAGGATGGGGGTCGAGAGAAAGCTTCACTCTCAGGCCGGTGCGCTTCCATCCGTAGATACATCCGAGGATGACAAGTGGATCAACATTGCATTAGGATGGTTACTGAAGAGTGGCTTCTAATGAGTGAGTGCAAGAAGAGGTCTCACTTTAGATCGTGCCACATTTGCGATCACAATTTCGAGGTTGATCATACCAATATGCTATCATTGATTTGCGGCAAGTGCGATAAGAGACAGCTTGAGAGAAGGGCTAGAATTCAAAAATGGACGGCACTTATCTATAAAGTATTAGCCCTGCTAATACTTATGTATCTCTCGTATGCATTTCTTAAGTGGTATACCCTTGACTTCAAAGTTGTGGTGCCATAATCTTTAGAGGTCTAAAGATTTACATAAGGATAATTATTATTATGATAGCAAATATTATACTTTCAATGATGATCGCCCTCGCAGCCTCATGCATGATGGGTTGCGATGACGCTGAAGATTTCCTCAGGAGCGCGACGCTTCAGGATGACGACGACGATGGATCATCAAGAATCGTTGAGGCAATCAACACTCAAGGTGGATTGACTAGAAGCGAGATAGCTCAAGAGGGTGATCAAACTCAAGAGTTGCTAATCGGTTTAACTTCCACACAGACTGCCGACATTTATCATGCTTCGCCTACGGAATCTAACGTCGTAGGTAGTGGCGGGTTTGTGTGGAAGCCTATTTCAGAGGGGGATGGGAATTTAGTAATCCTCCTGCCTTCATACTCATCGGCCACATCTCTCTCCGTAAACGGTGAGCAGGCTAGGTATGTGGGCAGGACAAATGGCGACAGATCAACTCACAGGCTTGGAAGCCCAGGTTGCGCCTACGGGGCATTCCCGACAATCGAAACAGATACAGCAGATGAAACACCTCCTATTGCAAATGGTTGCAATAGGGTGGACGGATAATTAATTATGAAAAACGAAAATGTAGCATCAGAAGAAACCGTGGGAACCGCGTCTGTGGAGTCCCAACCTGAACTGTCCGGATTGTCAATAGGCGGAGCCCTCCACCACATGGCGAATGGTCTGGCAGTCTACCGCGAGAGTTGGGAGGGTGACGGAATATTTGTCTTTAAGCAGGCTAGGTCTCGCGTGCCGAAAGACATTGTTCCGAAGATGAGTAGCCTGCCCGATGGAGTGAAGGAAATTCTGGTGGAGCGCGGTACCGACTTACTGTATGACAATCAGCTTTCTATTGTGTATTCTTCAAGCCAGAGTGGCACGACGCATATTTATGGTTGGGAACCTAGTCCATCAGACTTGGTCGCTACAGACTGGAAGGTTTACACTGGGGAATAATTAATTGGAGATGCAAACATGACAATGATATACGATTCAGCAGACGAGAGAAACTTCTACCTATGGTGCCTTCAGGCTAGGAAGCATGGGTATGTGCTGTCGGTCGATAGGGCTAAGTCCTACGATCTATCCAGTCCCAAAAAGTACAGAACCTTTAGACGTCTAAAGGGTGCCAGTTACAAGACCGGACTAAAGAAGGGGGACATTCAAATTAAAGAGCTATCTCTTCTCAGTCCGTGCAGTTACCAACCGGACTTCGATATAACCATAACTCCTGAGTTTAGAGAGATCTTAATTCAGGCTGTTTCAGAACTTGTAGATCCAGACGTTTGTCCAGACAACAGGGTTGTAGTGGAGATAAAGAGTCACTCTAAATTCAGGGACAGGGAGAAGGGTACCAATATGAGGCGCAAGTGGCTTTACGATAAGCACGGGATATACGTCCCTGTGATCAGGCCCGATGAATTATTTAAAAAACTATGGAGGCCGACGATAGTTAACGACGAAGGCAGATCCATATCTCACCACAAGAGATACGCTGACATGATAGACTTTCCAACTTGGCTTAGCAGTAGATGCGGAGAGCAAATGCAAATGACAATAGACGGGGTACCAATCTAATTAATCCGATAGCTAAAGAGTATAACGAAAATCCTCCAGACTATGCGTTAAAGGCAAAGAAGAAGTACAGAAACCTTACGTACGTACAGATAGAGAGGCAAATTCTAAAGAGGAAAAGTTACAAAACCTCAAGGCTAGACCACATGCTTAAGTATGTGGCTTTGCTGTATCCAGACAATTACATGCATGAATGGAGAGTCAGCATGATAGAGGGCTTCGTGTTCTCTATGGAGAAATCAAAGAAAGAGTACATGAGTCACGGGTCTTCAAACTCTCAGAAGACAAGCACGATGGTTATGATTGTACTCGCGGTATGGCTTATCGACCCTGAGTTTACAAGTATATTTGTGACCTCTCCGTCTAGGGATGCGTCAGAGTCAGGTATCTTCGCTGATATTCCCGATACCTTTATAGATCTAAAGGAGGCTCACCCTTGGATTAAAGGGGACCACGTTAACTACACTATCAGGTATGACAAGAAGGTATCCAAGAAGGGGTTTATTAAATGCATAACCTGCGATAAGCTTGGGAAGATGATTGGTCGTAAGCAGAGAAGTACTGACAGAGGTATGGTAATGTTTGTTTGCGACGAGCTTCCTGAGTTTGAGAGGGGCTCTATAAAGGGTGCGCTATCATTCCTTTCCAATGCAAAGTCAATCAAAGAGTTCTTGTTTTGGGGTGCGGGAAACTTCTCTGAAGCATCAGATCTGATGGGCATCCTTTCTGAGCCAGACCTTAAGGGCGGGTACGACGCGCTTAATGTTGATGAGGATCAGGAGTGGGAGACAGTAAGGGGTGGTCATGTCAGGAGATATGACGGTCACCTCAGTCCCAACGTGGTTCAGGATGAATTTTATTATGAGGGACTGACAGACGGTGAGTACCTACAAAGACTCAAGAGGGATAATGGTGGGGAAAAAAGTCCTGAGTACATGAGGTTTGTGAGAAGCTTCCCAGTTTCGGCAGGTAAGCTACTGACCGTACTCACTAGATCCTCAGTGAGGAAGAGCGGTGGATTTGATGAGGTTGACTGGACTACAGACCCTAGAACTGTATATGCTGTTTGCGATCCGTCCGAGGGTGGAGACCCAGCGGCGGTCTTTCTACTTGAAGATGGGTACGCATATCACACAGATAAGCGTACGGGTGAGCTTAAAATCTTTAGAACTCTAAACATTCCAGCCCCCCATAGGGAGATTGAATTAATTGCTGAAGAAGATGAAGAAACAGGCTTGACAATTCAGGATCAAATAGTAGAGTACTGCGTAGAGTTCAATAGATTGAACAGAGTTAAGGATAGCCACTTTGGATTCGACCCTTCATTAAGGCATAATGTGTCAAGAGCGTTCAGTAAGCAGTCTTTTGATTACATAGGTATAGACATGATGGGCAAGCCTACGGATAGGGTTTACACAATAGGTAGGAACTCAGAAGTAGCAAGAGAGATTTACGATAGAAGAGCCACAGAGTCTCACATGATTGTGCAGAAGCTAGTGGCTAACGGTATGCTTAAGGGTTTTGACAACTTCCCTTTGGCGCTAGATAATTTATGCAGGAGAACTTATGTTAAAGAAAAGGGTAAATTTAAACTTGAGAGCAAGAGTGCTTTCAAATCTGGGAACAGGGGTCACTCACCCACAGGAGGAGATCTATTATGTCTAGCTGTAGAGGTGGCTGTTCAAAGGGGGTTTCCAGTTCTAGGTCCAGAACCCAAAAGGCGAAAACCCAAGCCAAAAAAGAAGGCTACTTCGTCCAAAACTCGTCGGGTCGGAAGGCTCCAACGATCAGTGTAGACTGGAGTGTTCCTAACATATCTAACTTCTCTATTCGCGGAGGGTTTAGCTTGGAGTATACTGAACCAAAGACTAAGAGGAACTACCTCATAAAGTCTAAGGGCGCGAATGATACCGTATCCCAGATTGCGGAGATACAAAAGGTCGCAGGATCTTTTAATGGTTACGGAGAGATTGCTACGTACTGCCTTAGAACTTGGGCGAAGAAGGGGGACCCTAGGCTGGCGAAGTTCCTGAAGGATAATCCCAAAACCTTTAGACCTCTAAAGGAAGTCTCAAGTAAGAAGATGAGCGTAGATGATTACGGACCTGTTATATGGTCGTACTTCAGGCTTTTCTTTATTCACTTTGACAGAGATCACATGCTGGATACTGTAAGATATGTTACTGACTTTATTGATCCAAATGTAAACAAGAATTCGGGATGCATAAAATGCTACGAGCATTGGCTTGAAGTCATGAAGATGTACCCACCATCTCAGCCTAGAAACAAAGTTCAGTTTGCCGAGTGGATACTAAGGGTTCACAATGAGGTCAGGGAGTCTCAGGGTAAAAAGCCATTTACAATGAAAAGCATGATAACAAATTATGGTGCGCCATTAGGCTCGGAGGCAAAGCTTGGAAAGAATTAGATCAGTAGAGACGAAGTCGAAGCTCGTAGAGAAGATGATAAGAGAGGGTGAGCGAGACCGGATGGACAACCTCATGGTTGAAGAGTTCATCAACGGTGCAGCACCTATGACGGAGCAGGAGCAGGACGATGCCGGCTTCAGCAAGAACGTAAACTTCCTTACAGCGAATAAATCTCAGAGCGACGGTGCAAAACAGCTCATTAGCATATACACCAAGCAGAGAGATACTTGGAGAATAAATCTCAGGAGTGCGCCAGATGGCAAGAAGGATATGTGGAGCAAGAAGGTCACCACAATATTCAACAGGACTATTGGCGAGAGTAGCAGGTTTAAGTTTGTAGCCAAGTCTCTGTGCAACGAGCTTATAAACTTAGGTACTGCCGCTCTTGAGTACGAGAACTCTCTTGACTGGTGTCCAGAATTCGTAAGCACTTCTGAGCTTCTGGTGCCCAGAGGGTCTGATGCAGATCCAGAAAGCTGGGACTATTGGGCAACCTTTAGACATCTAAAGGTTTGCGACCTGAAGAGGATGCACGAGTCTGACATAAAGGGTTTCGATAAGAAGATAATAGCTAAGTGCATAAAAGGTATAGCGCAGAGGCTTGATGAGAATGCCCCAAGAGATGGAAAGAAGTTCTCTACATTCATCGAGCCACCCAGAAAGCTTTCATTCTCAGTTCTTGATGACTGCGCTTACGATACAATCTTAGATCAATCTGTAGTTGCTTACACCTTTTACCAGAAGATCTCTGGAACCAATAGAATTGACAAGACCATAATCCTAAAGGACGTATCAAAGAGGAAGAAGGACAGCGACAGGTCATCCTGCAACGCTGAGATATACTTTAAAGAGGATGAGCTATCAAGCATTTACGAATGCTTGATTCCTTACTATCTGACAACCAATGTGTCAGGAAATCTTAAGTGGCATAATGCAATAGGTCAAGGCGTAGCCACCTTCCCTTCAATGTGGGAGATAGAGAAACTTAGAAACAGGCTTCTCGACAAGATAGATTCATCCTTAATGAACCTATGGCAGAGCGAAGATCCTAACGATGACGAGACAATCGGAAGGGTTGACCTGTCAAACAATAGCGTAATTGACTCTCACCTGAGCCTAGTTCAGACCGGAGTATCAGACAGGCTAGAGAAGGTATTCCCAGTAATATCAATGCTTGAGCAGATACACTCTGGCAATACAGGGGGTGGATTCTCCAATCAAAGTGGCGTGTCTTCAAGCCAGAACGTCCTTGAGGTTCAGTATAAAGACTTGGTTGCGAGTAGCCGAGAGGCAAGCTCAAACTTTTATTCTGAATGGGCTGGTCTTAATGACAATCTCGGTCGTCAAATCTTTAGACGTCTAACGAGAAGGCTAGCTGTCAAGATGGGTGGCGGTTACATCCAGTCTGGCAGAAGAGGTGTAAATGAGATCATCGAGTTTCAGGAGCAGTTGGCATTAGAAGGCATACCGCTAGAGATGCTTCAGCCTAGCAATATTGACATACACACCGCAAGGGTTGCCGGTGATGGAAACACAGATTCAATGGCTAGGATATACAGTCATTACATGTCAACTATCAATCAGTATGATCCCAAGTTTAGGGGGTACATACTCAGAAAGCTTACAGAGATAGCTACGGATGACTTCGATGAAGCTGAGTATCTTTCTCCCGAGGCTCCAAATAATGAGGCTCAAATATCCGTGGCCTATCAGGAGGATGCCGTCGCCTACATGGGCAGGATACCTCCACTGAACTCAACCGATGTTGATGAGGTGCATATTCCGTCCCACATTGAAGGTGCAAAGATTCTTCTTGAAAGGCTTGATGAAGAGCCGACCGTTGCTAGGATGACTGCGCTTCAGGCTTTGCTTACGCATACGGTTCAGCACATTCAGAAGCTAATGTCCAGATCTCAGAATAACAATCAGGGCAAGCAGTGGATGCAGGAAGTTCAGGCTATAGCTAATTCTTCAGAGAAGTATCAAGAAATGATAAACGAAAAGCAGGCTCCAGACGAAGCGGGTCCAGAAGATGCGGACGCTCAGATAAAATCTAGAGAGGTTGCAGTCAAAGAGGGTCAGCTTCAGCTTGAAGCGGCCAAGGCTGTTGCGAGGGAGAGAAAAGATGAAGTCAGGCAGAATCACAGAGAAGCTATGGACTCATTCAACATGGAAATAAAAAGATTTAAAGCAGAAACGGATGCATTCCATGCTCAAAACTCTTAGAGAAATATCAGCATTCAGAGAGTGGGCCTCGTCAGAAGAGGCTAAGCAGTTCAAGAATGCATTAAGAATTGAACTGCTCGAAGACTCGTACAGGGGTGAGACTGCCGACTTTATGAGGGGCATGGCAAGGGCGCATAAGCTACTAGAGTTGTCGGCAATCGTGCCTGAAGGGGAAAAAGAAAGAATCAAACATAGAAGACCAGCAAGAATAGGAAGAAAAAATGTCACAGGAAACTAAAGAAGAAACGCGTACTGAGCCAAAAGTGATCCTGCCTGAGAATCCGCAGGGGGCACAGAACTCAGAAAGGTTTAAAGCGGCAAAAGATGTAGATCACAGCAGGACCGTCCCTAGGGGTGGATCAGCTAAAGATATTAACGATATAATATCTGGAGCTACTGACGATAGCCAGTCCTCAGAGGACGAGAACACAAAAGAGACTCAGGAGTTAAGGGATAAGATTAGGGGTGAGGCTAAAAACGTTAGACCTCTAAAGGTTGAGGGTGAAGGGGATGAAAGGGATGCGAAGCCTGATGAGAACGGGGAGAATACTGACGGTCCCGATGAAGGTCAAGAAGGGGAGGGGGACGATCAGTCCGCAGTAGATAGCTTTGAAGAGGCTATTGCAAAGGAGTACGGATCTGGCTCTGTCCCTAGAAAGAAGAATAGATCTAAGCCGGCAGACCACATGCGGGCAGAGATTAAGAGGAAGTCTGAAGAGCTTGAAAAGCTTAGAGAGGAGAATGATAAGCTTAAGGCTTCAGGCATAACTCCAAACCAGAGAATGGATGATCACCCTAAGCTTGTAGAAATATTCAACTCTTACAAGGAGGATCTTGCCGAAGCCAAGTCCATGTATCCCGAGATTGCCTTGAAAATGGACGAGATGGTAGAGGAGGCAAACAAAGTCAGGAGGGATGGAGGCACCCCAGAGGATGTTCTCGACAGCGTGATAGATGCCATTGTAGATTCTAAGCCATCTCTGATGAGCGAATCTAGGACCATAGCTAGAACAATAATACCACTCCTTAATCATATAGATAATTATGACGCGCAGAAGACTGAGCTTTCAAAATCTCACGACACTGCTAGGTATGAGATAGCGAAGCATAATTACAATGGTGACAAGGTCAGGTGGAAGGAGATCAAGGGGTCTCTAGTCAAGGTTGACAAAGAGGAAATTCCGAAGGGAAGCGCACTTCTCAAGCACTTCATAGCTAGGCATCAAGACAATCCTACATTTGAAGAACATGCGAGAGTTATCGACGGAGAAGATGGCGTTCTTGAAAAATTGTTCTCTCCTCTTGAACCGCTAAAGGCTAGCGACTTTCCGCATATGTCTACAATGGATTTCAACAAGATGGTTGAGAAGAGAGATATGGACAGGGGCAAGAATCTTGAGCTTCATGTTCCTGAGCTTGTAAGGATTGCCCTTTACGCTCAGGCTATGTTCCCTCACCTGATTAGATCTATGCATAGCAGTGAAGAGGCTGTGAAGGAAAGCTCGGGATACGACTTCGGCAAGTCCACATCCAAGCCTGCGACATCCGGTGAGCCTAAGCATAAGCCTACAGCAAGAGATTACAACAACAGCATAATGGGTTCATAAACCTTTAGAGGTCTAAAGGTTCTAAAGATAATAGCTTAATTGCTATTATCTTTTTTTTTAAAAAAAAATAAATATTTTATTTGACATACGGCACAACCGCATGTACCTTTATAATAAGCGAAGACTCACACCTCCCAGTCAGGGCGAGTATGTCTGATCTTAATCATTAGTGCCGAGTTCGCCACCGGCTTCAAGTAGAGGCGCATACGTTGATTAAGTATTAGTAGCTAGGAAGTCGCTACCTAGTTGGTGAAAGGAATCTTTAGAGGTCTAAAGGTTTTATCAATCAACTTTAAAACAAGGTAGACAAATGGCTACAAAAGCACAATGTAAAAGCTTCAAAGCGGCAATGCTTATTGAAGAGGGCAGGTATCAGGGAGAGTTTGAAGATGAGTTAATGTCGTATGACAAAGGCTTCGCTCTCAAAATCATACCGGAAACAGATTACAGCACAGAGTCCGGAGTTAATCCGCTAGGCGTCAGATGGCGTGGAGCGAGAATGAGACATGAGAACTACGAAGAGTTCTTGAAGTCAGGCAAAGAGCTTGTCAAGTATCCAGATGTAGGATGCAATGGCGAGCCAACAGAGATCGAGGCGTTCGCCAACGTAACTCAGGTTTGTGACACAAATGGTACCACGGTACACATGGGTTACGACACTTTCGGCAGATGCGTCAAGCGTACTGCGATTGGGTCTGAGATTATCTGCATCCTTCCAATCATCGAGACAAAGGCCCCAGGTGAATACATCGAAAGGCTTAGAAATCACATGCTCTCACAAGCTGCTGAGAGGCTTGATAGAAACTTGATGGATGACATGATCAAGATGTCTGGCTTCCAGATGAGTACAAGCAAGCACTACAATCCAGTAGCTCAGCTTGGTTACTTCTCGGCTAAGCCGCAGGGCGTACTCAGCATCGGTCACCTCAAACGCTTGAAGGACACACTCATTGCGAATAACTACGCAAAGAATTCAGGCACGGCAACTATTGGCGCGTCCGTAGCTATGCGTGTATATGCATCAGAAGACGCTATCAACACAGCAATTTACAATCGCAAGCGCGACAAAGGCTTTACGATTGAAACCAAGATGAACATCGACGATCCAATCTTTGGATCAACCGCATACTACGACGGTATCGAGTTCGTTGTAATCCAGTTCCCTCAGCGCGGATGGTTGAAGCCTGTTGGTGGAAATCAATTCAAGTTTATAGAGGTTCTTCCAACTATAAATCGGGCGGGTACTGGGGATGGTATTGTAGAAGACGTCAATAATGACTACTACAACTGCTCCACATACTGCGACGGACAAAAGCATGAGCTTTATGAAGTCAGCTACATCCCTCACCCTGATGCGCTTGAGCGTCAACAGTTCAGAGTGCCTAGAATCGACAAGATGTTTAGGTCTGACGGAACTGAGATCGACTACTCAAGCCTTGAGGTTAAGTTCCTAGACGGTCCAGTACTGTGGGGCGACTGCGGAAATCTCATCAAGAATGAAGATGGCAATCAGGCCAAGATGAAAGCTGGGCATGCTTATGCTCCGTACTCAAAGTATCCTGAAAAGTCTGCTGTAGTATTGTCCCTCGTTGCGCCTGAGTGCATTGAGATTTACGGCAACTGCTGTGACGAAGACGAGTGCCCACCTGATGAAGTTGAGATCACTCTTGACGATCACCCTGCCACTCAGAATTGCCCAGACGTATGTTTGGATGAGGATAAGATTTCTCCTCTTGAGCCTGACTGCGACAACCCCGATCCTGACAACACTATCGGTTGCCTACAGTTCGTTACGTCTGCAATCAACCTTGAGCTTGATGCTGAAGAGGTTAAGATTTACGTCAAGAGAAGACTTGGCGACATGGGCGAAGCTACTGCCACAGTAGCCACAACTGACGGAACCGCTGTTGCGGGAACTGAGTTTGAAGCCACCTCTGAAGACCTCGTATGGGAAGATGGGTGCAGTACCACAATGTGCGTAACAATTCCAATCACACCGTCAGAAGAGAATGCAGGAAAGTGCTTCACTGTTGACCTAACGGTTGCAAAAGGTGAAGATGCTGTACCTGTATGCGTTGACGGTGTAACATCAGTCGAGATCTGCTTCGTTGATGTAGCTGACTGCGATGGCGAAAAGCCTTGTTGCGGAGATGCACCCGCTGAAGAAAAAGAAGGCGACAGCAAGTCAAAGTAATCTTGTTGGTAACGGGAATTCCCTTCAGCTAGGTACTGAGTGAAAAATACTATCGGGTAGTGCCGATTTGAAAAACATAGGCCCACCCAACGGTGGGCCGAACCTATTTTTAACGAAACCTTTAGAGGTCTAAAGACTATGAGTGAATACTACGTAATGATTAAGGGAAAGATGGTAAGCGTCGGAGACGAGCTATCAGACCTTCAACATCAAATAAACTGCTTATGCAAAGCTTTAGGCGCGGTCCCTGAAGACACTGACACCGACACAGTTTTGGTTATCGGAGATCCCGTAACTAATGATGACGGCTCTATAACCTTCCCGACAACAACCATTGACGCGATCACTGGCGACCCTGTTGAAACAGGGGGATTTACCATTCCCCCACCTACTGTTGACACCGACACCGACACCGATACGACCATTAAATTCGGAACCCCAACAATCGTTGATGGCGTAATAACGATCCCAACAATTATAGTTGATGAGATCACTGGCAATGAAACCGCTGGAGACCCTATATCAATAACGCTCCCTACATCTGGAGGTGGGGGCATCACCGCGAGTGTTGATGCAAACGGCCTAGTAACCATCGACCACGAGAACAGTGACAACACCACAGATAGTGATACGTTCCAGCTACCGAGGTCCGAAGTTACTGGAGTTGCATGTGACACCCCATCACTATCTACGCATGGGGTGGTCGAACATGACGATGGGTATGGTAACAAAAATACGTTACGTCATAACGTGGGCGAAAACCACATTAACTTGGGTAGAACCGCCACTGTAAAACCCGTACTTCGGTATAATCAAGGACTAGCAAGCGGAGGTGCTTTTCGAGATTTTGTAGACTCCTACGTGATTGCGAACCCTCGCCCTTGCGCTATCATTGCGCACTATCACAGTGTCGTTGGCTCAGGCTGGCAACACACCGACGGCATAAATATTGGTCTAGAGGCGGATCGGACGTTGCCGGCTGACCAGAACGGTACGGACGGGGATGGTATGTTGTATGTTTTCACCTCGGTAAGCTATGGGAATCTACACCCGCAGGAGCTACAGCAGTTTCAGGGTACGGTGGAGATCCACCAGTTTCAAGACGGGCTCAGCATGGGGGCGGGGATCAATCAAGGTCATAAGCACTCTGCGGAGTCGCGTATAGCACCAGGCGGGACATATCTCTTTCGGACTCAGAGGCTTCTGGGCCGACAGATTAACACGAAACGTATCGATCTTGTTTTCGCACTAAGTCACAGGACTTCGCGGATTTGGTACAACGACGCGGAGATCGTATAATAATTAACCGGACGCATTATCATGAAAAACAAATACCAATATTATAAGGATTCCGAAGGCCATGTAGGCTTATGGAAAATGCGAACTCAGTTCCTCAATAAAGGTCCCGACGCTGAAGGTTCGGAATCTAAGGCTATTCCTTGGGACGGAGTGATGTTTTGCTTTGCCCTGCATGTAACAGAAGAACCTCTTGTCGAATCTAACCCTACCCGCGAAGAAGATGGGGACACGTTTGAAGTCCTCAAAGACCTGCCTGAAGGGTGGAGTGAGGCGACTGAAAAGGAGTATTTAAAGTATCAAGAAGACTTGAATGAAGAAGTTACCGACCTAGAGTTTGTTTAATGATAAGCGAGATAGTAGATGGTGTTGCTACCCCTCTTTCAAAGGCTACCGCCACAGGAACCGCTACGGTTCTGGGCGTAGGCATATGGTCTTTAAGCGGATTGATGACTCTCTTCGGAATAGTCGTTGGGGCCTTTACAATGTGGGGAGCATACCACCAAGGTAAGCTTGCAAGAATGCAGAGAAGGATTTTGGAAAGAGGAGAGATTAATCCCGACTGCAAAATGGGGTACCCTAAAAAGGTCTGTGAAGAAGACCCTGATAAGTGTGTATGCGAGAAGATAGATAATAAGTAAAACCTTTAGAGGTCTAAAGATGTCAGAAGAAAATCAAGAAGAAAACACAGAGACTCCGGTCAACCCTACGGAATGCCCCCCTGAGACTGATGGCAAGATCTATATAAGGGTTAAGACTAAGTGCTATGCAGGATCTAACTGCGGGGTGCCGCAGTACACAGAGGCTTTTCAGTTTGTAGAGATTGACAAGCCTGTTGCCCCCGCTCCAACCCCTGAGACCCCTCACAGTATAGCCCCTGAAAGCGAAGAGTGGCTTGAGGTAAGTACCTCCGGTGACGACCCTGTTCCTCAGACTACAGGGTTAACCGAGAAGGCTAGATGCCTAATGTCTCAGCTATGCTCTATGGGGTGGGAGGTGACCGTACCTGCAACAGTCAATCTAGGATTATGGACTGACGTTGCAGGTGAGGGAATGGAGCCACTTAGAGTGGTTCCATCATCAGAGGTGCCGTACTCAGGAAATGCTGACGGCATGAGTACTTCTGACGGCATAACACAGTCTGTAGGCGGAAGCAAACAGAGCTATAATGAGAGGGCTAGATTTTATCTACCCAAGCCTGACGACGGTAGCTGTCTTAAATGGGTGAGAATAGGAGTTACGCCATGCGGATACATGGAAGACGGTCACACACTTCTGGTTACATTTAGACCGTCAACAACAGCGTTTCATGTTGCCTCAGACCTTGTTGAGGTTAGCTACAATGAAGAATCCAGTAATTCTCACAGCATGATTGCGGAGGTTCTTACGGACGCTTCAGGGGATTGCTACTTCGAGCTAAATATGAACGTCAAGGCAATTCAGGATACAAGGGATGGATCTGGGCTTGGAGATCTGAGCAACCTAGGCGAGATTGAGTGGTACCTAAACGGCAAGGTTACGATACGTCAATTCATAGTTAACCCTGCATGCAAGTGCGGATGCAACGGATAACCTTTAGAGGTCTAAAGATATGTATAAAGCTACAAATGAAATACTATCTGTTCTTGGCGAGCCAAGTTCAAGGGGCGTCTATAAGGTTACTGCAACAGTATCGGTAGAGACATCCGGTACAGGAGAGCAGATGATTAAGATTTCTGAAATCAACGGTGTCTCGCTACACGGTGCTAAGGATCACGAAGAGATCTCACATCCAACCTCCGGAGAGGTTACAGCAGACATAATGGGTCTAGGCCAAGGAGGACAGTTTGTCCAGTAATTGCGAATGCGAAAATGTTTACGCACTGTTGAAGTGCGGAAAGCTAGGCAAGGAGGACTTCCCGTCAAAGGGGGATTACTACCTTGCCTGCCTTCAGGTTCAGCTAATAGATGCAACGACGTCTGGAGAGCCGCCTGTCACCGTACCCGTAATGGGAATTGAAAATACCGGATTCCCAGCTTGCATGCTTGATGATGGATCACCAGTTTTTGTGGAAATCATAACTGACGAAGAGGGAAATTTCGTCAAGTATGTTGGACACCAGTTAGGAGTGGGTAGAATAGACCCGCTCAAATTAACCCAAGTGGGCAACTGCCCCAAGATAAGTAATACAGGAGCGTGCTAATATGTGTGGAACATGCGAAAGATACAGAGAGAAATACAACGAAGACACAGGTGAATTGGTAAGTATAATCGAGGTATACGATTCTAACGAGGTAAGCTTAAGCACAAAGAATGTACTTAATGCGACAAACGGCAAGACAGACTCACAAGGCAATTCGTTTTCCGACCTAGCAGGAAAGCTTAAGTGTTGCAAGCCTGCCAATTTGGATACTGAGATTAAAAGCTATAACGTCTGCGCTATTGTAGACGGTGATGATCCAGTCACCTTGATGGTGTGCGAGACTGTCTTGACGGACCTGACTAACTACGTGGCTGGAAACGCCTCTTCTATAGTTACAACTTCCTCTAAGAAGTTCACCAATACCGACGGAACTCCGGTTCTTGAGTCAGATGTTGACTCGTACACCATAGGAGAGTGCAAGTTAAATCTTACATCTCACGGTGTATGCGCTACATCGGGTAAGAAATAATCTATAGCAAATAGGAGAGCTATCAATGTGTGACTCAAACTGTCAAGACTATCAAATCTTCAGGGATAATAATAATAATATCGTAAAGGTTAATGTTTTATTTAATCCTGACGGATCGGTATCGCAAGATAGTTACACCCCTGATAGCCCTCCTTCAGGGATGTCGTGGAATGGATTAATTGCAACCCTTAAGAAATGCCCATGCTGTGATTGCGAGGAGGCCGAGATTGAAATCAAGGTTGACAAGTGCGATACCAGATGGGCTACAAATGGAACGGCTTGGCATCGGAGATTCTTCTTCGGTGGCCAAGTATTTCCAACTACAACTAACTTCAACTCCCACGTAATAGGATATGTTACAGATGGAACATTTACCGCTGAGTGTGATGGCATGGCAAATGTATTCTTCGGATTCCCTTGGATAAGAACCTTGGTTAGATCGTCATTTATACAGGCGTACATAGATGTTGCAGTAATCAAGAACGGTGCTTTAGTTGCGAATACCAACTACACCAGTGATGATCTTATTGAAGAGAATGAATTTTCTGGCGTGGGTAGGCTTGAGTATGACGACCATAAATACTACGCTAACTGGAATGTTCCTGTGAAAGCAGGAGACACCATTGCTGTTAGATGGAGAATACGTTGCAGAAGAATTCAGCCGCTCGCAACACCCGCCCCATACACTAGGCTCATGGTATACAGACGCCACCTAGCTGTCAACGTAACCCCCAACGCTGTAGTTGATGTAACCACGGTATAATTATTATGTATTACACAGAAAAGAATGGGGCGCAAACTCCAGTACCTAAAGGAACTAAGGGTGCCAAGAAATGGAAACCTAAAGATTTCGAGGACGATGAGAATCTTGCAGGCATCATACCTGAGTTTGACCAAGAGGATGATGGCGAAACCTTTAGAGGTCTAAAGGCTTATAGTGTCAAGAAGGCTACGACTGCCGGTAAGGAGATACTTCTGAGGAGAGTTAAGAAGTCCCTTCTTGATGATTGCTATTTAGTATGCGAAATAAAAGAAGATCTTTGGCACCTAGATTTCTCAAAGGCTAGGTACGCAAAAGAGTTCACAATGAAAGAATTAAAGAGAATTGCTAAGACTCTAGGGGTAAGGGGTTACAGCAGGATGAAAGAGCCTGAGCTATGCGGTGTCATAGTGAGCAGGCTGAAGGAGTGCGAGTAATGTGCGGTTGCAGTAATAATCACAATGGATACAATCCAATAGAGTTACCTGTCTCATACGAGAATTGCACCTCATGCAACTCTCAAAACAGCGTCAAGGTCTGCGGATCTTGTGACGAGAAGGAGTACTCTTGCGGTTGCCCACCGAAGAAAGAGAAGAAGCGTGGCCGAAGCTCTGTAAGGGGAATAATCGCAAGGTGTATGCCTTGGCTTAAGACTGTAGACAAGATATGCGTTGGTGAAGTTCTCGCTACCTCATCTCCAAATGGGGATTGCATTAACAAGCTCGATGGGCTTGGCGTTCTGGTCAGGAATATGCATGGAGCCAAGTACCAAAAGGTTTTGTGCATGCCTATGGTTGAGCGTCACGAGAAGGTTATAGCGGTCGATGGCACATACGCTACCGTACCTGAAAGATCAATTGCCTCAATCGCTGGATGGTATAGCCATCCAGACGGAGGGCATTGCCTCAGAGGTCTTAGAGGTCTAAACGATGGAGACGTCCTTAGATGGACGCCAACAGTAAACGGTTGGACCATCGGTCAGATTTACGAGGCAGGAATATCTAGCACAAACCTAGGTGTCCACTGCGAGAACTCCGTCAAGCTTGTAGCCACAGAGTGTTCAGACTGCGAGCCATCTGGAGCCAGAAAGAATGTAAGAGAGTGGAAGCCTTCTTTAACTGGACTAGTAAGATACAATGGCACATGCTTCGTGATTGATGATGAGTCTGTCGATGATGATACAGATGAGGACGAGTACAGCAATTGCAGATCAAGAGTATCTGTAGGATCGGGTAATGCTAGGTTTGAGTCCAAGAAAGGCGGAACCATTCAGGCTACAGTGAGGGATGATGACGGAAGCAACGGAGGGACGGTAACCATACACTGCTCTTCAAGTGCCACCGGATCGGAGACTATTGTATTCCATCAGCATTATTACAATATAAATGGCGAAGATGATGACAGCATCATAGCGACATTGAACTTTGACACAGAGTGCGGAAAGTATTACAGAATAAGCACCTTCTCTATGGGTGCGGTAGTAGCTCACCTTCTTGAGTAAACCTTTAGAGGTCTAAAGATGATAGGCAAAAAGACAGATCTGGGCAGTTACTTTGCATTCGCAGGTATGGAGCCATCTAAGGATGGCTTAATGATTTCAACATACGGATACGAAAGCGCGGTAAATGTAGAGATAAGAAAAGGCTTCCCTTCCACAAGAAGGGGAGTTTCTGTCGTGCCTATCATTGGTGATGAGGAAGATGTAAATAATTGGTCTGCCGAGAATCATCAGGGTAGCAAGATACACAATCCATCTCGCGGTCAGAGCGCAAAGGTATTTGCAAACGATAGAGATCTGATCATGTCTGCTGTTGGTGGCAGAAAGTTTTCCCTAAAGCCTAAGCGTTCTGCTTCAGGCGAGATGTACGCAGAGATAGAAGACCTCACCTCTGGATTGAGAACGGACCCTAGCATCCATCTTGTTTACTGGGGAACATCGATAGAGATATACGCCATGGCTAATGATGGCTTTAGCGATATGTGGATATGGGACAGTAATGGACCCGCATTCAATCAGGTTGGATACCTTCCTAACGACAAGCCTAACAGCAAGCTTCCTAACGGGGGAACGGTTATTGGCTATGCTCACGGCAGGGTCCACATAGCTACTAATAGAGTCTGGATATCAGGAGACGGACTGCACAAGAACAGCTTGACGACGCCTATCAATCTGCTAGACGCTACGGAGCAGACCTATTGGGATACAGGCAAGGCTATCGTACCACCCAGTGCTATGGGAGATCCCCTAGCCTTTGCACCCATACCTAGAAACAGAACCGTTCACGGCATAGGGGACTCGATCTTATACCACCAGTATGGTGCGTTCGGTGTTGACTATAATAAGGTCAGGTCTAGCTGGGCGGATGAGCCTATGACTGAGCATGTACTTCTTTATGGTAGTGCGCGTGGACCTTATGCTGTAGACATCATGGATGGTGACCACATCTTCAGATCCAACAGGAGCCTTGAGCTTTTAACCTCAGTACTTAATGAGTCTGAGCCGGATGGCAATCCTGAGAACACTATAGGGCAGGAGATAAAAGACTTGCTCGCTCTGGACTACGAGCCATACCTTAGATTCGCTAGCGTAGTTACTTGGCATAAGCGCAATAGGGCATTATGCACTATAGATCCCGTTGTTAGGAATAGATTCTGGCACCATAGGGCATTGGTATCAAAGAACTTTAAGCCTAGAGAGACTGAGAGATCCCCTCACGCAACCGAGAGCATGTTTACTTTTCCTCCTGAGATCAGAAACATATGCCAGTTGGTTCGCGGTCACGTAGGACACAAGGAGGAAATTTTCTTTGTATCTAGAAATGATACTGACGATCCTAGGGATGGTCAGAATAAGCTAGTTATATTTGACGAGCTAAAGAATCATGATTCGGTATACGACTTTAGAGGTCTAAAGAAAAAGTATAACATAGAGAGTCAGCTTGTAACCAAGAAGCTTTCTATGGGCGAGTCCTTTACCAGTAAGAAAGATATTGTAGGTCGCATAGGATTTAAGGATGTAGAGTCAACGACCAAGTACGCTGTGTACTACAAGACTGACAAGTCTAAGTGCTGGTCATTCTGGTACAAGGGTTGCCTTGAGTTTACACCCAAGTCTTCTACTGTTAATTTTACAGGATTGAATGCAGAAGATCCTGAGATAGTTCTGCCCAAGGTCAGAGGCATAGGTAAGTTCAAGTGGATTCAGTGCAAGATAATATGGGAAGGCAGTGCTACATTATGGTACATGCTAGTCAACTCCGCTGTAGAGGACAGTCCTGACTGGTCCTTTAAGACGGAGAGAAGGTGCATAGACATAACTCATGCGTGCTGTTGCGATGAGGATTTCTACAGTTACAGCAGGTGGTCAGACCACAAGCCATTTGATTGGCGAAAGGATAATAACGATGGATAATACATCAGCAAATAATAATGCAGCCGGTTACTACAAAGGGTTTGACCAGAACACCCTTGGTGCTGAGGTCGGCAGTGTAAGCCCTAGTCCGAAGCGTAGTGGCGACTGCATTGATGACAACACGATGAGGGAGATAGCGAGAAGGATAATAGTGCAGATTGATGCATCATTATCATCCTCTGTTAACTCTCTATCTTACGTCAGATCTGTCGAGCCTCCTAGCGACACCTCTCTTATCTGGCAACAGATCTCTCCCGATACAGGCGCAAGCGTTGGTAGCACTCAGACCTATGATGATACGACTGGCCAATGGGTTTCCAACTCAGCCTCTCTTGATGACATACCTCCTCAGTACACCGCCCCTCAGTGCAGGTCTGGAAGGGTTTGCTTGGTTGCAGGCACGCACACCATACCATTCTCTTCGGATATGAATGACGCAAATTATACGCCAATCATAACGCCTACAAGCTTTGATGGCACCACCTATGGACCCGCCTCTTACTTCAACTTTAACATAACTAATAGAACCTCATCTGGATTTGAGATAACCCTTGATGCAGATGGTTGCTTCTTCTGGAAGGCAGAATATTGTACCAGTACATAAGCAGGAAAGAAGCTAGGCGCGTAATCGCTAGCGACGTTGGCACCGACGATAAGTCTGAGCTTAACTCAATCATAGAAAAGGTGCGTGAACATATATTCTCTATGTACACGCGACTTGATATAGTACCCAAGATACAGGTGTGCCTTGCCACTAAGACTTATTGGCAGGACTGCAACCTTTGCGAAGACACGTACACTGGCATAACCCTGCCTGAGTACGCTGAGTCGGTTGAAGCAGTATGGGTACACACAGCGGGTCTTGAGATTGAAACCAAGACCAGATATTACGAGTGGTCACCTCAGATTGACGAAACCTTTAGAGGTCTAAACAAATCGTCCATATCACCGATGATAGGTCACTTCCCAACCATCGTAGATATGCCACAATCTGGACATGTAACCTTCATGGCAGAGTCGGCAGTCGATGACGGTTGTGGAGATATATCTGTGACCTATCTAAATGACTGCATGATAGAAGTCAGGGAGGCCATACCTCTAACTACTGGTGGCATGTCAACCTCTCAGCCTGTGTCGTCATTTAAGCAGGGCGGGATAGTTCTTCCAGACAGGCATGGAGATATTACCGCATTTGATGAGGAAGGTCTTGAACTTTCCAGATACCCGTGCTACGTTAATCATCCAACGTACAGAAGGTATAACGTTCGTGGTCTATGCGGTACATGCACCAACATAAACGTTGTTGTGGGTGCCAGATACTACCCGCTAGTAGACGATTATGATCCTGTAGAGGTTGGAAACAGAACGGCATTCTCAATGCTCGCTAAGTACTACTCAATACTTAGTGATGGAAAGATGGATGCCAATGACAGAACCAATGCAGAGACGTATAGAATCAAGGCTGAAGAAATGCTGTTCGGAGACAAGGACAGACAAGGCGGTAGAATAAGTAACACTAGACTGCATGTGAACAAGACTAGAAATCCGTACTCAAGAACAAGAATGGCAAGAAGGAGAACCAGATAATGTTAAACCTATTTGACACAAAAGGAAATTCAAACACAAGCTCTAATGCAGGTGGTCAATCAAGCCTCCCTAATGGCAGGTCTGCTACAGCAGGTCTCCTAGCTGACGCTATGGCATCCTCTCAAAGAAAGGATGCCGAAATAGCATTGGCACAGGCGACGGCAAATCAGAACTCTATACTTGCTAGCTCTCTTGCCGCCTTGAACAGTTCTATATCTGGACTTAAGGGTGAGGGTGGATACTCTTCATTCGCCAATGATGACAGCACCATAGGTGCCGAGAAAATAGCTGGTGATCTATTTGAAACGCCTGATATTATATCAGATTACGCTGGAAGAGCCGCGAATTCTCAGGAGAATCCAGACAGCATGAGTACCAGAAGGCTTGGAGCTTCAGCTATAGACGCATCAACGGGAACCCCTTGGGCTACCATATTAAACGAGGCTGAAAATCTAATCAAGGGGGACCCTGATCACGTATGGTTCTCTCCTGACAGTTCTCAAGACGATGCTCTTGAAGAAGCGGTCAGAAAGAAGTATAACCTCAGCGAAGATGAGAAGGTCAAGATCCAGATCTCTTATTCAACAAAGACAGGTGAGGTTCAGAGAGTTGTGGCGTCAAGACCTACAGCGGACGGGCAGGAGAGAAGGTATGGTGACAATAAGGACATATTCAATCTCAGATCAAACTCTGAGTCGGACGCTAAAGAGATGAAGGAACTGCTAGGAATAGCAGGTCTAAATCAGTTCGTAGTAGATTTCAGAAACCCACAATCTAGATCTTAATATGAGTGCAGGAGCAAGAGTAGAAGGGCCTAACGGATTCGTTTGGAAGCCTGTATCAGAAGGGGATGGCAAGCTTGTCGTCCTACTTCCGTCTAGTAGCAATCAAACCACGCTTACGGTTACCCGTGCAGATGGAACGACTGAGACTGGAACCTATGCAGGCAAGACCAATGGAGGCAGACCAACCTTTAGATTTTCGAGTCCTGGCTCTGCCTATCAGGGCGGTCAAACCGTTGCAGGCGTGACCATTGGGGCCGGATCTGACGATGGTATTGTAGGCGTGTCAGGAGGTAGCTCGTTTAACAATGAGAATGTCGAAGCGTTGATTGATCAGCTTGCTAATGGTGAGTACAGAGGTGGGTACACAGGTGAAGACGTGTTCGGATCAGTTCCAGAAGCGTCTGAGTATGAAGCGGTTGACCCTATCGAGCAGTTTAACAATACGCTATCCTCAAACGAGGAAAACCTAGACAGGATCACCGATCTCGTTAGAGGTATAAACGATTACGTTACTCAGGATTCGCTAGACAATATCGACGCTGTATTCCCTGAGTTTAGAAAGCAATTAGCTCAGTACTCAGGCATATCTAGTGACTACATGAATGGACAGATACCGTTTGATGACGTACTTACAACTGTCGAGAGAGGTCAGGAGGCTAGAGGGATAATTGGCACTGCGGGAACCACTGACTCTGCAACGCTTAAAGACTTGGGCTTGCTCAAGATGGATGTGATGAATCAAGGTACCTCAATGTTTGAGAGGGTAACCGCTCTGTCACAGCAGATAAGTCCTGCAAGCAGAAGGGTAAGTGCCGCAAATTACCTGCTAGATCCTACCACTGTGACTCAGGTCAACCTTCAGAACGCTGAGAACAATCAGGCTTCACAGCAGTCCGCAAACAACTTGGCTAGCTACCCTGATCCGGTCGCTGCAAATCTATTCCAGCTGGACAGCCTATTGGCAGGTACCAGTCAGAACAGCATAACAAGTGCGTTCACTGACGCAACAACATCGGGATCACCTAGCGCGTTCTCAAACGCATAAAACCTTTAGAGGTCTAAAGATTATGGCATTACTACTAGCACCATTTCAAAAGCCCAGTCAGGGAGAAGCAGGATTTCAGCTTGGAAACTCTATCGCTAACAGGCGTACAGACATAGACGTGTTCAACGCTGGTCAAGTTCAGGAGCGCGTACAGTTCGATCAGTCAAAGGTTGAGTACGAACAGAACCTTGCATTCGATAAGCTTCAGCACGCAGACGACGTAAGAATAAGAGAGAGATCTCTGGCCGAAGCCGAGAGAGCCAACAGAGCAGGGGAGAAGAACGACAGGAATAACACTATACTTAGTGGCATTCAAACTGGCGTACAGGTATTCAGCAAGATAGATGACATCTTTTTCAAAACTGGAAGGCAGGAAAAAGCGGCTAAGAAGGCGGAGAAGCGTGCTGAGCAAATAGCCAAAGATGCTGAGGCTAGAGAGCAGGCTAGAAAAGAGAAGAATGATGAGGCGTCTGACAAGAGAAAGAAAGAGGCTGAGGATCGTGACGACAAGAGAAAGAAAGAAGCTGAGAATAGAGCGCAGGAAGACAAGCGGGAGGATGCTGAAGCCGATGATGATCGCGAGCTTGAGCAGATTCAGAAGAAGGCAGACCTGCTAAAGAAGATAGATCTTGAGAATGCCAATGATCCAAATGTGATTGCAGCAAAAGAGGCTGAAGAGAAGAGAAAGCTTCAGAATGATGTAGATGAGATTGAGGCTAAGGGAAAGGCTGAGTCAAAAATAGATAAGCAGAAAGCTAATCAGACTGCAAACCAGAAGATAAGGATCGAGGCAGAGAAAGCTGAGGCCATGATGAGAGGGGAGATCATTGGCGGGTCCGAGAAGCAGGCGGTTAGAATTAAAGCAATCCAGACGAAGGGCTTAGAGATCGTTCAAAACACTGACGATCTTGAGGCAGAGCTTAATACTCTCAGAGGCAAGAAGGATGACAGCAGCAGGCTTAGAAAGGCTCAGATAAGAACTAAGATTAGAAGAAACAACTTGAACATAATAAAGATGGCAGAGGACATGGGGAGAATACAGGCCGAGAAAGTCGTGGCTCAAAGAAAGGTCATAGCTAACAACGTGGGTGTCTACAAGTCGGATGAATATGCACCTATAAGGCTAGACATGAGTAGAGACTTTGAGCCTATAATCGGTCAGGATGATGAGACTAGAGAGGACGTAGTAATAGGGTACAAGATGACTGAATCAGGACTTAGGAAGTCTCAAGATCCTAACTTCCAAATTGAATACGACATGATAGGTACTGAGCATCACCCTAACATGCAGATGAGAAATGAGAGAATTGGCGGTATGATCAGGGATTCAGTCGAAAATGGATGGGCTGGATCTATAGGGTCTAGGGCGGGAGTGCCTAGAATGGGGGTTGGGGAAACGCCTCAATCATCTGGTGTCGGAAATTCTGAGAGAGCTAGGATTAAACAGCAGGGCAAGGTCACACCGTCTAGGGGGGCGTCACCGTCGCCACAGCCGCCACCGACATCACCTTCGTTACCGTGGAACCCCAACGTAAGAGGCATCCCGAATCCTAGAGCTAAGACAGAAGCAAGATAAACCTTTAGAGGTCTAAAGATTATGCCGGTATATTACAGAGACATAAGAGACGATATTGACAATGGCAATATCTGGAGCCTTGAGAGCGAGCAGGAAAGGCTTGACGTTATTGATGAGTGGGAGAAATACTTTTCGGAAAGGGAGGGTCAGGATGGCGTGCCTAAAGATATTAGATCCATTGCAAATTCTGCTAGACGCACGCTTAAGCATGACTCTCTATCTGAATCTATGGCTAAGAAGTACTCTCTTTCTCAGACGAACATGGGTTCTGATATTATATATCCAGACCGGAAGAATCATAAAAACTTCCTAGCATACCTAGAAAGCGTCGAGAAGGGCGAAAGAGTTCCCGACCCTAGAGTTGCAAGAGCGAATAAGTTTCTAGGTAAAGAGACTCCTAACGAGCTTACCCCGTCTCAGGGAGCTAGGGCTAGGGCCAAGGAGGAGCAGTTAGGAGCTTTAGAGGGTCTAAAGATTTCAGACGTCAATACGGTTCTTAACCTGTCACCGTATCAGGATGAGGATGGGGTTATAAATCAGTTCGACGTAAGCGATGATGACGAGCTTACATCTGAATCGTTCCAAAAAGTTTTAGACCTATCAACTCCTGAGCAGGCTAGGTCCATGTATAAGAACCTGTTCCTTAATATGTACAGGAGAGATCCAAGCCTTAACAGGAATAGATTTGGCGTTGGCGTTGACAAGATGAAGGTCAGGCTTGACAACATGTTCAGCAGTATAGGTACAGGCATTGCAGATATAGGCAAGTCTGATGAAGAGAAGGCTATAAGTGGCGCGGAAAGCGTAAACAAAGCTATCAAAGATAGGCAGTCTCTCAACGAGTCTAGGATTGACTACAGTCAGTTTACCGCCACGATGAATCTTGATGACGCTCTTAAGAACGTGGACGCTGATGGTAACGGCATATATAAGACAGTACACACAATGGCGGCTGGCCTAAAGGGTATAGCAGGCGACACTCTTAGCGGAGACTTCTCCACCATCAGAGGCTCTATAAATCTGTCTGCTGAGCAACTAGGATCAAACCTAGATAGCTTGGCATCGTTCGCGGTAGGCGGTGCAGGTGGTGCAACTGTAAAATATCTGGGTAAAATACCACTTTCTAGAATGGCTGTAACATTTGCCTCAGCGGGACTTGCTGACGGAGTGGAGACTTACTACGAGGCATTAGGTGAGGCTATTGACAGGGCCGGAGCGGACATAGATATAAATGATCCAGAGTCATTGTCGAAGCTTTTCTTAGATCCTCAATATAAAGAAGTGTATGAGGACGCAAAAAGCACCGCTGTAAGAAGGGGTATTGCAGTGGGGCTTTTTAGCGCACTAGGATCTTACGTGTCAACAAATTCTGGAGGTCTCGCATCAAAGGGGTTCAAGGGCAAGTTTGATATAGTTGACGACGTAGACGGACTTAAGAGGGTAGACGTAGCTAGGAAGCCTTCAAAAATTCTTGGGGTTGCAGGCGTGGTGGCGGGCAGTACTATAGATTCCGGACTGGAGATTGCTGGAGAATTTGCAGCTCAAAACTTTTCAGGGCAAGAGACTGATGTTCTCTCGGCACTGCTTGAGTCAAACCCAGGTCAATCCTCTATTGAAAATGTCTGGGCTACTGGAGAAGTATTAAGGACTGACAAGTCTATGGGCGAAGCGATGGAAATCGTTAAGCTAATGAACGAAAATAACATCAAGCCTAGCGACATTAAGCTTGATGACCCGCCAAGCAGTGGCGATGGTGATGACAGTGGTGATGATGCTGTAGATATTACAGGTGATGTTGATGTCGGTGAAGCACCTCAACCTAAAGCAACTCAGCCCGAAGTATCAAATCCTGACGATGGAGAGGATATTGATATAGGTCAGGGCAAAACCTTTAGACGTCTAAAGAGTGCTGACAAATATGTCGATAGACTATACGATGATAACAACCCTATAGATCAGGCCAACAAGGGGGTACTAAAGTCTCAAGTATTATTTATTAAGAAGGTTGTTGGCGAAGGGCTTGGCCTTGATATTGTGTTCGGAAGAAGTGATGATGTTAACGGTGTGACATCCGACCTAGGTACTGGTGATGGAACTATATATATAAATATAGACTCAGCATTTAGGAACATACAAGATCCTGAGAAGAACGGATTGAACCTAGCCGATATAGTTGGGGAAGAGATAGCTCACAGAGTGATAGGCGACAAGGCTCTTGAGGATATGTTTGACAATGTCCTTATGAAGTCTGAAAGCCCAGACGCTAACGCTACATTTCAGGCTGAATACGAAAAGAACCTTCAAGACTACGGTGCAGGGCTAGATCCCAAGTCTGCCTCTAAGCTCGCCAAGGTGGAGACTGCCGCAAAATTTATAGGGGTTGCTCTTCAGGATGCCAGAACCTTTAGACGTCTAAAGAAAAATAACCCCAAGGCATTCGTCAGGGTTGTCAAAGCTATGGGTCAGGTTGCCGACGCTACCACCACTGTAGGCAAGGAAATATTCGGTGAGTCAAAAAATAAAGCTTGGCTATCAATGGTTAACGATCTTGATGCCGCACTAGACATAGCCAGTAGCGTAGCTAGCAACAAGCCTGTATCCAAGCCTGCAACCAAGTCTGAGGCTAAGCCTAAAGCTAAGCCTGCATCCAAGGCTGAAACCAAGCCTGAAGCTAAGGCTGAAGTTAAGCCGGATGCTCAGCCAGATGCTCAGCCAGATGCTCAGCCTGAAGGTGTGAGTCAGGATATTGATAGCGAGGAAGATACAGACTATACCGAAGATCTGGATGAAGAAGCGTACGAAAGCAGGGGTGATGACGTACTAAACGAAGACGATCTAAGCGAAGATGAGCTTGACCTATTCTATGACGGTCCAGTTCTGGCAGGCGATGATGACTTTAACTATACCTCTGAAGAGGCTAGTGCTGTTGACGAGCTAAGACCCATATCAGACACTGATGTAGACATATCTTCAAAGCCTATATCTAAGCCTGTCGAACAGGTTGAGGCGGACCAGACTGCGGATGTCGATACTCCTGCACCAAGCACCTACACCAAGGAGAAGGCTGGTAGCTACAAATTTTCTGACGAAGCCAGATCTAGGTCTGGATCTATCGTAAAGAATAAGAGCAAGTGGGACGTAGTTAATGATGAGGGGAATGTAGTTCAAAGCTTGAGAAGCTTGAAGGGTGCCAAGGAGTGGCTTGATAGTGACATAGATGACGAAACCTTTAGACCTCTAAAGGTTGAAGAGCCTGAGGTCAAAGCCGATCCTGAGCCAGAGCCTAAGTCTAAGCCAGAAGTAAAGGCCAAGCCAGAAGCTGAGCCTGAGCCAGAAGCTGAGGTTGAGCCAGAAGCTAAGTTTGATCCTGAGGATAGTCGTAATGATGCTAAGGATATAGGCTTAGCCTTTTCTGCCATGGGAAAATCTTTAAAAAATATTGCGTCTAGGTCAGTGTTTAAAATGCTGAGCGAGGGCAGTAAGTATCTGAGTGACCCTAAAACTCTACCTCTGTTTGAGCAGGGTGCAGTAATGGCTTACGAGGCAGGTCTCGTAGACTCCGAAGAAGACCTTATCCCTCTTGAGTCCGCAGACACCCCCGATAAAATGAGGGATGCTTTAAGCAAGTTGTACATTGAAAAGTCATCAAGGGATAACCCACAGCAGGAACTCACTCTTGATGACGAGAGGGTTGAAGCTTCTACATCTGAAGGGTCATTATCACAGCCCGCTGATCCTGTTCAGTTAACAGGCATTCAGCCTGATCTACCAATTCAGGCTGAGCCACTAGAGTCTGATATAGTTCAGCATAGCGGAGAGGTGGAGACATCAGAGATTGAGACCATTGGCGAGCCTGCCTCACTCAACCTGTCTGACATAGCGGGTGCCAAGACTGAGGAGTTTGAAGGCGTGACCCGCAACGTTTCAGATCTCGTTAGAGACGAAGATACAGGCGAGGTTATAGCCATGCCTAAGCCTGTGGTTGGCAATCTACCTACGTACAGAACGAAGTCCATGTCGGGACCGCTGGGTCAGGGCGTAGTGCTTCACTTTGACGGAGACTCTGATGCTGTATCAGATCTCAACTATGTTGGCGGTGATGCTCAACTTAAGTCTGCATATCAAGACGAGACCGAGATCACTGTTGACGACGTCTTTGAAGAGAGAGGTTCAGAGGACTCTGAGTCAGCGAGAAGTCTGTACACATATCTTTCAGAAGTAAAGATGATGATAGCAAACGTCAAGGCTAACGCAGGCGTCATGGTATCCAACGCCATTATATCCAACACAATTAGCGCACTGACAAGAAAGCAACAGCTAACAGCAAGGGAGCTTACGGCTCTGAAGTCAGCACTTTCTGATCGGCCTGAACTATTCAGGGATATAAAGAAAGATATAAACAAGGTTGACCATTCTGAAATAAAGTCTGCCGTCTCCGCTCTTGAAGACGGCATTGAGGATGCTAACTGGTCTCTTGTTGAGGATTCCTCTGACGGAACCAGAACGAACAAGAGGCTTAAGCCTAATGAAATATCCTACATAAACACTGTCATCGACAGCATAAATGATACCGCTGTTCAGATGGCAACAGAGGACTCATTGCGTAGATACAAGTCTATTGCCGAGTCGCTAAGAAAGGCACTCCCCATCATAAGGGATTTAGATGTTGCCAAGGCTTACATGGACTCATTCACTAAGTCTGTAGATATATTCGACCTCAATTCGGCTATGAGTGATAAGGGTGACGCAAGAGAATTGCTATTAGACTTTGCTACATATGTTGACACGGAGTCAAACGCAACTGACGCTGAAGCTAGCATGGTAAAACAGTTCATTCAATCTCTGAATATAATATACGAACTGAATGACGAGTCAATCACTGGTGAAATATCTAGCAACATATACTCAAAGATAGCCGAGATTCAGCAGTCATTCTCAGAGGCGATGTCGGACCCTGTCAAGCTAGACATCCTCAGTATGGGTAGCTTGAACAATACCGACTCCGAATCTGTGACCACACCGACAAAGGCTATAGC
>Ga0114957_1000779_pt1 | contig 38988 bp, 30 predicted proteins | sample BantaG_FD_87175 | JGI IMG/M metagenome (GOLD analysis project Ga0114957, IMG submission 87175) | Marine algal microbial communities from Bantry Bay, Ireland - BantryBay_4 metaG | ecosystem: Host-associated > Algae > Red algae > Unclassified | place: Bantry Bay, Ireland | collected 2014-11-21
TACATTTACAACTAACATTGTCGTTACTTCTTTTTAGAACTCATTATCCTATATGCGTTATATTTACTTATTAATATTTTTTTCTACAGTTTTCTTTTCTGCTACTGCTCAGGATAGCAATCTCAGAGGTCGTATCACCGATGCAGACTCTAGAGAAGGTGTGGACTTTGCAACGGTATACCTTAAAGACACTTCTTTCGTCGTCGAGACCGACATTAATGGTTATTTCCGCATTACGGTACCTGTAGATATTAAGTATATCATAGCTGTAAGTAGGGTAGGATATAAGGATTTCGAGAAGGAGATGAAGAAATTCAGATCAGGCGAAAGAAGGAATTTAGATATCGGTCTGGTGCCTGAAACGATGGATATAAAAGTAGTTGTCACGGAATCCCGTATAAAAGATGTAGAGATGATTACTGAGGAGTTGACCGAACTCAAAAAATTGCCTTCTACTACCGGAAATCTTGAAAGTGTTTTACCTCAAATAGCTTTGGGAACCAATTCTGGTACAGGTGGAGAACTCAGTTCTCAATACAATGTACGTGGTGGTAACTACGATGAGAATTTAGTATATGTAAATGATTTTGAGATATATAGACCACAGCTAATCAGATCTGGACAGCAAGAAGGACTTACTTTTGCAAACATCGACTTGGTTAGAAATTTATCCTTTTCTTCTGGTGGATTTCAAGCAAAGTATGGTGATAAGTTGTCTTCTGTATTAGATGTAAAGTATAAACGACCAGATAGTTTAGCGGCCAGTGTTGGAGGTAGTTTATTGGGTGGGTCTGCCCATATAGAAGGGAGCATTTCTACTGGAGACGATTACCGAAAAATACGTTACCTGATTGGGGCAAGATATAAGACCACGCGATACTTATTAGGTTCATTGGATACCGAAGGAGAGTACCTTCCAAACTTTGCAGATTTTCAAGGATATTTTACCTATGATGTATCAAGAAATTGGCAACTCGGGGTGATAGGTAACTTCAATCAAAGTTTGTATAATTTTACGCCTCGCAGTAGATCAACCGCATTGGGTCTAGTAAATTTTGGTTTAGAATTGCGAACTTCATTTACAGGTCAAGAGGCGGATGACTTTACAAACGGCTTGGGAGGTGTTTCTATGACCTATATCCCTGATCGCGAAAAAAATCCTTTGTACTTAAAATTCCTTTCCAGTTCTTATCGCTCCAGTGAGGTGGAGACTATAGATATTATTGGCGATTACCTGCTAGGCGAAATAGAGACAAGTCTTGGAAATGATGCTGCTGGAGAAATAGTAAATGTATTAGGCACTGGAACTCAGCATCAGTTTGTGAGAAACTATTTATTTTTAGAAGTATACAATGCTGAACACAAAGGTGGTATAGAGCTCCAAGTGGATAGAGAAGATGAAAAAGATGTAAATCATTTTATCCAATGGGGAGCAAAGTATCAAAAAGAAATTATTCAAGATGAAATCAATGAGTGGGAGAGATTAGATTCCGCTGGCTATTCACTTCCCTTTAATGAAAGTCAGGTGTTGGTCAGAGAACTTTTGAAAACTCAAAACGACTTGAGTTCCAATAGGTTTATGGCCTATATACAAGAAACTTATTCGAGCAGATTGAACAATGTTCGTGAGTGGCAATTGACTCTCGGTCTGCGAGCAAACTATTGGGATCTTAATAAAGAACTAGTGATTTCCCCACGCGCTCAGTTTTTATACAAGCCGCTGAATTCTCTGAGAGAAGTATCTTATAAATTAGCAGCAGGTCTGTATGCTCAACCAGCACTCTATCGAGAACTAAGGCGTCCTGATGGGACGATCAATACAGATTTGAGATCACAGAAATCAGCTCATATAGTAGCAGGTATCACCTACGATTTTTATTTAGGTAAAATTGAAAAACCATTCCGTTTTATTGCAGAAGCTTACTACAAGCAACTTTGGGATTTAGTTTCTTTCGATATAGATAATGTACGGATTCGATATAGCGGAGAGAATGATGCAGCTGGTTATGCCGCAGGTCTTGACATGAGGATCAATGGTGAATTTGTAAAAGGAGCTGAGTCATGGATAAATTTATCTTTTCTCCGTACTAGAGAACGACTAGACGGTGTGGTACATAAAGACAGAGAACCAGGTAGTACGGAAATAGAGGAGGTAGAGAATGTGGCTAGACCTACAGATCAATTCATGAATCTGTCCGTCTTCTTTCAGGATTACTTGAGAAATAATAATAGAATTCGGACACATGTAAATATATCGGTGGGCACAGGATTTCCATTTGGTTTTCCAGGTGACAATAAAGAATTTAGAAATACATTTAGGTTTTCACCATATCATAGGGTAGATATTGGATTTTCATTTGCCTTATGGAATAAAGATAGAATTTTAAAGAAACCAAACCATTTTCTAAAGTTTACAAAGTCTACCTGGTTAAGCTTAGAAGTATTCAATCTTTTGGCGGTTAGTAATGCAGCATCTAATACTTGGGTAAGGACGGTTTTTAATACAGAATTCGCCATTCCAAACTTTTTGACGGGTCGAAGAATCAATTTGAGACTAAAAATGGACTTTTAATGCCTTTTAATAACAATTATTAGATTTAATTCCAAGCGAAACAAACCATTTTCACTATATATCCTTATCTTTAGAAGAAGACTTATTAGGTATAAGTATGTTAGAATTTTATTATATTTAATATCCGTTTTTTTCGCGGACTCAGTGTCATCTGACCAATTCAAATAAGTTAAAAGCAAGTCAAATAACAAACAGTAACTTTAACTATGTTAAAGCATATTTGATATTTCGCTTCAATCATTTTAAAACAAAAAACAACTTTTACTCATGATCCAATTTGTAAAATTCTTAGCCCTAACTGTAGGGCTTGTATTTTCTGGAACTGATGCCCAAAAACCAAAATCTACTTCTCCTGATCCGAGTCTAGATTTTGAACTTACCAATCAGCAAGAAAGTAATCATACAGCAGCGGATACGCTAAAAAAAGAAATTATAGATATTTCAAAAGTAAGCCAAATTCCCCTTCAACCGTCAGATCATCACGGTTGCGGTATGGCACATGCACACCAAGTCATGCGAGAAATGGATCCTGATTATGATAAGAAGCTGGAGCATTTCAAAAATGTGACTTTACCTGAGCTACAGAAAAGAGGTAAGGAAGAAAGAGCACTAAGATCAAGGTCTTCAGCTGCAATTATTAATATGCCTATTGTTTTTCATATCATACATAAACCCGGAGAGGCTGTAGGTGTGGGACAAAATTTAACTGATCAGACAATTATTGATCAGTTAGAAACTCTAAATGAGGATCTTGCGGCATTAAATGCTGGATGGCCAAATGTGCCGCAAAGATGGGAAGCTATCAAAGGAAACCCAGAAATGCAATTCTGTTTAGCAGAGATTGATCCAAACGGAGCCCCAACCACTGGTATAATAAGACATGAGTATAGCAATGTTCCTGATCGAAACTATATCAGAAATACTATCAAACCAGAGACACACTGGGATACTGAGGATTATTACAATGTGTGGATACTACCGATTCCAGGAACCTCCTCAAATGGTGGAGTTTTAGGATGGGCATTTTTCCCTAGTGCTCACGGTAGAAATTTTGATGGAACTGTACAGGATTACCGTTTTACAGGAAAAGGTGGTAAAACTTTAACCCATGAGGTCGGTCACAGTTTTGGTTTACCGCATACATGGGGTTCTGGTGGATGTGGTGCTGATGATGGGATTGCAGATACACCATTGCAAGAGGCAAATAGTAATTCTATTCGAAGAATGAGTTGTAACGGTACTACTTGGCCTACAGGGCCGATGTCATGTGGTAATGAACATATGTATATCAATTATATGGATTATTCCCCAGATGCTTGTGCATTGACTTTTACCATTGGTCAAAGTGATGCAATGAGAGGAATTGCAAATGGTACTCGTGCAAGTTTAATACAAAATTCATCAATCGTGTCAGCGAGTTGTAGCACAGGGGCACCTACAGGCGGCGGGAATCCAGGCGGCGGCGGACCAGTAGTAACTATAGATCATGATGCTGGAATCCAAACAATCTTCTCTCCTTCTGACGGAGAATTCTGTAGTAGTGAAAATGTTACCCCAGTAATTCTCTTAACCAATGGTTTTGGGGATAACGCATTGACTTCTTGTGAAATTCGTTATAAAGTTTCGGGAACACCTGGTTCTATTCTTTTCAATTGGACAGGTAATCTTGCTAAAGGTGAGACCGAAGAAGTTACGTTACAACCATTCGCTTCACCAGATTTTAGTTTTGAGTTTACTGCTTGGACTGATAAGCCCAATGGTGAAGAAGACGAAAATGGATTTAATGATGAGAAAGCAGTCAGTTTAGTGGTACCTGATGTTTTTGAGCCTAACATATTTGAAGATTTTGAAGACGAAACAGATTTACCAACATCTACTATGATTTCAGTGATTGATCCAGGTTCTACTTTCAGAGAGTGGGAGATCAGCGCTTCTTCGGCCTATGGCGTGGGAGGAGTTAGTGCTGTATTTAATAATTTTAATGACCCTAATGGTGACGGACAAGAAGATATTCTTGAATTCCCTCTTTTAAATTTTGAAGAAATTGAAAATCCTAGAATAGCTTTTGATGTAGCTTATTATGATACAAATGTTTTAGATGAAAAAGACTCATTACTTATTCGAGTTTCTACTGATTGTGGAGCGACTTTCAAAACGGTCTATAAAGAAGGAGGTGCTTCACTAGCCACAGTATCCCAACAGCAACAAGCACCTTTTACTCCCGATGCAGATGAGTGGAAAAATGTCGTAGTGGACCTGTTCGATTTTAATGGAGAATTTAATTTTGCAGGAGAAGAGAAGGTGCAAATCGAATTAGTAAATATAGGATATGGGAATAACAACCTTTACATTGATAATATCAATTTATCTGATGGATGTGCATCAAATGTACAAGTCATATCAAGCAATCTAACTTGCCCAGATGAATGTGATGGCTTCATTAATCTGCTTCTAAATGGATTTGTAGTTGCACCAGAGATAACTTGGAGTAATAATGTTGATGGCCAAACTGGAGAATCTATTGAAGGCTTATGTGCTGGAAATTATTCCGTTACTGTTATAGATAACGAGTTTGATTGTGAGTTTATTCAGGATATTGAAATTGAATCACCTCAAGAAATATCTCTCATTATCAGTGGAACGAATATATCTGTCCCTGGAGCTGACAATGGATCAGCACAAGCGATAGTAGATGGAGGGACAGGATTTTTTACATTCGAATGGAGTAATTCTTCTTCAACTGAATCTTTTTTATTGGGTCTTAGCCCAGGTGAATATTGTGTTACCGCCACAGATCAAGCAGGTTGCAGTATTTCAGATTGCTACACTGTTGCAGGATTTGATTGTGTCATGGATGTTGAGCTAGTAGTCACTCAACCAGAATGTGGGCAGACCATGGGTTCTGCAGAACTTATTGTCACAGGTGCAAATGATCCGCAATATGTTTGGTTAAATGGGCTTATGCCTTTTAGTAGTACTTCACAAGCTGGAGCTATTGGACCAGGAACTTACATTGTAAATGTGACGGATAAAGGACTTGAAGATTGTACCGAAACTTTTCAGTTTTTCATCTACGATACTAGCCCACCAGTCATTTCAGATGTTATCTTAAATGAATCAGCAGCAGGTCAAAATGATGGATCTATTACCTTGAGCTTTTCTGATGAAGAAGATTTTACCTACTCCTGGTCTACCGGTACTTCTACAGAGACTGAACTTACCGATATAGGAGCAGGTACTTACATGGTGACGCTAACAAATATGTTTACAGGATGTGAATATGTAGAAACCTATAATGTCATCGACTTACAATGTTCAATAATGGTCACGCAAGACATTACAAACGTGTCCTGCTTTGATGAGACAGATGGAGAAGTGGTTTTGAGTGCATCAGGTGGAGTAGCACCATACACTTACCAATGGCCAACTGGCCCAAGCTTTGCTGCCAGGTTCAATTTGTCGGCAGGTATATATCCAGTTACTATATTAGATAATGATGTCTGTAGAACAGTGGTAGACGTTATTGTAACTCAGCCAGCAATGCTTACAACAGTATTAACTACTACAGATGAATCTAATCCAGCGGCGTTCGATGGTGCAGTCTCAGCTCAGATATTTGGAGGTACCATGCCATATGATATTTTATGGTCTAATGGCGATGAAGATGTGCAAATGATTAATAATTTAGGTGGCGGACTTTATTTTATTACCGTTACAGATGCCAATGGTTGTTCCACTATTAAAGGAGCTTCCGTTGAAGGAAAAATGTGCCCAAATATAATTGCTGAAGCGAGTGGATCAAATGTTTCGTGTTTTGGCGCTGATGATGGGACACTTTCCGTTACAGTTACTGGAGGAATAGAACCTTACACCTATTTGTGGATACCAGGTAATTATGATCAAGCTAGCGTGTCTGACGTTCCAATAGGAGACTATTCCGTTACTGTTATGGATGCAGAAGGTTGTCCAGCTAGTGCTGATATTTCCATTACGCAGCCAGCAGAATTTACAGTAGCATTATTAGGAATGGATGAGTCCTCAATGGGGGCTATGGATGGGAGTATAATGTCTACGGTATCTGGAGGAGTAGGTTCACTTACATATGTTTGGACTGGACCATCTGCTTTTTCGGCTAACACTCCTAACATATCACTACTAGGACCTGCAGAATATTGTGTAACCGTTACGGATGAAACGAACTGTATGGCCAATGCTTGCTTCACCATTGGAGCTGGCGCAGATCCATGTCTTAATATTGACTTAGAGGCAATGTTTGATATTACGCATGAATCTGTAGCTGGAGAAAACGATGGTGAATTAGAAGCAACAATCGGAGGCAACAACACTGCAGTAATTAGTTACGACTGGACAGATGCAAATTCAAATGCTTATTCAGGTAATCCAATTACAAATTTAGCTCCAGGGTTGTACACTTTAATCGTTACTACAGAAGCGGGTTGTATGGCTGCTTTCTCTGTTGAAGTAGATGCAGGTATTGACCCTTGTGCTAATTTCCAAATTCTAGATTTCATTACGTCAAACAATGCTTGTCTGGGAGATGCGAATGGCGAAGCAACAGTTCTTTTGGAAGGTGGTATTGCTCCATTTACCTTCAGTTGGTCCAGTTTGATTTCTGATGAAGATATGGCGACTAATCTTCCCGCAGGAATGGTCTCTGTTACGATTACAGATAGCAATGATTGTATTGTTGATGGCTCAGTTTTAATTACAGAGCCTGAAGTTGCACTTAGCATATCAGTTACTGCGCTTAATGAATCAACTCCAGGTGCTAATAACGGATCAGCATCTGCCAATCTAACTGGAGGTGACGCTCCTTATACTTATGTTTGGATAGGGCCTAGTGGTTTTACTTCAACCTCTATGACTATCGAAAATCTAGAACCAGGTGAATATTGTGTGATTGGAACCGATGACAATGGCTGTGCATTAGAAGAATGCGTGACTGTGTCGGCTGCTAATGACCCTTGTGCAAACGCCCAAGGTGAAGTATTTATTAGTGGTAGTAGTGATGAATTGAATTGCATAAATAGTGTAATTGAACTATCCTACGAAACTGATTTTGGGCAATCTCCATATTCAGTTGTTTGGAGCCTAGATAATCAGTCCGCTCAAACTACAGAGACATTCTTTGTCGGTGAACCTGGCTTAGTCACTATTATAGTCACTGATGCGAATGGCTGCATGCAAGAATCTCAATTTGTTGTTGCAAGTAATTTTGATGTACCTCAATCGATGCTAGAAATCAGTATGCCTTCATCAGGGACTTCCGCAGATGGATCTGCATTTTTAACCAATGTATCTCCTAGCTCGGTATCAGTAGCTTGGTTTGATAATATGGATATGCAAATAGGAGAAGACTTGACAATTGATGGTTTAGTAGCAGGTACGTATACAGTAGTTATTACGAATACTGAGAATGGTTGTTTTAGCACATTAACATTTACCCTTGAGGGTCAAATGGTTGATTGCACATCTTTTTCTATTAGTACAGAGCTTGAGAATATTACTTGTGCGGATGCCGCAGATGGATTAGCTCAGATTGATGTATCCAATGGTACAGGACCATTTATTTATGCGTGGAATCCTGTATTATCGGATAGTCCAATCCAATCAAGTTTGACTCCTGGGACTTATTCAGTAACTGTGACTGATGCAAATGGTTGTATGGATAATATTTCATTCGATATGATTGATCCGGAGCCACTGACTGTGTCACTCGATGTTGTCGATGTTTCTGCAGCTGGAGAGACTGATGGTATTATTACTGCAATAGCAGAAGGTGGAACGCTTGGAGTTACCTATTTATGGTCAACAGGCAGCACGAATATTACTATAAGTAACCTGGCTGAAGGAGAATATTGTGTTACGGTTACAGATACCAACGGTTGTACTGCTGAAGAATGCACCACAATTGGAGTATCGATAAATGAATGTGCTGACTTTGAAGTTGAGTTAGTCTTCACCAATCAGATATCATGTTTTGAAGCCAATGATGGCGCACTACAAGTCAATATCCTCAATGCCGAAGAACCTATATCCTACCTATGGTCGAATGGACTACCAGGAATCCAACAGCAAACGGATCTGGGTCCAGGTGTTTATTCAGTGCTGGTCACTGACGCAAACAATTGTACCTATGAAGCTGAACTAGAATTAACAGAACCGGAATCTGCATTAAGTATTGATCTTTCTAGTACAATTGTTTCTAGTACTGGAGCTTCCGATGGGACGGTCACTGTTGTTGCCACAGGTGGTAATGAGGGATTAGATTACAGTTATATCTGGGATGATCCTAATCAACAAACTGCAGCAACTGCGACAGATCTTGGTCCTGGAGTTTATTGTGTGACTGTAGCATCTGGAGAATGTTTTGCAGAGGACTGTATTGAAGTATTCGATACAGAAAACCCGTGCATAGATTTTGAGGCAGATATTACCCCCACAGGGGCATCATGCTTTGATGAATGCGATGGGATAGCCGTACTTAATATTGAAGGAGGTCTTGAACCATACCAGATCAACTGGTCAGACGGTGTCACTGGCCTGATGGAGCGTAATGATCTTTGTGGATTAGGTAGCGTCACAGTTTCGGATGCTAATGATTGTTCTATAGTCATTGAGTTCTTAATCAATGTACCTGATGAATTAGAGGTTGTAGTTTCTTCGACCAATGCGACTGATATTGGGTCCATTAATGGTAGTGCGAGTGCGGCTGCATTTGGCGGTACTGCTCCATTCACTTATAATTGGGACAACAATACCGAGGGAGCTATTATTATTGACCTAGCACCTGATACATATATTGTTACTGTTACGGATGCCAACGGATGTACAATCGAAGATTCCGTGACAGTTGGTGTAGGGGAAGATGAGTGTAGCGAATTTACAGGCTCACTTGATGTTACCAATATTTCTTGCTTTGGCGCAAATGACGGTACTGCCACTGTGATGACGGAAGGAGGTTTTGGAACACTGTTATTCAATTGGAGTAGTAGCAATACGCTTGGCGCAAATGAAACTGGTTTAGGTTTTGGTGATTTTGTGGTCGTGATCACAGATCAAAATGGTTGCGAGTTAATCCTAGAAGGATCAATGAATCAACCTGAAGAATTAGAAATAAACATCTTAGACGTTCAAGCTACTTCGGGCGAAAATATAAATGACGGTCTTGTATCAATAGAAGTATCTGGCGGTACTGGTGGTATAGAAGTTACGTGGTCCAATGGATTAGGTAATGATCTTGTTCAAGATGGTTTAGCAGCAGGACAGTATACTGTAGAAATCGAAGATGATAATGGATGTACACTTAGTGAAGTTATTACAATTGAAGGCTCGGATGGCAATATGGAGGATTGCGAAGATCTCACAGCTTCCTATATCATTATTCCAGTATCATGTTTCAATGAATTGGATGGCTCTATTGAAGTATTCCCTACAGGAGGTGCAGAACCATATGAAATCAGTTCCAGTGCACAATCACTTACTGGACTTCAATCAGGTATAATCACCATTACTATAGCGGATGCCAATGGTTGTATTTTTGAAGAGGAAGTACTTATCCCAACTCCGAATCCACTTTCGCTTAGTGCACAAGGAATTAATGGAAATTGTGGATTAAGCGCCAGCGCAGAAATTATTATATCCGGTGGTACACCACCATTTACAGTGAATTGGGATAACGGAGATACAGGACCATTTATCAACGGATTGGAGACAGGAGATTACAGCGCAATAGTTACCGACGCCAATGGTTGCGAGTCAAGTACTGAAGTTGTCAGCGTAGTGAAAGAATTTAATCCGCTTACTTTTGATGTCAGTACTACAGATGCATCATGCGATGACACAGAAGATGGTAGAATTGTTCTAGATGTTACCAATTTGGATGAGCTAACTGGTGTTGAATTTTTATGGAATGATGGTGTCATTACACAAAATAGATTAAACCTACCAGGTGGTACTTATACCGTTACAGTTACAGATGAATTGGGTTGTGAATATATTTTAAGTAGAGAAGTTCTAGCACCCGCACCAATTGCAGCAACTTATAATACGGAATCTGGTTCGACAAATACACTTTTTGATGTATCCGTCAATGCTACTGGTGGAGCTGGGACGTATAGTTACGATTGGAGTGATGGCTCTACGGGCTTCCTCAATGAAGGTCTTGCTATAGGTGAGTACACTGTTACGATCACAGATGCCAATGGCTGTAGCTCTATTCTCGATGTTGTAGTTGATGGTTCTGTTTCTGTATTGAACAATCTAGATATCATTGCCGAGTTTGACCTGAGTCCCAATCCTACGACAGGTGCATTCATCTTAGATGTGACTTTAACTGAGGTTTCGGATATCCAAGTAACCGTTTTTGATATTCTTGGACAGCAGATTTTAAACAATGCATACAGAGGCACTAAGCTCAATGAAAAATTAGATCTTCAAGATCATGCCGCAGGAACTTACTTTGTTCGTATTCATAATGAACTAGGTCAGTTGACCAAAAAGTTGATCAAAGTAGATTAAGCCTAATATTTATTATATTCGAAATACCTTAGATGCGTAAAGTTTCTAAGGTATTTTTTTTGGGCCTACCCGACTACGCGAAAAGCTTCGTCGGGTCGCTTTGTTCCGTAGCTCGCTATCCGCTCGGCCCTGCGTACCGATTGCTTGCCCGAAAGGCTAGGCTGGAAAATCGGTACTTGGTCTCCCACCTTCGCGAAAAGCTGCGGAGGGACTACTGCGCAGCGCTAGTCCATCTAGATCATTTTATTTCTAGTGTAATAATGCCATTTATCCATATATTGTCAATCTTTGAGGATATGCCTATAATCTTTAGACTTCAATCTCATAACCAAGTATCTTTGTAAGCAATGGATAATAAAAATTATCTTCGTTTATTGACTTATGTAGTCATGGCATATATGCTAGTAGCCTTTGCATGGTGGACAAAATTGCTTTTTACAAAGAACCAGGATGCCTTTAAAGCCAAGAGTGAAAACATGGAGTTGTTGATGGCTGCAGAGCAAAGAATTCAAAATAAGCAAGACTTTTATCTTACACCTGAATACATCGAACTCGAAGAAAGATACAATCGCCAAGAGTGGATGATCCTTGGCGAAGCCCTCTTTTTTGTGATTAGTATAGTCATTGGTATATGGTTGATCAATCGAGGATATAATCGAGCCATAGAGACTGCACGACAAAGCCGAAACTTTTTGCTCAGTATTTCACATGAATTAAAATCTCCTTTATCTTCAATTAAGCTAACTATGGAGACCTTTTTGAAGCGAGACCTCGACAAAGAAAAGATGAATAAATTAGCTGCAAACGCACTCTCTGAAACAGAGAGGCTTAATGAACTTGTAGACAACCTACTACTTGCTTCAAAGATGGAGACTGCCTATGAACCTACTTATGAAGAGTTTAACCTAGTAGAATTGATAGATAATTTGGTACATAGGTTAGCTATGAAATATCCCCAAAGTAGTATAACTTTCATTCACGAACTAGAATCCGTCAATACGGTAGCAGATAAATTTGGCCTAACTCTAGTGATCGTAAATCTGATAGAGAACGCCAAAAAATACTCTTTTGGGGATGCCCAAATAAAAGTGTCATTAGATAAAGTAAAGAATGGACTTCATCTACAAGTCGGGGATCAAGGGGTCGGGATTGATGATAAAAACAAGAAAAAGGTCTTCGATCGCTTTTATCGCATAGGAGATGAGGAAACACGTAAAACCAAAGGGACTGGATTGGGTTTATATATAGTAAAGCAGGTCATTTCTACTGCCAATGGAAACATTAAGGTTCTAGATAATAAGCCTAAAGGCACTATTGTAGATATATTCCTGCCAAATAAAGAAACACCTAAAGCTTATATTGCGAAATGAGTTATAGAATATTATTAGTTGAAGACGAAGAAAGTATCCGAGATCTTATCAAACTTAACCTTGAAATAGAGGACTACGAGGTAGTCTGTCTTGACAATGGTAAAGAAGTTGTCAAAACCTATCACCAAGAGCATTTTGATCTGATTTTATTGGACGTGATGCTTCCCGAGGTAGACGGGTTTCAAGTATGCGAGCAGATAAGGCTAATAGATATGCACATCCCTATATTGATGCTAACCGCTAAGGATGCTCAATCTGACAAACTCACAGGATTGAAAAAAGGCGCAGATGATTATTTAACCAAGCCATTCAATTTAGAGGAATTATTGATTCGCATTGAAAAATTATTGCAACGTTCTAACCCTCAAGAAAAGGAGAAGATAGAATCTGCATCTTTTGGAAAAAACAAGGTGAATTTTGTTACCTATGAAGCTACAGGAACGAAAGGGAATTTTACCCTTACAAAAAAAGAAGCAATGCTTTTAAAGCTGCTGATGGATCGTAAAAGCGAAGTGATTTCTAGACAACAAATTCTGCAGGCGGTTTGGGGTTATGACGTGTATCCTTCTACGAGGACTATAGACAATTTCATTCTTTCCTTTAGAAAATACTTTGAAGAGGACCCTAAAGAACCCAAACACTTTTTGTCGGTTCGAGGAGTAGGGTACAAGTTTTTGGAGTAATGGACAAGTATTAATAATACGATATCTAGAGTCTTATCGACTCCCTAACATAATATCTCCAGATACCACGCTAATAAAAACCTTGGCACCTATCAGCTCCCCCTCTGGTTTGATGACGATATTACGAATTTCATTCTCTTTATACATCTTAGCGTGCAGTTTATCTGGTACCTCTATATCACCAAGCTGTGAAGCCAATTTGAAATTGTATCCATCTAACTTAGAATCATAAAAAAATACGTCTGTTTTTTCTGCGTTGATATTCATATCTAGGAGTGACTGATTCGCAAATACTTTGACGGTACCCATGTACGCATCTATAGTAAATTTACCTTCGATTTCGCTAAGGGTAACATTACTTCTATCTGCTTTGATGTCAACTATTCCATTGATCATGACTCCGATCAAATCTCCGAAATAAGTATTTATGTCTACCTGACCTTCCACATTCTTTAAGGTAAGATTACAAAATTCTGATTTGATATCAACGCCCTGTTTCAAGTCAGTTAACACTGCAGAACCAAAATAATTATGCAACTTGACCTTGCAGCTTCTTGGTACCATAATAGTATAAAATGCCTGTAGACCAGATCGCAAACTTTCTTCCTTCGCTGTGATACTATTACGTATGTATATAGTGTCAGCAGTATTATCAAAGTTATATTCGAAATGTCCAAGATCCTCCTTAGCTACAGCTCTTTCAGGATGTTGAGCTGAAAGCTTTAATGCAATAGTGATATAGTTTTCATCCCATGGCATAATATCCACTTCAGATTTTTCACCTTCTACAGAAAGCACTTGGCCTTCCTTGTACTTCATCTTCTTCTCAATCTCCTTAGTGACAACCTGCAGATTGACCGATTGAGCAGGGAGATTGAATACAGCCATGAAGGAGAGCCAGAAAACTAGACCGCTGATTGGATATCGTGAATTAATAATGTTCAAAAGTTCAAATTTAAATGGTAGCTAAATATGCTTGTTGGAGTTCGGCTGATTCTTTTTCTATTAGTTCTAGTTTTACTTCTAATTGTTTATTTACATCAAATGGGCTGAGTCTACTTTTCAGCCTCTTCTTTGAGTCATCAAGCTTTTCCAATTCCGCCAAAATTTCTTTCGCCCTCTCACTACTTTCTTTTTGTGCTCTTATTATCGTTCTGAAAGCACTGTCTCTATGAGCAGCGCTCGGGTTATGCATTTGTACTAACTGACTCTGGGGTACAATTTTTTCATCGTGTGAAACTTTCACTATTTCTTGGTCAAAATTAGTAGCTGAATAATTTATAGCTAAGCCTACTAAAAGTGCAAGTCCCGCAGCTATCGCAAAATATTGTGGCCACATCGTTCTGCGTTTAGCTGGAAGCCTATTTTCTATGTCCGCCCATGATTCTGGTGGAGCCGTATAGGACGGTAGTTCACTGATCGCTTTATGAAGCACAGTATCTGCTTGTACCTCATCTAAATTATCAGAGAGCTTATCCCAAAGATTATCCTTGGGACTATACTTAGGCAAATTATCGATTGCCTTTTTCAGACTATTTTTATTTTCTTCTTTCATGGCTTTTAATCCATATTTTTAACATAAGCCTTCAACTTCTTTTTTGCATGAAAAAGTTGAGACTTCGAAGTTCCCTCCGATATATTTAACATTTTTGCTACATCTTTATGTGGATAACCTTCTATTTCTATCAGTACAAAAACGGATCGGTATCCATTAGGTAAGTTTTGTATCGCTTTTTCTAAATACTCACTATCTAAATAGTCTCCCCAATCTATATACTCGTTTTGATGACCGATCACATGATCCTCAATAGGGGAGAAGTGAGGTTGTTTTTTTACAGCTTTCAATGCAGTGCGTACGACGATTACCTTTATCCAAGCTCCAATGGTAGACTCCTTACGAAAATTTTTAAGCCCTTTAAATATCTGGATAAAAGCATCTTGCAGTATATCCTGAGCTAAATCAAAGTCATTAGCGATACGGTAGGCTACTGTGTACATGGCATCCTTGTACCTATCATATAGCGCTTTTTGAGCAAGTCTATCGTTTTGCAGACAGCCTTCTACTAAGGATGATTCTGTATCACTAATTGTAAATGACATTCTATTTGAGTTTGCTTAGTTATTTAACTCTTCTAAGCTATAAAAATGATACGATATTAGAGACAATGGTTGTATCGAAAGGAAGAAAAAATTGATTTAGCCTGAAAACCGCGGAATAAACCAGAAAATTAGCGCATTTGCGATTATGATACCATTTCTGATTGTATAGGATGATAGGTATGAATGGGACTAATATTTTTCTAGCCTTTTAAGTACCTCAGGTGTTGCAGCCAATGTGCCTAGCGGAGGAGCAATGAAAAAACCCAGTCCTAGCATAAGTAAAACTACAAAGACAATTCCATTACCAATGGCAAGTCCCCTATTAGCTCTAATAAATTGCTTGCTTTCTTTTACTCCAAAGTAGCGCTCTAAGGTATAGTCCATATTACCACTACCAGCATAGTAGGCTTGAATTAAAAAGAGAAGTACTGCGGTAAATGGGCCAAGAATGGGAATTATCAAGCTGAACACAAGTATCACTAATGTAATGCTCAATTCTTTAAAGATATTTACGCTGGCGATTCTGAGACCACGCCATATACCTTCCATCGCCGTTAGACTTTGATAGGGTAGTGCAGGTTTATATACACCTTGGGCTTCAATGTTCTGGGACATAGGACTCATGAAAGGTGAGGCCAGTATTAAGACTAGATATTTCGCTATGATAAGCCCTATTACAAATATAAAAATACCTGCTATCACAGAACTGAAGCTCTGTACAAATGCAGCACCTCTTTTCCAAGGATACCAATCACTCATTAGATGTCCTAGGTTATCACTAAAGCCATATGCACTAGTACCGATAGTGGTTATCAGTAAAATACCAACTATAATAGGAGCAAAAAAGAATCGACCCAATCCATTTTTTCGAACCAATGAAAGGTAGCGAAAGTAAGCCGTGATACCGATGAAGACATCTTTTATCATAGTCTCTTAATTTTATCTAATATGTTACAATATTGATGTGCTACAAAGAATATTCTATAAAACTTCTCAGATTTACTACAAAGATAATGCAAATCATAATTTACTTAGTTATTAAAATTTCAACAAAAAAAAAGGGATTTAATCCTAAAGACCAAATCCCTTTTTTTAAATTATTATGAAAGCCTACTTCGCTACAGCCTTTTTCTTACGCTTACTCTTAAACAATTCAACAGATTGCTTACTGTTTAAAAAGCCTAAATCAATAAAGGTTGCAGAAACAAACTTCTTGATATCTTGGTAATCTTTACCACGTTTATCGGTGTGGAAACGAAGCAGTTTCCTTACATAGATCATACTCAGATCTTTGATGTTTTGATTAAACTGCTGATTAGAGAAGATCTCCATATATACAGGGATGGCTAAGTTGCGCTTTGTTGAATCATGTGACTCTTCTCCTTCTTCAGTTACCACATCATCGCTCTGCGCACTAGCAGGTGTTGCTCCAAGAAGCTCCATAAATATTGGGTACTCCGTCTCTTCGAGATTAATGATGGCACGCTTGAAGTATGCATAAATTACACTTCTAACACAAGTGTTGATTTTTGAGAGACCTTCATGACTATTGTAGAATGTCCTAGCAGCATCTACGGCATCTCTATGCACATAACCTTTACCATGCACAATATCCATCAGCTTATAATAATCCGAAATATCATCATTGATCGACTTATCGATCATACTAGATATGTTATTGTCAGCCTTGTTATCCAAGTCCACATCTCTATTCCTCATAGTAAGAATAAAGTCCAAATGCATATCGGAAAATTCAGAATCTGAATTTCTAAGTGTATTGTATACTTCAGTTAAATTCTTTTTATCATCTGCATTTAGTTCTAGGAATGCACTAGCCAATCCTAAGATGGTCGTGTGTTCCATAGTGCCATGAAATTCTTTATTATTCAAGAATTGGATGATTTGATTCTTGAGATTATCATTTACTTTATCCAGCTTAACTCTTATCTCTATAAAGTTTCTAAACTCTGGGTAAAGCTTGCTTAACTCTGCTTTCACCTGTGGAATCTCAGCATAGTAAAATACATTATCCTTGAACTGTCGTTTGAACCTAGCCAGTGCAGATTTTCTAGCAGATTCTACTCTCAATTCTGGTTTCTTCATACTCTGCAAAAAGTATTTCACCTTTTTATTATCATTAGAGTTGATCAGATTTGTAATCCAAATATCACTACTCAGTGCAAAACCCACTTGAACTACCTGACTAATTCTTGCTTTGATATGCTCAAAATTTGCAGAGTTGCATATTGCCAACAATATATCCTTAAAGTGATCTTGAGGTCTTAGATATTTCAGTTGATCGCTAACTTCTCCTCTCAATACAGAATAACCCAAAAGTTTTGAAAGATAGAGCCCTTCCAGTTCTTCGTTTAACAATGTCTTTTCTAAGGCGATGATCTGCATCGGAGACGCTGTAGATACTTGGCGGTGCAGTTGCTCTATACGAGGTTCAAAGGCCGCTCTAAGGGCTTGATATTGTTCATCTTCTTCAGTTTCGAGGTAGGCGCTATGCTCCTCAGAAGTGATGATATCATTAAGAATAGTCTGAATTTCGTTTTTGTATTCTAAATCAAGGTCTTTCATTATACTTTCGTTTTATAAAGGTAAACCTAGTAACACCATATAGGCCTTACTAGGTTTAATTAACTTTCTTGTACGCGAATATAAATTAAAATATTCGCTTTTATATTGATTTCTTACTCTTCTTATTAGACTATGCTACTGGTGGCTTACCGCCATCAAGCTCATCTTGAAGTGTCTTTAGTTCGTCCCACTTACCATCTGCAGCTAATTTTGATTGCTGTGGCCAAGTTGTTGGATCGTGCATAGAGTAGCGACTACCTGCTTCAGCTAAGATTTCTTTTAACTTATCAACAGGAGCTTCAGCCAGTTCAGCAAAAGTAGCTAACCCAGCCTTGTGAAGAAGTTCTTCGATCTTTGGACCGATTCCTTCAATCTTCTTATATTCATCAGGACCAGCTACTGGTGACTCCGCTACTGGAGCTGGAGCAACTTCCTTAGCTACTGGAGCTGGAGCTTCATCTTTTGCTTCTGGAGCTGGAGCTTCTTCTTTTACTTCTGGTGCTGGTGCTTCAGCAACGACAGCAGGAGCTTCTTCTTTTACTTCAGCTACAGCAGGCGCATCAGCCACGACAGAGTCTATAGTTGTTTGTTCTACTTGATCTGCAAGAGATCTAGTGTCAGGACCTTCAGATTTGAATGCGTCTCCTTCTGCTACAGCATCAGCTACTACAGCTTTTGATTTGCCCGGCATGCCATCAATGGCCTTAAGTCTATCAATCTTTTCTTGAGTGCTCTTTTCAAATCTTGCCGCGATCTTAGCATCCTTATCTTCTATAAATTGGTTATACTTAGCATCTGCTTGTTCTTGGGAGATAGCACCTTTCGATACACCTCTTTGAAGATGCTTTCTGAACATAACTCCTTTGAATCTAAGGATAGCTGCCATAGTGTAAGTAGGCTGAGCACCCTTCATTAACCAGTTAAAGGCTTTGTCCCTATCAAGGTCTATTGTAGCTGGAGAAGTCATTGGATTGTAGGTACCAATTTTTTCGATAAATTTACCATCTCTTGGAGCTCTTGCATCAGCTACTACAATGTGGTAAAAAGGTCTTTTTTTACGTCCGTGTCTTTGCAGACGAATTTTTGCAGGCATAATTGTTAAAATTTAATTGGATTAACCATTACCTTTTTTGCTTGACATCAAGCTAAAGGATTCTAACGTTAAAATTAACGAAGGTCAAAGGTAAAGTTATTTAAACTATTATGCTATTTTTTCTACGCGAATATCATCTTGTATCAAAGATTTAAGATTTAGACCTTAAAATATTGATGATCAGGAGTTTGCTTTTATTCGAAGCTCAGAACTTTGACATTGTAAATACCTTTTATCAGGCAACACAAGTTTATTTAAGGTAAAAGACTAAGCTATTTGGCTCAATTTCTTCCAAAATTTTATCTGAACTTTCTATTTTTACTGATCTTTTGCTTCAAATTTTGTGATATCCAAAAAGGATACTTTACTTGCACCGTAATATGGAAACAATATCTAATCAATTTCAAATGACTATAGTCGTGACTGAGGATGTCTTGGATGAGGCTAATCACGTCAATAATGTAGAGTATTTGCGTTGGGTTCAACAGGTTTCTCAACAGCATTGGGAATCAAAAGTATGCGAGGAGACTATTCAAAAATATGCTTGGGTAGCCCTTGATCATCACATCCAATATAAGCGTCCTGCTTATCTAAATGAGGAACTGATACTGAAGACATATATTACTGGGAATACCGCGGCTACTTGCACTAGGATGGTAGAGATCTATAGAGATGATAAGTTAATCACCAAAGCAACTACTCATTGGTGTTTGATAGATAATAGAACACAAAAGCCATCTAGAATACCTGCTGAAATATTAGCTAGATTTATCTGAGACAAATTTACTATCCAGAAGTAGTCGACTTTTTACATTTAATAAATAAAATCTAAACTTAGGAAAATATGGACGATACTACGATTCTAGACAGCGCTGATTATGGAGGCACTACTAAAGAAATTAGACTTACAAATCAATCACTGGGCTATTTAAAAGAGACTGCCAAATGGAGTACTTTTTTGGCTATAATAGGCTTTATTAGTATCGGGTTTATGATACTAGGAGGTATTGGTATTGCAGCATTTATGAGTTATAATAGTTTCCCAGGTATGGAAGCCATCGGAGGTATGGCAGGACTAGGGGTTTTGTATATTGTTCTTGGAGCTATTTATATTTACCCTACATTCAAATTATTTCAGTTTGCTAGTAAATGCAAAAAAGCGGTTGCTCAATCAAGTACAAACTTAATGACAGAGGCTCTGGGCGATTTAAAATCTTGTTTTAAATTTATTGGAATTCTGATGGTTATTTTATTAGCAGTATATGTGCTGCTTATTGCTTTTGGTGGTCTAGCTGCTTCCTTTGCTTAGTTTTTGTCTCAAATAATACAGCGTCTAAAAATAATAAAATGTCCAAAATCAAATTTAGATTATGGACACTTTATTATTTGCGTTTAAAAAGTAACTTGCTTTTTTATTTTTTTTCCATTTCGTAATACGACCACCTGAGCCTTCTCACCTTTTTCATATTTGCCTAACCCCTCCATATACTTATAAATATCTGTTACTTTGACATCTCCCAATTGGATGATGACGTCTCCGTTTTTAAGGCCAGCTTTAGAAGCTACTCGACCATCTATAACACTGTCGATGCGCATACCTTTACCAGTATAAACATAATCAGGCATGACGCCAAGTGTTACTTTGAATGAGCTGGCAGATTCTTTTTTCGAATCCTTTGTTCGCGTAAAAACCAATTGCGTTTGTGCATTTATTTGTTTAATCAAATCAAAAATATATTCACTGACCATCAAGATGCCTTCAAAATTGACCAAATGCGAATCATCGCCAGGCTTATGATAATCCATATGTTGTCCTGTAAAAAAATGTAAAACGGGTACATCTTTTAGATAGAAGGAAGTATGATCGGAAGGACCTACACCAGAGTCGCTGGTCACTGCCTCAATTCCTTTCACACTATTGTTCTCTATCATTTTTTTTAAGTTGGGCGAAGTACCAATACCATTCACAGCGAGCACTTTTTCGGCATTCAGTCGGCCAACCATATCCATATTGATCATGACACTGACCTCGGTCAAATCTATAGTTGGATGATCTGCAAAATATTTTGAACCAAAGAGCCCCATCTCTTCTCCAGAAAAAGCGATGAACAGAAAATTACTTTCCTTCAATTGTTGTTCTTTAATCCAATCGGCCATCAATAGCATGGCAGCTATACCACTAGCATTATCGTCCGCGCCGTTGTGTATGGCAGGTTCTCCAGCATGCAGTGAGCCAGCCATACCCATGCCGAGATGATCATAGTGCGCACCTATCACGATGGTTTTTTCTGCTTGGTTATCGAAGTAGCCAACCACATTTTTTCCATTGCCCTGCTTAGGATCACCTCCATGATTACCATGTGGATTGACCAACTCCTTGAAAGGAAACGATTGAAAATACCCCACTTCGTCATTGATCCCTATCATGCCGAGTTGAGCATATCGGTAGGCAATATAATCTGCAGCCATGGCCTCTCCTCTTGTACCTGTTTCTCGACCCTCTAGATAATCTGAAGCTAGGTAGACTACATCTATTTTTACTTGCTGTAAGGCATCGGTCTGTGCATATAGTGAGCCTATAACGAGGCAGAAGAATGTCGATATTATAATTCTCATATATTTTTTTTTTGCTGTATAAAGATATGGAATAAAGCGATGGACTAAATCATTTTATTGTCTTATTTAAAATGGTGCGACTCGCCTTGGCGACTAAGCACGTCAAAGGCTCGTCCCGATTTTCTCGGGAACGAAGCCGCGTAGAGACTAGGGGGTGGAGCGGGTCACCGAGGTACGAGGTGTATGAGCGGAACACCCGACCCTAGCGGAAGGAGACTTTTCGTCGACTGTAGCGCTGGGTAGGCCCCATATACACATGATACTTTTTTCACTGATGATATTTATTTGGGCGACCCATACCTAGCCACAAGAAAAAGTGGCTATGTATGGCCAGGCTATCCGTTCCTACATCCCTAGCTACGCGCAGCACAGACATTGCAATGCAAGGTCTCCACAGCCAAAGCGCGGGGATATACCACTGCTATCCTTGCCGCAAAAAAAGAATTAGAATATTTGATCTTGATGGAGACGTGAAACGAATTGCTCTGAGCCAAATACGTTTAGGTGAAAATAATCACCAAACAATTTGGGATTTTGAATGGCACCTGCATAATTATACACCTTTAGTCCCGTATTTTTTTCTACCTCCTGAATGTAGTCTTCCAGGTTGTACAAAGCATTGTAATAGTTGGGTAAGAATGGTGCTACAATTAGGATGACTTCAGTCCCTTTTGACTGGGCTAATTGTACCGTTGCAGCCAAAGATGTTTGTAGGTCAGGTATAAGATCAATGCTAATATTTTTGAGCTGTGTTGATTCTTTTTGCATCGCTTCGCTGATTGTCCTATCGGTCAACCAAAGCCGATCGTCATTTTTGAGATAGCGCAAGGAGCGTTGAAACACTTCGCTATTATATCTCAGTAGATGACTTACCTTGGTCGCATAAAATATTTTGGGTTCCTCTTTTTTCATGAAATCTTTCAGATGAGTTGAGAAGGGGGAGTAGCATGCGAAGGCAGGTATCAATTCCTTATTATATCTATCTGCACAGGTTACCTCCAAAATTAATTTTTCTGGAGCAGGATACTTTTCGAAATAATCCTCGATGAAGACATGTCCAAGGCTAGAGGACATGCCATTGTAAGCAAGAGAGAATACCTTCTTCTTAGATTTCTTTTCTACGAAAGGTTGATAAAAAGAAAGGCCTCTAGAATTGCCAGCTATCAAAATATCACAAGCTGCTTCTTGCTGATACAATCTGGTAAATCGAAAATTAGATTTAGATTCCAACTGCTTCAAGATGAAACCACCGATGCGATCACCTATAAATACAAAGGCAATAAAAATGGGAATCCAAATCCATCTATTTCTTTTGGGAGTTGTAGCTATAGCTTGCTCTGGAGTAGAAGTAGTATGTTCTGTGTTGCTGTGCATATGAATCAGTCCCCGAGCTTAAAATTGAAAATAAATGAAAGCATTGGAACCAAAAGTACCAAAAAAAGCAATGATCCATAAAATTGCCGCAAATGATACGATCCTAAACGCTGGATAAGTCAAAAGCATTTTAGGAAAATCTACTTTTTGAGCTATGGTTTCTACGCCTAATAAAATCAATATTAAGAAAGCGCATTTGATCACGATAAGTTTGTGTAAGACAGCGCTCCAACTAAAATCTGCAAAAGACCCTATTCCATCGATGATAGTAAACGCATCCTGAAATGAAGTAGCTCTGAAAAATATCCATGCTAGACAGGTCGCAAAAAATACTATACCAATGCTCAATAAATTTTGTATCGGCAAGGGCATGCGCAGTGCATTTAGCACATTGTTATATGGGCGTGAGAATAATCGCTGGATGATCAAATATGATCCATGCAGAAATCCCCAAAATAGATAAGTCCATGCTGCTCCATGCCATAGACCACCTAATAACATAGTGACCATTAGGTTTAGATAAGTAAATGCCTTTGCCTCTTCGGATTTTCCTCTGCCTTTGTACCAAAATAGGACTCCAGTTAGCAGTGCAGCAGGTATAATCAGCCACCACCACTGGGTGATGAAAAGTGTAATTGCAAAAAATAATGCAATAAAGAAATAAGAGCCAAAGCTTCCATTTCTGTTTCCTCCCAATGGAATATATAAATAGTCTCTCAACCAACTGGAAAGACTGATATGCCATCTCTCCCAAAACTCTGAAAAGTTTTTTGAAAAATAAGGCGTCCTAAAGTTTTGAGGAAAATCGAAGCCCATCATTTTTGCTAAGCCTATTGCGATATCTGAGTAGCCAGAAAAGTCGCAATAAATCTGGAATGCCCAAAAGATCACTCCAATTAATAAATGAAGTGAGCCATAGGTGCCTGGAGCGCCAAAACATAGATCCACATACAAGGCCAATGAATCTGCTACAGCTACTTTTTTGAAAAAGCCCCACAGCACTTGACCTAATCCCTGTATAATTCGATCCCAGTTAAATTTCCTATCCATTGTAAACTGTGGTAAGAAATCACTCGCTCTTACAATCGGCCCAGCGACTAACTGAGGGAAGAAGGAGATGTATGTTGCAAATTTAAGGATACTCTGCTCCGCTGTTAGCTGCTTTCGATAGATATCAATGGTATAGCTCATTGACTGAAAAGTGTAAAAGGATATACCCATCGGAAGGATGATATTGAGCGTATCCATATTGGTCTCTAGACCGCTGGATACCACCATCTCCTTAAATGAATCTATAAAGAAGTTAAAGTATTTAAAGAATAATAAGAATCCTAAATTCGCGATGATACTGATGTACAGCAGCTGCTTTCGCTTGGCTTCCTTCACAGTAAATGATAGCTGTCTACCGACAAAAAAATCTATGCAGGTAGAAATCACAATCAAGGTCAAAAAGCGCCAATCCCACCATCCGTAAAAAAAATAACTGGCCACCAAACATAGTATAAGCCTAGGCATTCCTCTGACTGCAAAATAAAGCAGAAAGAATACACTAATGAATACTAAGAATGCAAGGCTATTAAAAAACATACTATTTTATTGGAAACCAGTGTTTTATCTGCTCCTTCCAGACATTATACGCAATTCCATTGATGTGGATACCATCAGCGGTAAAGTTTGTGCCTAAGTTGTTTTCTTTGTCTTTTAGAGCACTTGAAATGTCTATGTATGGGATTTTTTGGCCTTTACAAAAGTCCTGAATAGCTTGGTTGACTTTATCTACTTCCAGGTTGGTCGTGCTTATATGATATATCCCATTGTTGATAGGTAGTATGCTTTGTACAATCAAATCTGTATTCTTAAACTTATCTTGAAGGGCATAGAGCAAATCTAAATAGGCCTCGATCACGACCTCAGATGGATGATAGCATAAATCATTGATGCCAATCATGAGAAAGATTTTATCAGGTTGGTGCCTTGCCAGCTCGTCTAAGCGATTTTTGACACCTACGATACCATCGCCTGCAATGCCTCTATTGAGTACCCTATGGTTTGGGAACAGCTCAGACCATTCTCCATATTCAGTAATACTGTCTCCTAAAAATATAGTAGCACCCATGCTGTTTGGATTAGAAGCAAATTGACTGATCCTATGATTTATCTTTGCTGTAGTGTGTTTAGCTTTTAGCTTAAAGATAAAATTTGAAATTCCGCCAAGTTTATGAATTACGATACCACAAAGACCAAGTCCGATGATATTAAATAAGAGTGAGGCAGCAAGAATTTTTCTCAATGTATTTTGCTTATGGATGAATACGATTCACACTTGAGCATGTAAAAGGTATAAGCAAATATAAAGAGGTGTTACGAACAAGACTAATCTTGACTCATTTTTTCAGGCTTGTTTTTCATTATCTCATCTATCGAAACAGTTCGGGTGTGCTCCGAGTGCTTGAAGTTTTTGTTTGGATTGCCAATCTTTAATAAACCTAGAAGTTGTCCAAATACAAAAGGTGGCAAACCATATAGCGCTTTCCATATCTCACTGGGTACCTTAGAGAGGTATAGTGACAATAGGATATTTAAGCTAAAAATAATGTTCGCAATAAACAATGCTATGCCTACAGGAGGTGCTATAAAAAATCCTAGTAGCATGAATATAATAGATGTAAACAATAGTATAAACATCGGTGGCGAGACTGTCATCAACCCAAAAAATAACTGATTGAAATTAAACCCAAATAATCCCTTCAATACAAATCCTGATGAGTTAGGAAAATTTTGAAAATATGAAAATAACCAACGGCTTCTCTGTGTCTCTACTTGGTCTCTAGAAACTACCTTCTCGTCATAAACGATAGCATCCCAAGCATAACTTATTTTCTCTTTTTTGTTCAATAGGAAGTTCTGCAAGATTTTGTCTTCCTGCAGCATTTTTTTCCACTTTTCTTTTCCTTTTTGTATTTCTGGACTGTTGAGATATGCGTTATATAGATCATATTCTATAGCCATACCTGAACCAGAAATCACTGATGAGGATCCGATTAAGTAGGGTGCGTATCTTTCAATATAGTTTTTATAAAATTCGCCAGTACTGTCCGCACAAGCATACATGGTATCTAGATTTTTTGCAGTTCTCTGACCTTGAATCGTTCGGTGACCATTATTCGCATATAGGTTCAAAACTTTTAAAAAGTCTGGATGTGCTAGATTATCTGCATCAAGTACAACACTATAATCATGCTTTCTTTTATAGTTTTCGATAGCATGAATAATAGATTTAGCTTTCAGCTTTAGTGCTGGTTGTGGATTGAGTAAGGTTAATTTTTCATGCTCTAAATCCCAATTGGATACATCACAATCATCCGCAATAACATATATTTCAAAGTTCTTATAATTCTGCTTGATCAAAGATTGTACAAGAGGAACTGTAATATCTGCGTTTTTATAGGCAGTAATAATACAGCCAAAGTCAAATTCTTTTTTAATATCCTTAGACTTGATTTTTTCTTTACCAAAGAATGATAACACTACGGTTATAAATGGCAGAATCATGAAAAATATGATGATGCTAGATAAAATTGTAAATATGGTTATTAGGATGCTTGATATCATGACCTATGTTTGAGTCGCTGTAGAAAACTGCTCTAAACTATGACACTTAGGGCTTTTTTTTTCGTTTTTAATATTCCATTTAATGGCACTGTAAAAGGATTTTAGATGATCCGTTTGACCTTTGATCAGAAACATAATCGTATTCTTAGGTATGGTAGCTACACCAAAAAATATATAGAATAGTACTAGGTGTGCAAAGCTTTTGTTCCGCCTCATAAATAGAATTCTATTCCTATTTAGATAGTAGGTCTTCAAAGTACTGAGTTTGCCTACAGACACAGATTCTTTATGATAAACGAGGGCATTGGGCTCAACCCAAACCTCATATCCTGATTTTCTTATTCTTTCACTCCAATCTAGCTCTTCGTAATACAGGAAAAACATTTCGTCCATGGGGCCTGTCACCTTCATGACTTCCGCTGGTATCATCATAGCTGCGCCATGAATATACGGTGTAGGATTGGCCTTTGTATATTGACCTCTATCTTCTTCTAGATTACCTATGGTTTTATTACGTGCAGTAAAATTATTGACTGGTGTGGATCCAGCAAATTGAACTATTTTTTTGAAATCAACTTCTTCGTTAGGATAATAGCACAACATTGGACTTATGATTCCAAGTTTAGGATTTTTGCTAAACTGTGCCAGTAATGTCTCAATACAATTATCCGTCAATTCTGCATCGTTATTCACAAAGAATAGATACTCTCCATTTACTTCTGAAAGCGCGAGATTATTACCACCAGCAAAACCAAGATTTTCATCGCTTCTTAAAAATATGACTTCTGGATAATGGGTATCTATATGAGAATGTGGATTTTCTTTAGATGCATTATCCACTAAGATGACTTCAACGTTTTTGTAAGAGTTTCTCCTAATAGAATCAAATAATGCACAGGTTATCTCCAATTGGTTAAAATTGACAGTGATAATTGTGACGAGAGGTTTATTTGAATTCATCTTAATGCTTAGTAGAGTTGGACCTATTAATTTATGTTCTATTCCTTATACTTAAAGGTATAGATCAAAAAAAGAGCCAAGAATCTATCTAATAAAGATAATGATTAAACTTGTTCATCCTGTATCATAGCAGGAAGAGTTTTTAGAAGAATTTTCAGATCCATTCTTATGGAATACTTATTCGCATAATCAATGTCCAGTTTGATTCTTTCTTCCGAAGACATATCTTTTTTGCCTCTCTTAGAGATTTGCCACAAGCCAGTAAGACCTGCTGGAGCATGAAATCGAGTAATCCATTGATCTTTAGTGAGTTGCTCAGCTTCGTACAAAGGTAGAGGTCTATTACCAACGATGGACATATCACCTCGTAGCACGTTGATAAGCTGTGGAAGCTCATCGATACTAGTTTTTCTGATTAATTTACCAATAGAGGTAACCCGTGGATCGTTTTGAAGCTTAACAAAAGTAGGTGCTTTAACTTTGCCAGTATACTGGTTTAAATGTGATAGTTCTACGAGCTTAGCATCTGCGTCTGCAACCATAGATCGGAACTTGATGAAGTCAAAGGTTTTATAACCTGAACCTGCTCGCTTGGAGAGATAAAAGATATTTCCTTTTGATTCTAGTTTGACAGCTATAGCAACAATTAAAAGTAGTGGACTTAGTACCAAAAGCACACATGATGCAAAAGCAATGTCAAACAATCTCTTTTTAAATGGTATACTATATGGTGCGAAAGGTTCAGCTACGTTAGTAGATTCAATAGAAATCTCTGGTTTGTATTGAATCAAAAATTCCAATCTCTTTGTGATGAGACTCCATTTCAAATTAATGAGCGAAAAGTGATCATCGATACCGTGTAATGCTGCTTCCTTGATAGATAGCTGCGTATTTCTTGAAGTAAGTGTGATGAATGGAATATTCTTAGTGAGCTTATCAGTTCTAATCTTCTTCAAAAGGTTGAAAAAGTCTTCCTTTAAAAAATCGATATCGCAGATAATAGCATGAGGCTGATCCGCTGGAACATCGTACTTTAGGCTCTCCGAAAGTCTTCTGAAAGCTTGGAATGAAGAGTTAATACGAGTTAGATGGTAGGCGCGAGACCCATTTTTATGCTTATTCAGCACATCAAATGCATCATCGTTGAAGCCAACAACTAGTATTTCCTTAGTATTAATTCTTCCTATTTTAGGAAGCGTAGGTGTTAAAATGTCCATAACACTATTTAATTCGATTACTTAAACTGTTTGCGCTTGTTGCAAGGTATTGGCAATCGTTTCTCTCAGATTATCAGGTTTAAATGGCTTGCGAATAAATCCGCTGGCCCCCATGGCAAGTACTTGCAATTCGAATTCTTTATTTTCATTTCCAGTTAAAACTATAACTGGGATATGTGAAAATAAACCACTCGACTTAATATTACTAAGGAAAGTCATGCCATGTAATCGTGGCATTACCATATCCAGTACAATTAAATCGGGTTCGTTTCCTCTATGCAACCAACCAAAGGCTTCAATTCCGTCGCTTTTAGTAACAACATTGTATTGTTTTACTAGGATGTTTCCCAGTATGAGGCGCACACTATCGTGATCATCGACTATCAATATTGTTTCTTTCACTTCAGAATCTATTTAAATTATTCAATATATAAATTACAAAGTAACTTATACTTAAAATATATATCTAACGAATAGCATGCGAAATGTGACATGCTAAAAATTGTATTATATTAAATGAGAGGTCCTATTATACTAGGGGGAAATGGGAGGTATGTAAGGATATAGTTCAAGGGACTCTTCTCAAATATGTCTCTAACAAATAGTACGCATTTGCTATAAGATCGGTTTAAGATTATCAAGTGTATGTACAAATATAACAATATTAAGGGGTACAGAGCAAATAAATATATTAATATTTTATGCAATCCATAGAGCTAAATAATTGTTTTTCAGCTCTTAACTGTTACATTTTTCCGTATTTCAAATCCAAATTTATAATTTGGCACTTGTATTGTCCTTATACTGTATTAGACAATTATTAATTTAATAAGTCACATTGAAAGTAATTTTTTTTATTTGTTTACTTACCATTCTATATACGTATATCGGATATGGGTTGGTTCTATTTATATTAGTCCAAATTAAAAGATTCTTCTACGGAAAAGAATCTATTGAAGGATTTCAGGATTCAGAGCTTCCCGATGTTACTTTTGTGGTAGCTGCATACAATGAAGAAGACTGGATTGATGGTAAGATTAAAAATTGTTTGGACTTTGATTATCCAAAAGAAAAAATTGAATTTTTATTTGTTACTGATGGCTCTAGTGATAATACCCCAAATAGGGTAGAAGATTATGTGTATCCAGCTGGAGTAAAATGGAGTTTGTATCACAGCCCAGAACGAAGAGGAAAGATTGCTGCTGTAGAACGTATTATGGAATTCGTTAATACACCAATCACAATTTACACCGACGCCAACACTATGGTGAATAAAATGGCGATAAGAAAAATAGTAGCCCACTATAAAAACCCAAAGGTAGGAGCCGTAGCAGGGGAGAAGCGAGTATCTATGGAAGAAATCGATTCTGCTAATTCAGCTGGTGAAGGTTTTTATTGGAAGTATGAGTCCAAACTTAAAAAATGGGATTCAGAACTGTATAGCGTTGTTGGAGCGGCAGGTGAATTATTTTCACTTAGAACTAATTTATACCAAGCTGTTCCAAAGGATACTGTAATAGAAGATTTTTATATGACCTTAAAGATAGCTATGCAAGGCTACAAGGTTAAATATGAATCAGGCGCATTCGCGGTAGAAAGCGCATCTGCTTCAGTGGGTGAAGAATTGAAAAGAAAGATAAGAATTTCAGCAGGTGGTCTTCAAGCAATAGCACGTTTGCTGCCTTTGCTGAATATCTTCAAATATGGAATACTTTCGTTTCAATACATTTCTCATAGAATGCTTCGGTGGACATTGACTCCGTTGGCACTAGCAATTCTCTTTTTTGTAAATATTCCTTTAGCCTTAAGTGGAAATCCATTTTTTGTGTTTACCATGCTTGGACAAATTGGATTTTATGCCTTGGCATTAGTAGGATATATACTTGAAAAACGTAAGTTGAAATTTAAGATGTTTTTCATCCCTTACTATTTCTGTGTAATGAATTATTCCGTGTACGTAGGTTTCTTTAGATTTATCAAAGGAAGTCAATCTGTAGTATGGGAAAAAGCAAAGCGTCTAGAAAAGGAAGAGACTGTATCTAAGTAGTCTAATCAAACGTGGACTCCATATTCTTTAAGTGCTACTCTTAGTTGCGCTGCGGACTCAAATCTGATCGAAGGTATGCCAAATTTATTTGCTGCATCTACATTCCTCTGCGAGTCGTCGATAAATACAGCTTGACTAGGATTGATCTGATATCTTTTTAAAATCATCTCATAAATGGCAGGGTCTGGCTTTTTAAGATTTACTTTCCCTGAAACAAGTATACCTTCAAACCATTTTAAAAATTCAAACTGTTCTATCGCGATTGGAAATGTTTCTGCCGACCAATTTGTAAGGGCATAGATTCTATATGCAGGATCGTCTCTTAGCATTTTAAGTATTGCGACGACCTCATCGTCAGCACCACCTAGCATCTCGTTCCAACGCTCAAAGTAGAGCTTGATTTCCTTTTCATAATTAGGAAACTTTTGTATGACTTCTCTATTACCTTCTTCAAATGTACGGCCTCCATCTTGAGCCTCATTCCACGCCATGTCGCAGACTTCGGTCAGGAACCACTCCACTTTTTCTTCAGTATCAAAAATTTTTCTGTATAAATACCTTGGATTCCAGTCAATTAGGACATTCCCTAAATCAAAAATTACGGTCTCTACTTTATTCATCTCGCGATATAAATTACTTTCTGCAAGTTAATCAACAATATCTTATTTTTTGTGCTAAAATATAATCCTCTATGGTAATTGCGCTTATCGCTCACGATGGAAAAAAACCAGAAATGGTTTCCTTTGCTATGAAAAATGAAGATGCTTTGATGAAAGCAAATCTTTCTGCAATCGGTACTACAGGAAAGCGTTTAAAGGATACTGGTCTTAAAGTGACGAAGTTATTTAGTGTACCCATCCGCGGAGATGCTCAGATTGCAGCTAAGGTAGCGACTGGAGAAATAGAAGCAGTTATTTTCTTTGGAGACCTCGTGTGTATGCAACCGCATGAACTAGACGTAAGTATGTTGAAGCGTATTTGTGATGTACACAACGTACCTCTTGCCGCCATCCCCGCAACTGCCACCCTTATTGTTAAAAAATTATAGGAGAAAATTTTATCAAGTGCAGATTTCAAGAATTTTTCTTTTATGTAGCATATTGTGTATTTCATTATATTTAAAAGGACAATAAGATTTATTGAGTAATGCGAGTCGGATTCAATAACGGTGTTATCAGCTAACTCCTGATCCAATGAACGGTATTGATAGAGGAGCCCTTTAAATACTCGAATGCATTTTGGTGAAAATGATGTAAATGGAACCGGAATTGCTTCTTCTTCCAAAGTAATTCTAATACGGGTGAGGGATACAATGATGAGATGTATCCTTATACTGAAACGGGTGATATAAATCAGATCATCCACTTTTGTATTTATAATAGATGGGGCAAAATGGTGAACTAGATAGAGGGTGATGTGAATAATAGAAGCTTAGGCTGGACTGGTAAAGTCAACAGAAAGCCATCTGCGACAGTTATTTACATGTATGAATTGATTTCAAGATTTAGTGATGGGCAAGAAACGCTAATAAAAGGCAATTTTTCTCCATTATAAGACTAAGAAAAGTTAGATTTGTATTGCAGTTACTTCTATGTATAATCTTAGTCATAATAAGACGAGAACGAACGCATAGAAACAGATAATCAAAACAAACGAATTATGACTAATTACTTGCTGGGATTTCCTAATAAAAAGGAAAGAGACGATTTCTTGATCGCTATAGTAGTAATACTCTTCTTTATTTCTCTCTTTTGGTTTTTTATGGTCAGGGGCGATGGTCCTAAGTTGGATGCCAGCATTATACCTACAGCCGAGATTATAGAGGAGGATATAGATACAGATTTGGATGGTATTACAGATTCCAAAGATATTTGTCCAAATATTGCTGGCATTTTTGCCAATGGCGGTTGCCCAGCGGATAGTGATGAGGATGGCATTTATGATCAGGACGACAGATGTCCAAAATTAGCCGGCGTATCTAGTAACAAAGGATGCCCAGCGGATAGTGATAAGGATGGTATTTATGACAGAGATGATAAATGTCCTAAAGTGCCAGGCAATAGTGAGAATGGATGTCCGCCAGATACAGATGGTGATGGTGTCTTCGATCACTTAGATAAATGTCCCAACGAAAAAGGTAGTAAAGAAAATATGGGCTGTCCTTTTACTGCACGAGATGAAGCGATTATTAGAAATATCCAATCTAGTGTAGAATTTGAAACAGGAAGAGCTATTTTGACTAAAGCAAGTTTAATTAAGTTAGATGAACTAGCAAAATTGTTAAAGAAGTATCCTGAAGTTAAGATGAGAATTGAAGGGTATACGGACTCTGAAGGTGACGATGTAAAGAATCAAATTTTATCGAAGAATAGAGCTTTAGCTTGCAGGACTTATCTAGAAGAAAAAGGTATTGCTTCTCGAAGATTAAAGTCGCAGGGATTTGGGGAGAGGAAACCAGTGGCTACGAACAAGACCGAAGAAGGAAGACGAAAAAATAGAAGAGTAGAGTTTAAGAGTTTCTAAAACACGCTGGTTTTTCAAAAATATAATTCGCGGGTACTGTCATTTGATGGTACTCGTTTTTTTTATGAGCTAACCTTATCGACACTCTTCAAATTCTAAATGTATATAAGTCTTATTTGGGCGATCCCTATAAACTGCGCAAGAGCTCCGTTTAATAGGGCAGGCTATCCATGACTTCGCTCCGCTATGGTCCCTATGTTCCGTTCCTCCACATAGTGACTGGCTCTAAAAATCGAGCCATCATTCCTATCCTTATCGCAAAGAAAATTGAATATTTTCAAAATCAAAAACTCGATTGTAGGCTCATCAAGAACCAGTTGTATTCTATATATTCGTTCAGTTTTATATATTAAATAGGAAAACTGAACCTGTACGAGGGGTAGTAAGAGAGCGAGGAACGAAGCTGTCCGCAGAGAAACGAAGGACCGCAACGAAGGTGGAGCTCTGGATGGCCCGACCGCCTTTTTCCAAACATTTAGCCTTGGGTTGAGCCATTTGGAAAATGGTGGACGTACCCAAAAATTAATTATTCTCTGTCTTCCGTAATAGTCCCTCTTGGACCACAGATGCCACCAGCTTGCCTGATCTATCAAATATATTACCCCTAGTGAATCCTCGGCTGTTACTGCTGCTTGGAGATTCAAGGGCATAGAGTAACCATTCATCTACTCTAAAGTCTCTATGAAACCACATCCCATGATCTAGACTTGCCAGTTGCACATTCTTCAGCGTTACCTCGTGGGGACGCATGGCTGTAGTGAGCAGATTGTAGTCGGAGGCATAAGCTAATACCTGTTGGTGAATATGTCGATTGTCTGGCAATTTGCTCTTAGCGCGTAACCAAACATGTTGGAAAGGAGCACTTTTGACAGGTGAGAATAAATCGGGTAGTTCGACGGGTTTGAATTCTATCGGTCGCACTCGAATCATCTCTTTAAATTTAGGGGATAAAAGATCGCCAAACTTCAACGCCAATTCTTGATCCGTAACGAGATCTTTAGGATCTGGTACTTCAGGCATTTCTATTTGATGATTGAGGCCTTCTTGGACTTTTTGAAAGGAGGCGGCCATGATGAAGATGTCTTTCCCATATTGAATAGCTCGGACTCGCCGTGTGGTGAAACTGCCTCCATCTCTGGTTCGATCCACAACGTAGGTAATATTGTCATTGGTGTTGCCTGGCAAAATAAAATAGGCGTGCATAGAATGAATCCTGCGCTCTGGATCTACGGTCTGTGTCACAGCGTGCAATGCTTGAGCCAATACTTGCCCGCCGAAAACTCTAGTAGAGCTTACCTCCTTAGACGTGCCTTGAAAAATATTACTATCAATTTTTTTGAGTGTAAGATGATCGACAAGGCTGCTTACTAAATCCATATTGTTGTAAATTTTAAATTGAAAGATTATAACACAAAGGTCTCTTTGATAGTTTAATTTGTCAGTGTAGTTAAACTAAGAAAGACCTTATCTACGAATGGCATAAATCAATTCATCCTCAAATTTACCATCTTTGATTACGGTCTGAGGAAGGGTAGCTTCAAGTTTGAATCCACACTTATCTAGGACTTTAATAGAGCCAATATTGCGTCCGAAAGGTCGGGCAAATATACGCGTCACATCAAAATTGGCAAAGCCATATTCAACCGTTTGTTGGATAGCCTGGGTCATGATACCTTTACCCCAATACGGCTCGGCAATCCAATATCCCAATTCGATATTTTTTCGAAACACGTCATGTAATGGATGCAGGCCGATAGCACCGATGGGTTCATCACCAATATAAATTCCTTTTACCTGAATAGGGTCGGGGACATGAGTCATTTTGATAAAGTCCTTTGCATTTTCTTCGGAATAAGGATGAGGAAAACGATCAGTAAGATTGATCCAAACATTGTGATTGTTCGCATGCAAAGCAAAGATAAGTGCATCATCTAATGACAATTTTTTTAGCTCAAAATCTGACATGCCGATCTTTTTTTAATCATTTAGAATGGCTGCTACTCCGGGCAGTTCCTTTCCTTCTAGGTATTCTAGCATGGCACCACCTCCAGTGGAGATAAAGCTCACTTGATCATTGAGTCCACTCTGATTGATAGCCGCTACAGAATCGCCGCCTCCGATCAAGGAGAATGCACCTTTCTTGGTAGCGTATGCTACCGCATGTGCTATAGCACTCGTACCGCCAGAGAAGGGTTCCATTTCGAAAACACCCATGGGTCCATTCCAGAGAATTGTTTTTGAGGTCTCCACTACACCTGCAAATTCTTTTCTGGCTACTTCTCCAATGTCTAGACCCATCCAATTTTCATCAATCTTATCACTGTCGCACATTTTTGTATTAGCATCCTTATTGAATGAATCTGCAATGATCGAATCTTTCGGGAGATAAAAATTGACTCCTTTCTCCTTTGCGATAGAAAGTAATTCATTTGCTAGATTCAGTTTGTCAAGTTCTACTAATGATGTTCCAATAGTCCCCCCTTTAGCTTTCATAAAAGTATAAGCCATACCGCCACCAATGATAATATTGTCTACCTTATTGAGCAGTTCTTTGATTAGTAATATCTTATCAGAAACTTTTGCACCACCAACGATGGCAGTGAAAGGACGTGCAGGATTATTGATCACTTTTTCAGCATTCTCTAACTCTTTTTTCATAAGTAAACCGAAGGCTTTTTTGTCTTTTGAAAAGAACTTAGCTACGGTTGCCGTAGAAGCATGTGCTCTATGTGCTGTACCAAAAGCATCATTTACATATACATCAGCCATCTTAGCCAATTGTGAAGCGAACTGCTCCTCACCTGCAGCTTCTTCTTTATGGAATCTTGTATTTTCTAGGACTAAAACTTCTCCTGCTGAGAGCTCCTCAACCTTTGCAATTGCATCTTCTCCAATAGTATCTTTTGCAAACTGAACAGGTGTGCTCAGTAAGGTACTCAATCTGCCTACTATATGCTCTAATGTAAACTTATTGGCGTTGATACTACCATCATCATTCTTTTGTTTTTGTGGTCTACCTAGATGAGACATGATAATCAAAGCATTATTTTTCTCAAGTAGCATTTTCAATGTGGGGATGGCGGCTTCGATACGAGTATCATCTGTGATGTTGTACTGCGCATCTAATGGCACATTAAAATCAACTCTTACTAATACTTTGCTGTTGGAGAAATTCATAGTGTTTTTGATGTTAGGATTTTAAAACACCCTTGAAATTTGCGTTATCAAGGGTGTTTTAGCTTCAATTTAGAAAGTCGAGCCTACTCTGAAAGCACATAAATCCTAAAAAATCCAATTTATGGAATTCGTAAGATTATAGAGTGAACTCAAAATTGAGTTATTTTAAAAAATATGTATTATTATTTTTTTGCTACCGCCTTTCTCTTTGCTGTCGTTCTTTTCTTCGCGGTAGTTTTTCTAACTGTAGCTCTTTTAGCAGATGTCTTTTTGGTTGTTGCTCTTTTAGCGCTTGACTTTTTCGCAGTTGTCTTTCTTTTAGATTTCTTAGCTCTTGCAATCATGTCACACAGATCTGCTAATCTTGCTGAGTATCCAGCTTCATTATCGTACCAAGATACCACCTTTAGCATATTGCCATTCACGCTAGTAAGTAAAGAGTCAAAGATAGAAGAGTGCGGATTTCTTACTATATCGCTTGATACAACAGGGTCAGTACAATACTCCAATACCCCTTTCATAGCACCTTTAGATGCAGATTTGAATTTAGCATTCACCTTCTCTACAGTAGTTGGTTTTTTGAGTACAACATTGAGTTCTACTAAGGATCCAGTAATTACAGGAACTCTAAGTGCCATTGCGCTAAGTTTTCCTTGGATACTTGGAATTACTTTACCCACTGCATTAGCTGCTCCTGTTGATGTAGGTACGATGTTAAATGCTGCTGCTCTTGATCTACGTAGATCTTTGTGCGGTGCATCTTGTATTCTTTGGTCTCCTGTGTAGGCATGAGTGGTAGTCATTGATCCAAGCTCTACACCCCAATTATCTTCAAGAACCTTAACTAAAGGTGCAAGACAATTTGTTGTGCAAGAAGCATTTGAAAATATTTTATTCTTAGTATTTAGTTCGTCATCATTTACACCCAATACAATGGTTTGTATACCATCACTTTTAGCAGGAGCAGAGATAACAACATTTTTGGCACCTGCCTTTAAATGTAATCCTGCTTTATCACTAGTGGTGAATATACCTGTGCATTCAAGAACAACGTCCACCTTTAGTTTTTTCCAAGGTAACTTAGAAGGATCTCTTTCTGAAAAAGCGTGTATTTTTTTTCTATTTACTATAAGTGTGCTTTCATCATGTTTGACTGTACCGTCAAATGGACCTTGAGCACTATCATATTTTAGTAAGTGAGCCAATGTCTCATTATCAGTAAGATCATTGATCGCAACTACTTCAATACCTCTTTTTTTAAGTAAGTTTCTGAAGGTTAATCTACCGATTCTACCAAAACCGTTGATTGCTATTCTTTTTGCCATAGTAGCTTAATATTTAATTAGTTAATTAACGCTGCAAATGTAAGGGTTTTTTGGGTATTAACACTTTTTGTAATGTACTAATGATTTATTTTTTGAAATAATTTGGGTTAGTCCTTTCTTAATTCATTTATAGGCAATATATTTGCATCTCTTTAAAAAGGGGTGCATTTTTGTGCTCTGATTTTGGCCCGATCGTCTAGGGGTTAGGACGCCAAGTTTTCATCCTGGAAACAGGGGTTCCCAGTCTAATCAAAGATTAGCCTGACGAGCCTGTCCGACTGGCGTCAGCCAGGCGGGGATTCCCAAAGAGGGTAATAAAGCGAAAAGTTGCTTTAGGAAATAAGAAAATAGTTGCCATTAAATTGGCCCGTTCGTCTAGGGGTTAGGACGCCAGGTTTTCATCCTGGAAACAGGGGTTCGATTCCCCTACGGGCTACCAGAAAAAAACCTTGTAATTTTTAATTACAAGGTTTTTTTTATGTTTACATCTATGGTCTATGTATACATTCTCAAGAGTTTAAGTTCAGGTGTCCATTATGTTGGTATGGCAAAGAACTTAAAAGTTAGGCTTAAAGAACATAACGTTGGTAAATCAAAATTCACCAAAGGGCATCGTCCTTGGGAGGTGATATATTCGGAACAGGCTGATGATTTTTTCAGCTGGGCGGAAACGAGAGAAACACTTCAAAAGTTCAGCGGGGAAGAGATGGTTAAAGAAGGAAGATATTATTTAGTAGGGTTTTCATCCTGGAAACAAGGGTTCCCTGTCCGACTAGCGTCAGCCAGGCGGGGATTCCCCTACGGGCTACCAGAAAAAAACCTTGTAATTTTTAATTACAAGGTTTTTTTTATGTTTACAACTATGGTCTATGTATACATTCTCAAGAGTTTAAGTTCAGGTGTCCATCATGTTGATATGGCAAAGAACTTAAAAGTTAGGCATAAAGAACATAACGCTGGTAAATCAAAATACACCAAAGGTCATCGTCCCTGGGAATTGATATAATCGGAACAAGTAGATGATTTTTCAGCAGGTAGAAAACGAGAGAAGTACTTTAAAAGCTCAGCAGGTAAGAGGTGGTTGATAAAGCAAAAAATGAAATAGTAATGTTTTCATCCTGGAAACATGGGTTCCCAGTCTAATCAAAGATTAGCCTGATAAGCCTATCCGACTAGCGTCAACCATTAATAATAA
>Ga0114957_1000781_pt1 | contig 38945 bp, 28 predicted proteins | sample BantaG_FD_87175 | JGI IMG/M metagenome (GOLD analysis project Ga0114957, IMG submission 87175) | Marine algal microbial communities from Bantry Bay, Ireland - BantryBay_4 metaG | ecosystem: Host-associated > Algae > Red algae > Unclassified | place: Bantry Bay, Ireland | collected 2014-11-21
CTGTAACAAGCTTAATTCTCCAATAAGGGTCGAGAAAAATTAGAGTCATATTATTACTTTTAAAAAGGTATTACTTTAAAGTATTCAATAACAATCACTTACACATATTTATGTTTTTTAAATTGAAAAAATATAAATATTTATTTATTTTAAAATAATCTCATTTTGTGAAAGTATTGCGGTGAGTTGAAGTAACCAATGCTATTTATTGATGTAAAAGTATGCTTACTCTTCCCCTATTTCATTAGTCACAAATCAATCCAATTTTATTAAATTCTACCTTTATATGAAAAAAACTAAACTCCTGTTTTTCGTGCTTCTCCTCTTTTCTTTTTTTTCTTGTAAAAGAAATACGACTAATGTTCGCTTGGAAAAGGGAATAGTGATTTCGGAGTCGGTGACGGTTTTGGCTGACACCTTTAGAATTAATGCAGAATTAGATGAACCTGCCATTTTAATTCAAGGAGATAATATTGTGGTTGATTTTCAGGGAGCTGTTTTAAAAGGTTCAAATGATAAAATATACCCAAATGAACTTTATGGTGTGGGAGTTTTAGTAAAAGGGAAAAATATTGAAATCAAAAACCTACATCTCCAAGGTTATTATCTTGGAATTTTAGCAACTCATGCTGATAATTTAAAAATCAAAAACACTAATCTTAGCTATAATTTTCGTTGCAAAAATGAAGATAAAAATAAAATATACAAATGTTCACAACCACTTGATAGCAAATTTGGAAAAATTAGCGCTGCTGGTTTAATTGTCCAAAATAGTCAGAAGCTAACTTTAGAAAACAATTATATTTCTCATAATAACACAGGATTGATTTTGGAATCAGGGGTGTCAGGAAAGATTTATAACAATAAAATTACATTTAATCTAAACGCAGGAATAATTGACATGGGAAATCATAATTTAGAAATTATGCATAACTACATTAACTGGAATCGAGGACCTGGATTTACTTGTTCTCCCAGTAGCAAAAATTTAGTCATTGCCTATAATTCTATGAGACAGAATGTTCGCAATATTTTTTGGGAAAACATTAACTTTTCCAATGATCTTTTCCCTCAAAAAATGAATAAACGAAATGTAGATTCTTTGCAAAATATATATCCTCCTTTTTCTAATCCACAAAATACTGATTTGCCATTGCTTCCATTTAAAGGAACAGAATATTGGTTAGATTCGGATTGGGGATTTTATGATTTCGAATATCCAGCCATTTGGCTTCGAGAAATAAATGATGACAAATATACTTTCGCCATCTTCGGCCCAGAAGGAAATTGGAAAATAGTTGATGGAAGCGGCTTCGTTCAATCTTCTCGACAATCAGGAAGTATTCCTGCAACCATTGTAGCAACAAAAGAAAAGAAAACTAATCCAAATAATCTATCGCTTGAATTAGAATTTATTGGCGCAGAATTTACAGATCAATTTGGAAATATAAATCCTAGAGGAAAAACGTTTAAATTTGATTTTTTTAACGATGATGAATAGCTAAAGATGAGTAGTAAAAAACATAATGTGACGAAAATATATTTGAGTTATGCCTACGTCGATAATCAGAATTTCGAGAACGATGATCGTGCTTGGGTGAGTGCTTTCAAAGATGACTTGGAAAATGAGATTTCTTTTTTGTTGGGAAAAATAACACCGATTACTATTTTTCATAATAAACAATTTGAAAGCCCTAACTTACTGACTATCAAGTATATACGAGCGACTGATGTTTTTATCAGTATTGGAACACCTGCTTATTTTCTTTCAGATTATTGCCAAAAAGAATTGAATCTTTTTTTGAAAAGAGAAGATATTCATCCTACTCGTCAGCTGTTTTTAGTTGATAAAAGACCTTTCGAAGAAGCTACTCTTCAAGCCACCTTACCACTAAAAAACTTCTTTCCATTTTATGATCTTGCTGATAAAAATGAATGGGATAGAAAAAATTCCGAAGAAAAATATTTTGCAAAAATTTCTAATATAGCCTCTCAAATAAAAAGTTTATTATCCTAAGAAGCAATATTCCAACGTGGCGGTCCGCTTTAGCTGACCTTAAAAAAAGGTTCTTTAAATTCAGCTTCCATACGGATTAAAAAAGCAAACCGCTACGTTGGAATACAAAAAAAAACCTCGCGAGTCAGACTCACGAGGCACGGATTGATTGTAGATCAAAAGGTTTTCTTATTTCATAAAAATCATTTTCCCTAAGGATTGATTTTTGGAAGTTTGCAATCGGTAATGATATAAACCAAAATTTGGCAAATTAGTTTCATAAATTCGTATTTCATTTTCACCTTTCTCAAATATCTCTTCTGTTTGATAAACTAATTTTCCATTCAAATCAAAAATTGAAAAAGTTACTTTTTCCGATTCAGTCAAGTTAAATTTAATCATTGTAAGTTCATTAAATGGATTTGGGTAGTTAGAAATTGCTTCCCATTTTCCATCTTTAACTACGATAGATTTTTTATTTTCTAACAACACATTTACATTCAACGATTCTCCATTTTTGACTGCTGAATTTGGCATTCTACCTTTCCTAATTTTAAAAATATCTTCGTCCAATTTCACCTCATCTCTTATCTTAAATTTCAAGCTAAAAAGTGTTTCACCTTTGGCAAAGGTTTCCTGTTCATTTCTCCCATTTGGATTCACCCAAATCATAGGCAGAATTCCTTTTTCCAAAAACTTAACCCCAATATTATTTTTATTAAAATTAGGCAAAGAAGCATTTTCTATTTTCTCAAACATCAACCGAGAAGGATCAAATTCTAGTTCCATTTGCCACGCCAATAAACTTTCTCTTTTATTTGCAAACTGATTCTTATTTTTTATACTAAAATCAACCATCAAATATTCACCATCTGCAACTGCAACTGTCTCATAATCAATTAAAAAGACTAAATCTTTAGAGGGATCATTGTTCAAACTCGGTGTTGAATTTAAGTTAACATCTCCAATTTTTATTGCGATAAAATTTTCACTTAACGAATCTGCACCTAGACCATAAAGCGTAATTTCTTCTGGAAAACCTGGACTAAATGGATTCATCGGATTTGGGAAAACATAATCTTCTGGCACAAAACGCCAAGAAGTATTATTTGGAAATGAAGTCGTATTTCCAATAATTACGTTTTGAATGGAGACTAAATCTAGCGCAGAAATGGTACCTGAATTATTGGCATCTGCCGCAATGATTTTGTAAGGCGAATCAAACAAATTCATCCCCAAAATATGCTGTTGAATTAAGGCCAAATCTAAAGCAGTTAATCCATTCTCAGGTGCATCATTTTTATATGGAGTTACGGTATAATCACCTCCTTGAGGCAAGTCTAAAAACTCATATGCACCAGTCGAATTTGTCATGTAAACTGGATTCGGTGCAGCCACACAAGTTACCTCAACATTAGCGACAGTTTGACCATTTTCTTTAAAAATTAATCCTGCTATTTCAACGGTATTTCCCAGCCCATCAGTAACACATACTTCTCCTCCAAAAATATCAGCATTGATATTTATATTTGTTCCATTTATATTCTGTACCATAGTGATTGGCAATGGATCCCCATCAATTATGACATCAGAGCACTCAATTTTAAATAAAAGTTTAATGGCTAATTCATAAATAATTGTTCCATCAGCTACCGTTTGTCCCGAGGCAGTATTAGTCATCCAATCTGCCGTAATTGTATTGTTAGAAATAGTGAAATCTGTTGTCGATAAATCAGTTAAATTCAAATTCGTTACGCCAATAAATTGTGCCACCGTGACATCCACCAGCTGAATAGATTTTTGAAATGAAATCATATTTTCAAAATTCTCCACCACAACCGCAACATAAACAGTATCACCTGCTTCTCCCGAAATATCTGATAAATCAAACACCACATTTTCAGGTTGAGTGATGGTTATCGTTTCGCAAAACATATCATTGCTACAATTATTCGAAACGGTTAAACACACCTCAAAACTTCCTGACGAACTATAAATATGAGTAGGGTTAATTTCCGTAGAAGTATTCCCATCGCCGAAGTCCCAGGAGTAGTTCATCGCTTCAATTGATGTACTCGTAAAGTCAACCGTAAGTATATTGTTATTGTAAGTATAGCTTGCGTTTGCGGGATCTCCAATATTCAAAATTGTCACTTCCAAACTACCCGTACAACCATTGTCATCCGTAATCGTTACAGTATAAATTCCTGCACTCAAATTCATCGCTACATTGCTACTCGAAGGCCCATTTCCAAAATTATAAGTATAAGGCATATTTCCTCCAGAACCAATCACAGAGATCGCTCCATTAATTTGATTACATGTTTCATTGAAGGTATCTCCTACTGATAATGAGGGAGAATTAGCGCCTTCAACAGTAATATCACCAATGGCTTGACAACCCATATTATCTGTTACCGTAACTACATAATTACCGGCATTAAGATTTGTAAATGTATTGTTATTAGTTACTCCATTTCCAATATCAAAACTGTATGGTGCTACTCCATCTGTTGCGTTTACCGTAAATTCTCCATTTGTTTGACCGCATGCTTCAGCTTGAATATCAGAGAAAGAAATGTTAATCGAACCACTATTTGCTATGGTCGCAGATTGGACATCAGTACAACCACTCGCATCCGTAAGTGTAATGTTATAAGTATCTGCTGAGAGATTTTCAAAAACGGGATTTGAGGTAGTTCCATTTCCAATATCAAAAAGAAATGGAGCCGTTCCTCCTGTGACTGATACTGTGATGCTTCCATCTGAAAGTCCACAATTTGTATTTTGAGTGGCTGTAATATTAAGAGTAATTCCACTTCCAAGTAAATCAAAAACTTGACTAGTGGTACATCCTGTTGCATCGGTAACGATTACATTATACGCTGCTGCATTTAGATTAGTAAAAATCGGATTTGTTCCTGCTCCTGCACCAATGTCGTAGGTGTAAGGAGCTGCTCCTCCCATAGCTGAAACTTCAAAACTTCCATCAGTTTGACCACAGTTTTCATTGAGTATATTGATAATGGAAAAAGTAGGCGCATCTGTTGATAAAATTGCTACCGATTGATCTGCCATACAACCATTTCCATCTGTTACGGTAATCGAATGTGTTCCTCCTGAGAGATTTTCAAAAACAGGATTTGAAGTAGTTCCATTTCCAATATCAAAAAGAAATGGGGAGGTTCCACCTGTGGTCGAAACGGTGATGCTTCCAGATTCCAAGCCACAAGTAGCATTGGCAATCTCATCAATATTGAGAGTCATCTCATTTTCTTCCAACATAAATGTTTGTGAAACATTGCATCCTCCAGCGTCTGTAACGGTTACCGTATATATAGCTGAATTTAGGTTAGAAAAAATAGGATTTGACATTGCTCCAGTTCCAATATCATAAGTAAATGGAGCAGCTCCTCCCGAAGTTACAATTTCAAAACTTCCGTTAGCTTGTCCACAATTTTCATTCACCACATTAATGATTGAAAATGTGGTTGCCCCTGAACTCAAAACTGTTACAGATTGATTATCAGTACAACCAATAGCATCCGTAACTGTAATGTTATAAGTTCCTCCTAACAAATTCGGAAAAGTGGAATTTGTAGTTGAACCATTTCCAATATCATATGAAATCGGAGTAACTCCTCCAACAACTGAAACAGCAATACTTCCATTGGCAATGCCACAATTTGCATTGACTACTTCATCGATCATTAGACTAATCTCATTTCCATCAAGCATAAAATCTTGAGAAGCAGAACAATTATTTGCATCCGTAAGTATAATGTTATAAGTACCTAAATTTAAGTTAGAAAAAACAGGATTTATCGTATTCCCTGTGCCTATATTATAGGAATAAGGAGGCGTTCCTCCAGTAGCCGAAATTTCAAAACTTCCATCGCCTTGACCACAGTTTTCATTAGTAATATTAATGATAGAAAAAGAAGGAGATTCGGTGTCTCCAATCGTTACAGTTGTCATTATATTACACCCTGCAAAATCGGTAACGGTCAATTGATAATCACCTCCCGCTAAACTTGTAAAAGTATTGTTATTAGTTGCCCCATTTCCTATATCGTAAGTGAACGGAGCTAAGCCTGTACTTACCAAAACCTCAAATGAACCATTTGGTAATCCACAAGTCGCATTCATAATATTATTGACAAAAGCAACGATTGGTGGTGCATCAAAAATCACTACCGAAACAGAATTGGAACACCCAAAATCATCGGTCACTACAACAGTATAAAATCCATTACTCATTCCAGTAAAATTAGGATTACCAGTAGGCCCGTTTCCTATATCATATTGAAAAGGCGGCGTTCCACCAAAAGGAATTACGGTAAATGAACCATCTGACATATCACAATTTTCATTTATAACATTAGCTACTGCTAATAATGGCGCATCAATATTTTCTACTGTAACTTCAACAGAATCTTGGCATCCAGTAGCATCCGTAAATGTAATAGGATATATACCAGCTGTAAGGTTTTGGAAAACAGAATCAACCTGTGCCCCATTTCCAATATCATACAAAAAGGGAGGCGTTCCGCCAGAAACTGACAAAGTGATTGATCCATTTGCCTGACCGCAACTTTCATTTACAGTTTCTACAGCATTCAAAACAGGAACACTCATAGTTAAAATCTCAATAGAACCCATTAATTCACAATCTGAATTATCGGTCACCGTTACAGCGTAAATTCCCGCACTTAAACTATCTAAAATAGACACACTAGTTGGCCCATTTCCAAAGTCAAAAACGTAAGGTGGAAACCCTCCATTGGCAACCACTTCAAAACTTCCATTCATCAATCCGCAAGTCGTATGTTGTACATTTTCCAATTTTATAACAAAAGTATTACAACTTATAGGTATGTTTAGACAATTTGAAAATGGCGAAGTATTATACATCGAATCAGTCGCCGTTGCCGTAATGATTGCTCCTCCATAAACAAACGCTCCACTCGGATATGGAGCAGTTAAATTCCACAAACTATCTGCAGCAACAATTGCTGTTCCAAGGAAGGTTTTTCCTTGACATTCTACCCCCGCACAACCTGTCGTATCATTGATAAAAACTTCAATTAAATCCCCTGGTATTCCTTTTCCTAACAATATACTTGCAGAAACAGAATCGACCGTTGGAGCTGCTTGAGATTGGTTTCCATTTCCCAACAATTTGATTCCCTCCTCATTGCAATACATGCTATTTTGTTGAATTTGACAGAACTCCGATAAACTACTTATTCGTACTGCCAATACATTATATGCAATCACATTTCCCTCTCCTAACCCATTACCTCCTATCAAATTTCCTACTCCATCATCTTGAACAATTACCCCACAAAATTCATTTCCAGCAATACTATCTTGCGCATAATTTGTCCCAATAAAATTACCTTGTATCTTACAAAAAGAAGCACCCAATTTCATCACAATGCCACATCCTTCCCAAGGCCCAGTATTAGGTAAGCCAGGAAAAAAGTCAGTCACAGAACCATTATTGAAAATTACATTCCCTTTGTTGGGAGCTCCTATAATCGCAAAATCGGCATCGGTTACATCAATGCCATCGTCTGGAAAATTGACGATTTCTAATCCATAAACTTCACAATGATTTGCTCTAATCCAAATTGCATTAATGGGTACATTCCAATTATTTTGATTACCATCTAAAACAATCTTTGGAGCAAAATCATACACCCCGAAACCTGGTTGAGTAGTAGCATCAATGGTCGTATAGGCATCCAGTAAAGCAGGTAATGCTTGTCCAGTTTGAGCTCCTACAAAAATCCGATGTTGAATCGTAGAATCAGGAATATTGAATTTTATCACATTTGGCCCAACTTCATTATTTGCGCAATAAATGGCTGCTCGCAAAGATCCAGGGCCATCATCAGCAGCATTAACCACCCAAATAGTTCCGTCAGCTTCAGCACAATTTATTCCATTTACAGCCACTCGACACTCAGCAAAAGTGGAGGTTGTTCCATCGGTAGTAGTGGCTGTTGCTGTAATCTTTTCTCCTGCTTGAAGATTATAATTGTTACTGTTGGTCGATAAATACCAAACTCCATTGACAACCATATCGGTACCCAAATATATTTTTCCTTGGCATGGCACACCTACACAATTATCATCTTTGACGACAAAAACATCAACGGCATCATTTTCTGGAGCAGTTCCAGAAATATAATTCTCTTGTGCTACATTAATAATCGGTGGTGATTTTTCAGTATTTGCATTACTCAAAAGTTCGATTGCTGTGGTATCATTACAATACATAGAATTTTTTCGTATTGAAATATGGTATGAATTAATTACTTGAATTCCAGTTGGATTATTGGCTATTACATTGCTCTCACCATCATTTATTCCCCCAATTTTCAAATCCAAACAAAAGTTTCTTACCTTGATTCCACAATGCTCATTTCCAGCATCCATCGTTTGATTATAATTAGTTCCAATCGTATTACCCTGAATCCAACAGGAATCTGAATTAGTTCGAACCACGATTCCACAACCATTCCAAGCACCGCCACCAAACCCTGGAAAATTATCTTGATCAATTCCATTAGAATAAATCACATTTCCCTTTCCAATTGCTCCAATTCTAGTATGATCCGCATTATTCAAATCAATAGCATCATCTGGAAAATATCGAATCGTCAATCCATAAATTTCACAATAATCACCTAACACAAAAAGTGCATTATAAGGCCCACTCCAAATATTCTGACTCCCATCCAATATGATCTGAGGATCTCCCAAAAAACCACTTTGGGTACTTCCATCGATGGTCGTTCCATCATCTATCAAACTAGGCAAATGCTGACCAGCAGCAGAACCAACATATATAATATGAGGCCCATTTCCTGGTATATTAAAATGAATTTGTTGTGGACCGAATGCTTCGTTAGCACAATGAATTGCTTCTCGTAACGAACCTATTCCTGCATCATTGGCATTCGTAACGGTTAGAATTCCATCACTTAAATCACAATTATTTTGTGCATTTATTTTTGAAGAAAAAATAAAAAGCATAGAAAAGAGACAGCAGAATATTGCTGTTTTTGGGTAATAATCTGTCATAGTTTTTGAGAATTTTAATTTTGTTCGTATTCGTATTACTTGGGTTATTTTATCATATACTTATTTTTAAATTACATAAATCCCTGACTACAAACAAATTGCAATAAATTCAGGAAATAGTATTTTTTTGGGGAAGCAGAATTAGAGTTATATGGATTGTTTTGCTAAGGGGAAATCTTTAGCTTAGGTTAGTTATTGTTTGCTTGTAGATTGAATCAAAGATAATTAAAAAATGCGGTAATTTAGATTGATTTAAAGGAGAAAAAAATTCACATTATCGGCTGCATTTCATTATGTTGTTATTAAAACTATATCTCAATATGAATGTTATATGTTATTATTTTCTTTTGACCAAAATTAATATTCAAACAATGTCCAACAGAGACCAAAATTTAAAATCCCTCCGTCCACTTATTTCAACTATTTCAGAGGAAAATATCACTAGCGATTCTGAGCATTTTCAAAATAAAACTTTGCGTCCTATTTTAAAATTGCAACATGACTTATTGATTCAGATTTTTCAACAATATACGATTCACCGAAAGAACGTTTTTCAAAAACTTTCGCCTGAAGAAAAATTAAAATATATCGAAAAGAATATTCGTAAAGATTTGACTTTTAGGAGTTTATTGATTGGAACGGTGGTTGGACATTTTACCTTGGATGAATTTAAAATCTATACGCAGAATGAAAGTGAATTGAGAAAGAGATTGATTAATATGCTAATCGAAAGGATAAAAAAGTCAATATTGATTACTCTCTAACATTCAAAATAAACCCAACTTTAAATACATTTTCAATACTAATCTTCGGATCTTTGTTCAGCAATTTTCTAATTCGAGAAATAAAAACATCGAAGCTTCTTCCTAAAAAATAATCTCGTTTTCCATAAATTTGTTCGACGGCTTCTTCTCTTTTTAAAATCCGATTTTGGTTGAGGCATAATAATCGGAGTACTTGATTTTCTTTTTCTGTAATTCTTCGAGGCACATTTTTATAGGAAAGTTCTTGGCGTTGGTAGTCAAAAAAATAATCGCCCAGTTGGAATTGAGTGGGTAAAATTTCAGCAGGTTCTTCTTTTTGATGTCTTCTCAAAATTACTTTTAATCGACATAATAATTCTTCCTCATCAAAAGGTTTGGTGATAAAATCTTCTGCACCAACTGCGTATCCTTTTAATTTATCTTCCTTCATCGACCGAGCCGTTAAAAATAAAAATGGAATATCTTTTTTCTCTTTTTTAATTTGATTGGCTAAATTAAAACCATCCATTTCTGGCATCATCACATCTAAAATGCAAATATCAAAATTGTGCTTTTTAAAACTCGCCAATCCAGATGCACCATTCCGACAAAGCTTTACCTTATAATTTTGAGACTCTAAAAACTCCGATAATAGCATTCCCAAATTAACATCATCTTCTACGATTAAAATATTTTGATTGGACATTGGTTATTTTTTTTGTACTTACGAAGCTCACAATTCGTAAATTTAGGTTAACTACGAAACTCCTGCTTCGTTATTTTTTTTACGAAGCGGAAGCTTCGTTAGCACGGCAAAAATAAATCGAATCGAGTTCCTTTATTTAAGTGACTGATCACTTTTATAAAACCTTGATGACGTTCCACTATCATTTTCACATACGCCAATCCTAAGCCAAATCCTTGTTGATCATGAACGTCTCCATTTTGTACACGCCGGTATTTTTCAAAAACATCTTGTTGTTCTTTTTGACATATTCCAATTCCATTATCTTCAAATTGAAAAAGAATTCCTTCGTTTTCCTTTTTCATTCTGATCTTAATTTCGGGAGTGGCGCAAGAATATTTCAAAGCATTGTCTAATAAATTTCGAAAGGCATTTCCTAAATGAAATTTATCTCCCTCCAATTCTATATTTTCTTCATTGGAAAAAAACAATACATTTGCATTTTTTTCTTTGATCTGAATATCCATTCCCTCGATCACATTTTGCATCAATTTTTTAGCACACAAGCTTTCTTTTTCCAATTGATATTCTCCATTTTCTAATTTGGCTAAATGCAAAACTCGTTCGATTTGATGCTTTAATTTTCCACTTTCCTCCTTGACAATATGAAGGTATCTTTGATGAGTTGGGTCAGTTGTTTTTTTTGCTAAAAGATTTCCAGCCAATGAAATATTCGTCAGCGGAGTTCTAAACTCATGCGCCATATTATTGAAAAACTCTTTGTTGATTTGTGCCATTTTTTTCTGCCGAAGCAAGGTGTAATTAGCAAAAATAAAAACAGAGGTAATGAAAAATAAAATGAAGATGGAAGAGAAAAACATAAATCTTATTTTTCCAAAAATATAATCACGCTTGTCTGGAAAAGTAATACTCATCACGTAATTATCAGATTTTTGTAGCGGATTCAACGCGCATTGATAAGTAGGAAAAGTACCAAAACTATTGAAAGATTCTTTTTCGATAATCTCTACTTGGTAATTCATATCTATCGCATAAAAATTAAATGCCACCGCCAATGTACTATCCAAGGTTGATCTTTCAAAAGGTGTATTTGATTCTACTTTGAACTCATTTCCATCTTGAAAAAACGGAACACAGCTCCCCTCTTGCAGCAGCGGAGCACAGTTTTTGGAAGAAACATTTGGAGAAATACTACATTTGGTAGGAGGCTCGACGATGATATTACCTGCGGCATAGCATAATGCTAGACGAACCTTTTCATCAAATTGTTCTTCGATTAATCGTTGCGAATCCGTCAGCCATTTGACTTGAAATGCGATCAGCGCAATCAAAACTAAAGTTGAAGCGGCGATGACGTAAGATGTTCTGCTCGACTGCATTAAGTTTATTTTTTGAAACGAATTAAAAACTTCGGTAGGAGGATAACAACTAATTCTTCTACAAGAAAAGGATTATTCCTCTGTGTTATTGGTGTTTAACAGCTTTTTAACAAGTGAATAACAGGTAAAAAACAGGTTCACTTTGATTCTTCTATTAGCTTTGTAGTGTTAATTATTTTGTTTCGAAACATTACTATCGGTAGCTCAGCGAATCTGAGTGATTTTAATAAATTTTACTCTTATGAAAAAATTATTCATGGCTTTTACCTTGATTTTTTTGACTGCTAGTTTTTCAAATCAACTCCTCGCACAAACGAAAACTTGTACTCCTCAACAAATGGAAGCTTGCAAAAAGATTTGTGGAACTACTAATGTTGCTAGTTGTACGCCTGCTCAAAAAGCAGCTTGTCAAAAAGTTTGCACTAAGTCTGGAGAAGCAAAAGTAGCTTCTTATGATGGTCTTAAAGTTCCAGCAATTACAGTTGCGAAGACTAGCGAGAAAAAAGCAACTGCTTGTTGTTCTTCAGCTAAATCAGCAAAAAATGGAAAAGCAAGTTGCAGTAAGAATAAAACTAAGATAGTTAAAAATGAAGAGAAATCGGCATCGCCTGTTGCTCAAAAAGTTGCTTTGGAGGCTACGGCTTCTAGTAATAATTAAATAAAAATTTGAAGTTTTTGTCAGCCCATGTCGAGTTAATTGACATGGGCTTTTTTGTTTTTTTTTGGTTCTTAATCTGAGGTGACTTTAACTCGAAGTTAACTGAAACTAAAACTTATATCCAATTCCAAATCGAATCAACGCTTCTCCTCCAATATCAAAATTAAAACCACCTTGCTCTTGCTGATTACTTGTCAAAGCTGGATTTTCAATAGTTTCTAAATCTATTCCAAATCCTAAAATATCAAATGGAAAATTTAAGGAAAAATAGAATTTTGAATTAAGGTCATATCTTATCCTAGGAACAAAACCAAGTGTAAAATAATACTGTTCTCTATTGCTTGGGAAAAATCCTGATTCAACTGTTTCTATATCTGAAAAATGTGCAAATGCTTGCAGCGAAGTACTAAATCCAATTTTAATTTTTTCGGTACTAAATTTTTCTATCCATCTTCCTTTTTCATAACGAAGTCCGATGTTTAACTCATTAGATTTTCCAAAATAAGTATTTGTAATAAACATAAGTGGAGGATTGGAGATCGTACTTGTATCAACGGTGCTCGTCATTCGATTTCCCTCATCTGATCTTTTTGAAAAAGAGAGGCTGAATTCAATAAACCTATTTTTGGATTTGTTTTCTCTATAAAACCCTAGTGCAGTCGAATTATAAGAAAAATTAGGCAGTTCAAAATAATATTGAGGTAAATTCCCTGAAGGTAAATATTGAAAAGAAGTATAGATTTTTAAGGACTGTTCCATTTCATTTTCCTCTTTTTGAGCAAATGAGGATATGGTAAAAAGGCAAATCAAAAATAGAAGGGAAGGAAATGTTTTTTTCATAAAGCTATAATTTTAATTTTTTTTCCAAAAAAAAAATCGAATCAAAATTATCTAAATAAGATTTTGATTCGATTTTCTTTTTCTAAAAATGCAAAGAGAAGTTACGTTATCTCAAGATGGTCACGCCACCTTTCATAATAATCCCAGCTGCTAAATCCAAGCGAAGAATAAAATAATAAGTTCCTTCTGGAAGAGGATTTCCACTTTGATTCGTTCCACCCCAATCATTATTATAAGGCTTTGCTTCATACACCAAATCACCCCATCTATTGAAAACTACTAATTCGTTGTTGACATAATCGTTCGGATTTTGAACTAAAATATCAAAAACAAATACATCATTTAATCCATCATCATTAGGTGTAATAGTGTTGGTATTTTGTAACAATAAACTATCAACTGGCAATGGATCTTTCACATTCACCGTAATCGTAACTAATGAAGTATCGCAAACATCCAAACAAATATCAGAGCAAAACTCATATTCAAAAATTTCTGTTCCGATAAAATCTAAATCTGGAGTGTAATTAAAACCGCCGCCGCCAAGATTATTAAGTGTTCCATTTGCCACGCTAGTCAAGTCGGTAAACTGTCCTACTCCAACCATATCATTGATACTCACATCAAAATCCAATACTTCATTTTCTTCCATGATGTAAGTATCATCATTGGTGATAGAAATTTCATCAACTGATACAATCACCGTATCTGAACTATATTCAGGACAACCTATAGCAGAAAGTATCCATACAAAAACATTGGCTCCAGTTTCTAAATTGGTCACTTCTGTCGTCGGACTCGCTGGATCAGTTGGAATCCCATTTCCAAGACTCAACCAAATCCCCGTAACATCAGTTGGTAAATTTCCTTCCAAATTAGTCGTATTTTCACAAACTGCTAAATCACTTCCAGCATCAGCAAGTGCGAAAGGATTATTGAAAAGAACTTCCACATCAGCAGTACCTGTACATCCTGTTTGGGTATCGGTGACTAATAAAGTATATGTTCCAGCAGAGGAAACTTGAGGCATTAAAGAATCACCATCCATGTCGATAACACCACCATTGGAAGCTGTCCAAAAATAAGTAATGGTTGCTCCAGTTGTAGAACCTGTTCCATCCAAAAGAATAGATGGAACTCCACAATCTAAATTAACAGGTGTAGCTGCTGTTGCGGTAACAAACTCATTCGATACGACTTCGACTTGAGCGGTGTCCATACATCCATTCGTAGTATCTGTAACTGTTAACATATATGTCCCGATAGTCTCAACTTCTGGATTAAGATCAGTTTCCGTTCCTGTGACGATTGATCCATTGACAGTTTCCCAAAGGTAAGTGAAATCATCTCCCATTGATGAACCTGAGCCATCAAGGAAAATAGAAGCGGTACAAGGTAATTCAGTTTCCATTCCAGCATCGGCTGTCGGAGCATCCATATCACTTAGAATTTCCAAACTAACTGTATCAGTACATCCTGTCAAAGTATCCAATGCTACGAACTCATAAATACCTGCTGCATTACCTTGAATCATTAATTGAGTTGGATCGGGGGAAGTAATATTTCCTCCCATAGATGCTGTCCAATTATAAATTACATCCATCGTTGAAGTATTAACGGTGGCTTCTAAATTAACTAGATTGTTCACACAGTCTATATCTCCATCAGCCATGGCACTTGCCATCACCAAGCTTGAATCAACTAGCACCAATGCTCCATCTAGGAAAACACATCCTGTAATCGTATCTGTCACCCTTAAAGTATAAAATGCTTGCGTATTTACCATTGGCATAAAACCATCAGTTGTTCCTGGAATATAACTTCCACTCGGGCCAGTTATCCAATCAAAAATTTGGTTTGGTAAAAGTATCGATCCAGATCCATCAAGAGTGACGATTGGATTACTACAAGTAATGTTAGAGCTAATATCTACATTTAAATCTGGTTGTGGCTCCTTTTCCTCTACAAAAACAGTAGCAGTATCTGTACATCCATTATCCGTATTAGTAATACACAAGGTGTACGTTCCTCCAAGGTTGGCTTCGGCTATCAATGTGTCTTGTCCTGTAATAATATTTCCATCTGCTGTTTTCCAAAGATATTCTACCCCTGTCGTAGTCGAACCAGTTCCATCTAAGGTGACCGACGATTCACATTCAAATTCAAGGGAATCTTGAACGACCATAGCAATTGGAGGAGTATTATTAGAAAAAACAAATAATTGATCAGTTGCAGAGCAATTACTATTAATATTAGTAATGGTTAAAATATAAGCACCAGTTTCATTTATGGTAGGCATTAAAGTATTTTCATTTCCATCAATAACTACACCTGAACCATTAACAGCCTCCCACTCAATAAAATACTCAGGTCCACTTGAAGAAACTAAAGATGCGTCTAAAGTAATTTCAGGATTGGTACAAGTAATTGATCCATTTGCTCCCGCTTCTACAATTGGATAGTCATCACTCTGTGTCACCACTACAGTATCCATATTCATACATCCATTGATCGTATCAGTAACCATGATTAAATATTCACCAACTGATGAAATGGAAGGAGTAATTGTAGTTGAATTCCCTAGTGCATTGCCAGAAAGTGCTGCCCATTGATAAATATAATCTGTCCCAGTTGAAGAACCAGAACCATCTAAAGTGGCAGTAGTTTGTCCACAATCTAATTCAAAGTCATCTCCAGCATTAGCAATGGGTACTACATTGTTTTGCATGACTACAATACTTGCTGAATCTTTACATCCATTATCCATATTAGTAAGAGTCAGTTGAAAAGTTCCTACTGCACTAATAATTAAATCACCTTCAATCGTAGCCCCTGTAATTGTTCCCGCAATGACATCCCAGCCTTCCGTAATATTATTTCCGATGGGTGTTCCTTGTGATAATAAAATTTCAGGAAGAGAACAACTCAAAATTCCAGAGGCTACTGGATCTGGAATAGGTGCAAGCGTGTCCGTCAAAACGGTCATCGAAGAGGTTGCTGTACAATTAGTGATCGTATCTAAAACTTGCAAAGTATAAACTCCTCCAGCATCAACGATGGGTGCTATGGAAGTAGGATCAGTTGTAATATTTCCAGAACCAGTTGTTGTCCAAAGATATTTGAATTCAGCCCCTAGCGAAGAGTTTGATCCATCTAACTGTACATTTAAAACTTCACAAGTCAATGTTCGATCAGATCCAGCATCGGCAATAGGAAGACTTGCATCTTGGTCAATCATCGTCGTATCGCTTGCCGTACATCCATTGATTGTGTCTGTTACTGTCAAAATATATTCACCGCCAGCTGTAACGGTAGGCATTAGAGACATTTCTTCGGACGCAATATCTCCACCATTTGTTGTCCACAAATAAGTAAAGTCTCCGGTCGATGAACCTGTTCCATCCAATATAATAGAAGGAGTGGTACAATTGATTTCATCATTTATATCTGAAACTATAGCAGTTGGTTCTGCTAAATTTGCTCCCACTTCTACCACCGCTTCAGCAGTACATTCACTAGAAGTATTTGTTACTAACAATGTATAAATTCCAATAACACTTACTGAAGGCATCGTCGTTTCTCCATCTGTAATCGTTCCAGGCCCCGACCAAGAATAAGTAATCAATGCACCTGAAGAAGAGGCACTTCCATCCAATGTTACAACTGAATTGGTACAAGTAATAGTTGATCCCATTTCAATACTTGCCAAAGGCGTATCTTCATTTATTGCAATCTCCACCGTATCTGTTCCCATGCATCCAGTTCCATTTTCCGTTACCGTTAGGATATAAATACCTGCTTGATCAATCGTAGGATTAGGTATGTCTTGATCCGTTACAAAACCTCCACCAATCGTAGTCCATGCATAAGTATAGTTTCCGCTTGGATCAACATCTCCATCCAATTCCAATTCCTGCATTCCACAATTCAAGGTATCAGGTTCTCCAGCATCCACCAATGGAGGCGCATCATCTCCTGTTACAAAAGTAGAAGCAGTACTTGAACAACCATTTAAAGTATCTGTAACTATTAAATTATAAAAACCTAAGACATTCACAGTTGGCATAATCGTATTTCCATTAAGGATAGTGGCAGTTCCTGCATCATGCACCCATTCATATATAATATCTGTTGCACTTGAAGAACCCGTCCCATCCAATATGGTGGTTGGTTCTGCACAACTAATCGTATCTAGTGCCTCAGCCTCAGCCATTGGAACTACAAAATTTCCAAAAAGACTAAAACTAGAAGAGAAAACATTCGCTGGCATATTCGAATCAGTAATCGTCACCGTATAACTTCCTACACTCAGTCCAGTCAAATCTTGAGTCGTACTATCGTTACTCCACAAATAAGTGTAAGGACTATTTCCTCCAGCAATTGAAATATCGATTTCACCCCCTTCTGCATCATTACAATTAGGTTGAGTCAAATTACTATTTGTAATAAAGATTGTTTGTTGAATATTGATTTTTCCGCCCTCTGATTGCAAGCCTAAATTAGTTGAATTTCCAAATTGAACCACTTCAATCGGAATCGGATTATCATCAAATACAATACACGTCATATCATTCACACTTCCAATCACCGTAAAGCACATCTCAAAGATAACAGTTCCATCTACCAGCGTCACCCCATTAAATGCATCTGAATCATCATCGTTCCACGAAAAACCAATCGTGCCTGAATTCGCATTGATCACTCCAAATGAACTAACATCTAAGTCTGATAAATTAAATCCCGACACAGAATCATATTGTAAAACTGAAGCATCCCAGTTGATCGCACTCTGAATACTTTCCAAATCATCAAAATTAGTTACACTTACTGGTAAGCAAAATGAAGCACCCGGTGCATAGATCTCATTGGGCATTGTAAAAATCAAGGGCGTTGGAATCGTTACATTTCCTTCTTGAGTGACCAAATCCATTGAAGTAAAAACGCCACCATTATTTGCCAACACATCAACCGTAGTAGGTGTTCCAGTAAAATCAACTTGAGTGTTACTTCCTCCTGGCCCGACTACGGTAAAACATAATCGAAAAAATAAATCCCCATCTGGCATACTTACACCTCCTGAAGAAGACGATAAAAATGAAAAAGTAGAAACTCCCGCAGCACTTCCTGAAGTATTGATATTTGCGCCTGTAAAATTGGTATTTAATGCATCAATGGAAGTGAGTTCTATTATGGTTTCATCCCAATTAATGGAAAATTGTAAAGAAACTATATTCATCAAATTCTCGGCATTTACATTCATACAAAATGAACTTCCGACACCGGCAGTTTCATCTTCTAAGGTAAAAATGGCATCTTGACTCTGAACTTGAAAAATTGTAAGGAATAGGAAAAATCCTGTAACAATGGTTTTAATTATATGTATCATCTTTAAAATTTGATCTGTTATTGGGTCTTGTCTTTTGACAAGTGAAATATTTAATTCTATTTTTTATAAAAAAATTAAGCACCCAATTTTTGTCCTTTATTAAAAAATAATTGTTCGCTAAAAATTCTTAAGTTATTTGGTTACTATGTTATTAATTTTGTTTCTAAATTCTACATTTTCCGTAATAACCTAATAACAATTAACTCAATAACTAATTAGAGTTTTAAAGTAAAATTAACCTGATCTCTAAATTTATTTATTTAAAGAAAATGCCAAATTAATTTCATGCGAACTTCCTGCCGCTGGGCCAAAAGTATTATAGGAATAATCGAATCCATATCCTATTCTAAAAGTATTATCCCAGCCTAAATTTTCACCTAAATTAAATCCAGTTTCTAAATGAAAAGTCCCCGCAGTAGAGAGTCCTGTTCCGAGCCACATGTTGCTTGGGAATTGATAACGAAGATTAAAATCAACTGATATGGGAACGTTTGGCGCGTATTTTATCCAAACCGAAGGCTCCAAATAACCATCATTATCAAAGTAATGATACAGGCCTAATAATCCATAAAAGTGTTGAATTCTTTGAGTAGAGAAATCACCATTTTCATCTTTAAAATCCAGATTCAAACCAAACACTTGTGGAACTGAAATACCTGAATAGAATAAATCATCCGCCAAGAATCCAGTTTCAAATGTTCTATAATAATAAACTCCCAATCCTACATCCGGAAATATTTTTGATTGATCTTCCATGCTCACTATATCGCCTGGATCTCTCACAAATAGTTCAGAAGAATTCACTCGATATTGAACCACACCAGCAGTCAAACCAATCGACAAGCCGCTGTACTCGATATCATCTGAAATGATTCCTGCAATCCGACCATAAGCTCCAGTAAAACCAGTTGGCCCAGTTTGGTCATTAATTAAATATCCTCCAAACATTAATCCTACCCCTCCAGCATCCATCACATATTCTCCTCGGATAGTTTGGGTCACAGGGTGCGCATCAAATCCAATCCATTGTGTTCGGTAAGATATACCAAAGGAAAGATTCTGTTCAGAAGTATGGAAATCGCTGTTAAGCGCAGCAGGATTAAGGAGACCAACATTTTGGCGATATTGAGTGAATAAGGGAATTTGCTGTGCAGATAATGCATGGCAGAAAAGAAGCAGGGCTACTAATAGGTATAACCGATTCATGGGGCAAAATTTGTTTTTAATTAATGCGCAAAATTACTTAAAAATACTCGTCGTGAGTATTTTCAATAGTTGTTTTTTTGGATAAAAATTAGCAATTATTGAATGATAATTCTAATGAAAACAAGGGTTGAGATTCAAAAAAAGAGGGATATTTATAAATAATAAAAAACAGTAATACAAAGGTAGAAAATAGAAATCACTTTTTGCATTTTTCAATTACAAAAAGTGATTTCCAACAAAGTTAAATATTTATTTTTTCACAAATGATTCTGTCTGAATGCCATCTGCCGTTTTCAAACTTAAAAAATAAGTTCCTGCGGGAAATGCTCTTAAATCAATACTCATATGCAATTCTTCTTGGTTAATTTTTTCAGCAAAAACTTGTTGACCTAAAACATTCACAATCGAAATTTCATAATCTTCTGCATTTTGCAACAATGCTTTTACGAGGATATCATCTTCGACTGGGTTGGGGAAAATTTGAAATGATTCAAGACCAGCAGGTGCATTGACAATTCCTGTTGTACCTTCTCCATTCATATATTCACCTTCTACGATAAATAATTCATTGTTTGAAGGATCTTCCCAAACTACTTGCCTCGCAGTTATTTCATCCGAAAAAAACAATACTTCAGTCAGGCTAGGAATATTTGCCAATGCTTTAAAATTCAATGTCCTAATTACGTCTCCATCTAGGATTTGAGGGTTATTCAATAATGACAAAGTGGGAAGTAATCCCTGAGCTATTTCGGCATCATTCACATCAATATTAAATTCTGAAATTCTAATATACTAGGATCCCATTTAAAGGTTTGTTGAAAACCAACAATGTCAGAAAAATCTTCCACCGTCACTTCAAACTGAACTTCCTCTCCTACTTGAAACGATTCATTAATTATCATAAAAATTGGTGTAGAAGCAGTTGTAGGAGCAGGCATATAATCGGAACTAATCGCAGGGTCACCTCTTTTTACAGCAACAAAATCAACATCTATTATCGTATCATTTGCAGTCATACCTAATGGCAATGTCAGGCACAGGATCGCCATTGTGTCCAGTAATTTTTCCAGAAATAGAAACGGTTTGAGAAATTAGAATAGTGGGAATTAAGAATATTCCCATCACGAGAGCAAGGTATATTTTTTTTATGTTCATGGTTTTTTATAATTTTTACTCGATAAATATACTTTTTTATCGTGTAAAATAAAAAGCAATGTCACTATTAGAAAAGCGGTCAAGAATAATAATTCTTGACCGCTTCAATTTATATTTTCAGCATTAAAATATACTGTTGCTTTATTTGAACTCTTTGACTAGTTCTCCTTCGCTGGTTTTTAAACTAATGAAATACTTTCCTTTTGGGAGATTTGAAAAACCCATTGCTAGATTTAATTCATCAGTTTGGAAAGATTCTTCGTAGATGCTCATTCCATCTTCATTGTAAATGTGCAATACGAAAGTTTCTTTTGCTAAAAAGGAAGCAACAACTTTTACATTGTTTGAACTTTCTTGATCTACTAATTCGAATGTTTTTAAAGTGCTCAAGGTTGGATCACCTTTAGCAGTAAGGAGATCGGAATGGCTAATTTCCGCTTGATAATTAAGCGCAATATCATGAGTCATGTCCATCGAGTCTTGAGAAATTAGAACTTGCGGAATAAGCATTAATGCCATCGCAATGTGGAGTATTGATTTCTTCATGGGATAAAATTTTCTTAAAAAATAACGATTTTGAGTTTGTGATATATGTTCAATTACATCAAATATATGCTTTTTTTTCATAATAATGGAGATTAAATGTTAAAGTTTGACATATATTGATACCACAATAGACGCAACATTATTAAAACGTCACACTTTTAAACAATGTTCAACTAGTCATTTTTTTTGGATCGGCTCTTGGTGAGTGGGTTCAATTGGAACCTCTTGAGTAGCATAGCTGTAGCCTACATAGATAGATAAAATAATGAGTACAGCTAATGAAATAAAGGAAAATTTCCATCCCCAAATGTTTCCGAGATATTCACCATCATCGTATTCATCGAGGAAATGAGGCTTTTTATTTTTATTGTTGCTCATTCAAATATTTAATTAAAAATTAAAAAAAAGTGAACTTTTGAGGTTCGTGGCAGTTAAATTACTTCTATGCCTAGTATTTGACAAAGTTATTGAAAATGATTTAGAACCTTAAAAATTAAGTCATTCTAATATTGGTTCTTTGTTGAATATATAAGATTTCATCCCTATCTTGGTTTTAATACGATTATTTAAAATTTCCCAACAATTACATTTCTAAAAATATGAAAAGAACTGGATTTTTAATTTTACTGGTTTCCGTGGTAAGTTCTTTCTTCACCGTGATGATTTATAAATATTTTGACGCTCCACAACAAGTCATCATTCGAGAATCCTCTTCTGCTAAATATACGAACTATACTGATCGACTTTTTGCTGATGTTGCCAAACGGCAATTTCTTTCTTCTGCACCCACCAACTTTACTTCCGCTGCGGGAGTGGTCACGCCAGCAGTAGTTAATATTCGAGCTACGACTGAAAATGATTTTGATCTTTGGGGAGGCTATGGAGGTTCAACTGGTTCGGGAGTCATCATTTCACCTGATGGATATATTGTAACTAACAATCATGTGGTTGAAGATAGTGATGATTTGGAAATCACTTTATTTGATAAAAGAAAAATGGTGGCGAAAGTCATCGGAACTGACCCTTCCACCGATTTAGCTTTGTTAAAAATTACTGCCGAACGAAATTTTCCTTTTTTACAAATGGGAAATTCTGATTCACTTTTAGTCGGGGAATGGGTGCTTGCAGTTGGAAATCCTTTTAACCTTGAAAGTACCGTTACCGCTGGAATCATTAGTGCCAAAGGACGAAATATTAATATCCTCGAAGACGATTATTCCATCGAATCTTTTATCCAAACTGATGCTGCGGTCAATCCTGGAAATAGTGGAGGTGCCTTAGTCAACACTAATGGAGAACTGGTTGGAATCAATACTGCAATCATCACTCGATCTGGAAAATATGAAGGTTATTCATTTGCTATCCCTGTTAATTTGGCTCAAAAAATCATTCGAGATTTAAAAGATTTTGGCGTTGTTCAGCGCGGATTTTTAGGAATTTTTCCAGAAGAAATTACAGAAGAGACTGCTGAGAGCTTAGGATTAGCTTCTTTGAATGGTGCATATATTTCGAGAGTAAATGAAAATAGTGCTGCTGAAGATGCTGGACTCGAAACGAAAGATATTATCGTTGGAATTAATGGAAATGATATAAATTCTGTTCCTGAGTTGCAAGAGCAAGTAGCTCGTTTTAGACCAGGAAATACTATTTCAATTGAATTTATTCGGGGTGGAAAAAAACAAAAAACAGAGGTTACTCTCAAAAATAAAAGTAACACCACTTCACTAATTGGAGCAAGAGACGATGATTTATTGATGCGTTTAGGATTTGAATTAAGAGAAATGACTGATCGAGAAAGGAAGGAATTAAAAATCGGTTCAGGAGTTTATGTAGTGAGTATTTTGCGGGGAAGTGCTATTGAAAAAACCCAAATGGATCCTGGCTACATCATCACTAAAGTAAATGATAAAAAAGTAGCTTCAGTCGATGAAATTATTACTGAATTTAAAAATACTAAAGGTACTGTGATGCTCGAAGGATTTTATGAAAATTTCCCAGGCGAGTATTATTATGCTTTTAAAGTGGAGAAGTAAGTTTTTGTTTATTTGTTTATTTGTTCCTGAGAGGTAATCAGAATAGAGTAAACAAATAAACAAAACTAGCACCAAGCACACACTAAACAATTAAACAAAAACTTCCACTTCCGTCGCTTCCAAAACTTTCACTTTCAAGTGAACCATAAAAATAGACCCCACATTTTCTACCGAAATCAACTCGATGTAACCTCCGTGGTTTGAAACAATTTTATTACAAATAGCTAACCCAACTCCTGAACCTTGATATTCAGATTGATTGTGCAATCGTTTAAAAATTTCAAAAATGGTTTTATGATATTCAGCATTTATTCCAATTCCATTATCTTCTACTTTAAAAACCAAATAGTCATTTTCTTCAAAAACAGAAATTGTCACTTTCGGTCTATTTGAATTATTATATTTCAATCCATTCTCAATTAGGTTCTGAAATAGTTGAACCATTTGATGTTGATTAGCTTCGATAGTTGGTAATTTTCCATACTTAATTGTAGCATTTTTTTCTTCCAAATAATGTGATAGATTTGTTTCTATTAAAAATAAAATCTGATTCATATCAACCGTTCCTAATCTTACTTCTTCCGATTTCACCAACGAATACTCTAAAATTTCTTCAATTAAATTGTACATACTTTGCGCATTCGACTGAGCAATATTGATGTAGTCATTAATGTCAGTATCTGGATTATCCTTTAATTTTCTTTTGAGAAGCGATAAGAAACTGGTCACATTTCTCAACGGAGTTTTCAAATCATGAGAAGCAATATATGCAAACCGTTCCAACTCTTGGTTCTTGTTTTCCAATTCATCATTATAGCTTTTTAGCTGATTTTCTTTTTCCACCATGAAAGTAATATCCATCGCAACAAAAGAATAGCCTGTATGATTTTGTTTTTTAATCACCTTTGAAGTCACCAAAAAATAGTTTTTATCTTCCCCTTTATCCTCCAAATTAAAATAACTTTCCAATTTTCCATCAGGCTCAAGTTGAGTTATTTCTTTTTGAAATTCGTAAAGATCTAGTCCTTTTGAATTTTCCAACATTTTAATCATATCCGTATTTAACTCTTTGTCATGAGAAAATAAAACATCTTTAGCTAATTCGTTTTTATGTTTTACAATAAAATTAACATCAGTTATGATGACCAAATTTGAAACAGAAGATAAAATGTCATCTAGGGCATCATGTGGATTTAATTCAAATAATTTATAATTAGAATAAATCCAAGTTAGCACTCCAACTAACACAACTAGAAAAGGGGAAATTTCAAAATTTGACGGAGTAGTTGGACTTGGGATGATTAAGAATTTGAAAAACATAAATACGGGGATAAAAGTAACCAATAATCCCTGTTTCCATTCTCTCTCTCTCTCTAATTTCGACTTTCGATATATATATAAAGAACCACTCATCGTCAGAATCAATATTAGAAACCAGACCATTTTCAACTGTACATAAATGTTATTTTTTTCTAAAAAATATTTCCACTTTCCATCTACCTTTTCTGGTAAAACTTCAATTGCACCATAAGTTATATAAAGCATTATTAAACACGATATAGCTAAACCACCAGCAAATATTTTATTATATAAATTTTCTTGAGAATAATTCTTAAAAGGGCGAGTATAATAAACTATACTAATACATTCCATGAGTGCGATAAAACTAATCAACCAACCTCTTTGAATACTAAGATTTTCTACATCATAAAAGTGCCGAGCATTAAAAATCGACATTTCTGTGATCACCAACCCTGCACATAATAACAAGACAATAGTATGAAGACGACTAAATATCTTTTTGTCTTGAATCATATAAAGATGAGTAGTCAATACAACCAAAAGGGTAAAAAGACCAATAAAAATGGCATTATTCATAACGATAAATAATTGATTATCAGAAAGTTATACTAAAAAAATAAATCGCACAGAGGAAATAGAAGGGAATTACTACATGAGTATTACAATTTCTATGCTCAACTTTTCTATCCTAAAATGTTTTTTGTAAGAATATCAATATTCAAATAATAGCTCGATCACTACGAATATTAAGTCACGCTAACCGGTTATACATACTTCATTTTTTATGGAGGAAAACAGCCCCATCTTGCGACTGTAAAAAAGAAAACATTTATTAATCTTAAAAAAAAACAGTCATGAGAGCATTACCATTTATCATCATTATATTCATTTCAAATTTTACTTTTGCCGCAGATCAACTGGCGATGATTTATCCAAATTTGGAGATCAATGGAGAAGAAGAGTTCATTTCGAAATTGGTTTTCAAAAATAATGTTGCCGATTTGGGCGAAGCAAACTTTGGCGAAAAGTACACTCACTTTTTTGAATTTGTCAATGAAGGAAATGCCACTTTAGAAATTAAAGATGCTTTTGCAAAAAGTGAAAATGCAGAAGTGTTTAGTTTTTCTCCAACAATAGAACCAGGGAAAATTGGTTGGATTCGAGTTCAATTTGAGTCTGAACTTTCGATTGGAAAATTTGAAAAATACTTTTTTATACGATCCAACTCAGGTGGCAAAAAAACACTTTCCAGATTAAAAATAAAATATGAACTATTTGAATACTTAGCCATTGGCGGAGACAATGTGGAAGCCAACGATCAAGTAAATATTCGAGAACAACCACTTTTAGATAGCCCTGTAATTTACACTTTAGGCTACGGAGAGACTTGCAAGATTATAGGAGATGATATTGGAGATTATGTAGAGAAATTTGATGATTCGTTTTGGTTTAAAGTAGAATCAGAAGGTCGAGTGGGATGGGTTTTGAGTGCGTTGACGGAGTTTTGATTTTATAAAAAACAATCAGAAGAGGTGAAGAAAATCAATGTTTTCTTCGCCTTTTTTGTAATTTCGCATTTCTACCAAAATGAAGTTATTTTAAAAAAAAGAACAATATGACATCCAAAAAAGAATTGGAAAAAAGGCAAAATGAAGATGCCTATAAATTGTTAATTTCCAAGGTGAACAAACGTTTGGAAAAAATCTATCAAGGAGGAGGAGAAAAGAAAATAGCAAAACAACATGATAAAGGAAAATTAACTGCTCGGGAGAGAATCGAACATTTGATTGATAAGGATAGTAATTTTTTGGAAATCGGAGCTTTTGCTGGTTACGATATGTACCAAGAACATGGTGGTTGTCCAGCAGGAGGAGTCGTAACTGGAATTGGTTACGTAAAAGGTCGGCAATGTATGATTGTGGCAAATGATGCGACCGTGAAAGCTGGTGCTTGGTTTCCAATTACTGGAAAAAAGAATTTACGAGCCCAAGAAATTGCCATCGAAAATCGCTTGCCCACTATTTACCTCGTCGATTCAGCAGGAGTATTTTTGCCGATGCAAGATGAGATTTTTCCAGACAAAGAACACTTCGGTCGGATGTTCCGCAACAATGCAAAAATGTCTGCCATGGGAATTCCTCAGATTAGTGCGATCATGGGAAGTTGCGTGGCAGGAGGTGCTTATTTGCCGATCATGTCTGACGAATCGTTAATTGTCGAAGGTACAGGTTCTATCTTTTTGGCGGGGCCATATTTGGTCAAAGCTGCCATTGGAGAAGTAGTGGACAAACAAACTTTGGGTGGCGCAAAAACTCAAAGTGACATCTCTGGTGTGACTGATTATAAAATGCCTGACGACAAAACTTGCTTGGAAACGATTCGAGATTTGGTAGATAAATTTGGAAAATTTGAAAATGCTGGTTTTGATCGAGTAGAAGCAAAATTGCCAAAGGAATCACCAGAAGAAATTTTGGGTATTTTCCCAGAAGATCCTGCCAAACCTTACGAGACAAAAGATATCATCAAGCGAATTGTTGACGAATCAAAATATACAGAATATAAAAGTGGATATGGAAAAACCATCACTTGTTGCTATGCTCGCATCGATGGTTGGGCAGTCGGCATTGTGGTCAATAATCGAAAAGTTATCAAAACTGAAAAAGGGGAAATGCAATTTGGCGGAGTAATTTATTCTGACTCTGCGGACAAGGCTGCTCGGTTTATTATGAATTGTAATCAGAAAAAAATTCCTTTGGTTTTCCTTCATGACGTAACTGGTTTTATGGTTGGGACTCGAAGTGAGCAAGGAGGAATTATCAAAGATGGTGCAAAAATGGTCAGTGCAGTTTCTAATAGTACCGTTCCAAAATTTACTATCGTGATGGGAAATTCCTATGGTGCTGGAAATTATGCGATGTGTGGAAAAGCCTACGACCCTCGATTAATCGTGGCTTGGCCTACCGCCAAAATTGCGGTGATGGGTGGTTCGCAAGCAGCTAAAGTATTGACTCAAATCCAAGTCGCTTCCAAAAAAGCAAAAGGCGAAGCGTCTTCTCCAGAAGATGAAAAAGCACTTTTTGAAAAAATAAAAAACCGCTACGACGAACAAACTTCACCATATTATGCAGCAGCAAGATTATGGGTAGATGCAATTATTAATCCTTTGGAAACGAGAAAAGTTATCTCCATGGGAATCGAAGCAGCGAATAATGCGCCCGTAGAAAAATTTAATGTAGGAGTAATCCAAACGTAGGAGGACTTTCCAAGTCCTGCATTCCAAAAAAATTCCAAGTCCCAAATTTCCAAAAAAAAAGTGCGTAAAATTAACACTACCAATAATACATTTACAAATGAGTAAAAAACAAAAAAACGAATCAACCCGTGATTGGCTCAAGAAAATTGGCTGGGCGGGAATTTTGTTTTTTACCATCAAAGGAACTATCACTACTTACCTTATTTTTCAAGCGGGGAAATGTGCATTGGATTAGAGTTAATTTTGAATGAGTTGAAAAAATTAATTTAACATCATAGGTTGGCTCGAAGCCAATCTATGATACGAAAAAATAAAAAATGAAATTACTTTCAAAAACAGTTACAGGATTAGAGGAAATTTTAGCCAAAGAAATTGAAGACCTAGGTGGTCAAAATATTCAATTGCTCAAGCGAGCAGTCAGCTTTGAAGGTGATCTCAAAACACTTTATCGCACTAATTTAGAACTGAGAACTTCGATTAGAATATTGAAACCGATCTATTCATTTCAAGCTCGAAATGAGAATGAATTTTATGATAGAATCAAAGAATTAGATTGGTATCAATATATGTCAAACAGCGATACGCTCGCTGTAGATGCAACCACTTTTGGAGAATATTTTACGCACTCCAAATATATTTCTCTCAAAGCAAAGGATGCTATCGTTGACCAATTTAGAGATAATACAGGTCGTCGTCCCAATGTAAATGTGATTTCTCCGACCATTCGAATTAGCATTCATATTCAAATTGATGAAGTGATCGTTTCGCTCGATAGTTCGGGCGACCCTTTGTTTAAGCGAGGTTATCGAGTAGAAAGAATGGGTGCTCCGATGAATGAAGTTTTAGCAGCTGGGATGATTTTGTTGTCAGGTTGGGACAAAAAATCTGACTTTATGGATGGCATGTGTGGCTCTGGAACTTTGCCTATCGAAGCAGGATTAATAGCTCGAAATATGCCTTCACAATGGAACAGAACGAGTTTTGGTTTTCAAACTTGGAAAGATTTTGACGATAAACTTTGGCAAGAAGTACGAACGGAAGCGCAGGACAAAATCATTCCTTTCGAACATACTATTTCGGGTCGAGATCGAGATTTCAAAGCGATAAGTGTGGCGCGAGTCAATATTATGAAAGCAGGATTGGATGATACTATCGAAGTAAAACGAACTACTTTTGAAAAACTAGAAGCCACTTCTGAGAAAGGAATTATGATTTTAAATCCGCCATACAATGAACGATTAGCCATTAAAAACATTAACGAATTATATAAAATGATGGGCGATCAATTCAAGCAACAATTCAAAGGTTGGGAAGTTTGGGTGATCTCTTCCAATATGCGAGCTTTAAAGTCTATTGGTCTTCGTCCTTCCAAAAAAATACACTTAATGAATGGACCTTTGGATTGTAAATACGTTAAATTTGAAATGTACGATGGAACGAGAAGAACTACTTTTAAAGAAGTAAAGAGTGAATCGTAATTCGAAAAATGATGTTGAAAAATAGAAATTTATGAAAAAAACATTTCACCTATTCCTTTTTTTGAGTTTTGCAAATGTATTGTTAGGACAAGTTGGATTGCGAGTGGAAGGCACTCAATTTGCGATGGAAAGTCAAGCAGATTGGGAACAAAAAACAGCGTCGAAGAAAGTTTTTTTTACTAAAAAAAATCAATCACAAATACCTGCAGATTTAAAAAAATATTTTTTGGCTGAAAATGTTTTGGCAAGTTCATCGAACATTTTTACTCAAAAAAATGCTTCCAATGAATTAGCTTTTTTTTGTAGAATAGAAGAAAAAATTGAACTCAAATCTAGTATTCCAGTTAGATTTCGGCTTGGAGAAGTTCAAGCTGTCGATCAAAAAGAAGGAAAATGGAAACAGTTCCGATAAATAAATTTGGTTCGTTTTACGATTTGGGCATTTAATTTTAACTTTAGAAAACGTTTTAATTCTAATTCATTTCCATTCCAAAACCTTGAATTCCAACTGAAGATTCTAATTGCATGGAAGTCATTTCGGTTTCGATATTAAGTGTGAAATAAAAAGTAGCTCCTTTGCCCTCTTCCGAATCTATCCAAATCTCTCCATTATTTTGATTAACGATTTTTTTACAAATAGCCAAACCTACACCTGATCCTTCATACTCATCTTTTCCATGTAATCTTTTGAAAATCTCAAAAACTTTATCTTTGAATTCCATGTCGATTCCAATTCCATTATCTTTCACAAAATATACTAAATTATTTCCTTCAAAATCTTTTCTCCATCCAATTTCAACTTTAGGATTGTCCCGATTATTATATTTGATACTATTACTAATGAGGTTTTGAAAAAGTTGATTCAAGTGCGATTTATGCCCTTTTACCTCTGGCAAATTAGCCACCTTTATATCAACATTATGTTCCATTATTTTTCCTTTCAAAGTTTCGATTACCGTTTCGACTACTTCATTTAGCGAAACATTTTCTTTGTGAATCTCCTCATTCTCTAATTTAGAATACATCAAAATCTCATGCAACAAATCATACATTCTGCTCACATTAGCTGTGATAAAATCAATATAATCATCAGCATCTTTTCCCAATTGTCCTTTAAATCTTCGTTTTAACAAAGTCGCAAATGATCCAATATTTCGAAGTGGTTCTTTTAAATCGTGAGAAGCAATATAAGCAAAACGTTGAAGTTCATCATTTTTTCGCTCCAACTTTTTATTCTGAATGAGGCTTTGCTCATTTTGTACTTGAAGTAATTGATTAGTTTCGATTTCTTTAAGGTGAGCTTTTTCTAGCTCCATATTTTGTTGTTGAATCTGGTGATTCTTTTCCGTTTGTATTTTATTATGTTCCGTTTGAGTTTTGTACTTAGCGTGAACCTGCCAAAGGATAACCATCAAAGCCAACAAACCTATGATTAAAAAATTTCGATAAGTATTTTGTAACTCAGCGTCTCTTTTTAAAATATCTTTTTCTTTTTTTGTAATCTCATACTGCATTTTAGTATCAGACATTTTTTGAAGAGTAGCTTCATTTCGAAGGGAATCTTTAAGAGCAGAAAAATTTTGGTAATATTTATTGGCCTCTTCGAACTCTCCAACATTATCTAAATTAGTAGCTAAAGATTTATAAACATCTAACATGATTGGACGAGCACCTAACTTTTGAGCTAAAACTAAACTTTCTCGGAGATATTCTAGTCCCTTATTCTGATTGCCTATGACCATATAAATCTCACCTATCTTTTTAGTACTACTAATCTGTCCCCATTGGTCATTATTTTCAATATTTCGCTCATGAGATTTAACAAAATATTCTAATGCTTTATCATAATTCCCTAAGGTTTGATAGTTATCGCCAAGGTTAAAAGTGATATATGATAATTGTGGTTGACCATCTAAAGCCAATGAAAGTTCATATGCTTTTAGGTTATATTCCAATGACAACTCCCGTTGATTCATTCTAGAATATGCCCCACCAATCGCACCAAAACTTGAGATTTTTAATACTTTGTGGTCGATCTTTTCAGCAACGGTCAAACATTTTTCGTAATATTCTATTGCTTTATGATAATTCAATTGATAAAAATGAATTCCTCCAATATGATAAAATGAATAGGCGACTCCTTTTTGATCTTTTAACTCTTCTCTAATTTGTAATGCTTTAAAATGATATTCAAAAGCTAATTCATTATTACCAATTACTTGATATGCTTTCGCCAATCGATAAGAAGCATCCCCCAAAGGTTTGCCTCCATCACCACTAATATTTTGAATCAATTGGGTTAAAATTGAAATGGCTTCTTCATATCTATGAGCATAAATATGGCTTAAACCTATTTGATATTGGATTTCATATTTTAGCTTATTTTCTTTCAATTTTATACTCAAAGATTCAGCCTCCAATAAATATTCTAAAGCCTTATTCGGTTGATTATTGTTAAGATTAGCCTTACCTATCTCAAAGTAGGCAACTAGTTGTTCTTTAGAATTACCAGAACTAATCTTTGATTGCAATATATTTTCTAAACTATCTATTTTATTTGCAAAAAGAAGAGACATTGTCATCAAGCTAAAGAAAAGAACAAGTAATATACTTCGAGACTGTATCATATATTAATTAGTAAAGGGTCGGTTTAATATCTTAGAGTATGTAAATACTGGGACACAATAAATAACAAGTTATAATGGGCTATTTTTCATTTATTATGTTCCAGTACATATGTCTTAAAGAAATACAAAAAAAATGCCACCTTACAAGTAAGATGGCATTTATTTTAGTGTAGAAAAATATTATTCCTCAGTTCCTCCGCTTCCTCCTATTGGTGGAGGAAGTCCTCCTCCTTCCTGTCCTACAGGAACTACGATTTTTAAGCCTCCTTTGAGGTTTTTCATGTTTTGAACATCAAGGACTTGCATAGTCCGACGTTCCTTAATAGATTTTAAGCTAGTCATCTTGAAAAATTTTCATGGTTAACAATAGATTAATAAAGATCATTTGGAATATCCAAATGAGTTATCTTAAATCGGGGGAAAAATTTTCAGTAATTATTTTTGAAGGGAAATTAAAATGAGGAGAAAAAACAAAATGGGAGATACTTTCGTATTTGCCAAAAATATGCCAACTTTTATTCTCTGACTAAATCATCAATTTTTAATATGGAATGAGGATTAAATAATATCAAATAAATTGGTAATACCTATTGGTCGTGCAACATTAAATCCTTCTGCAAAATTCACTCCAATGATTCTTCCGTACACACTACTTTTGGCTTTTACAGAATCTAAAAAACCTTTGTTAGATATTGGCGAATCTAATTCATTGGATTTCGGGTTAAAAAATTGCGATTTAAAACAAAGTACTACATCCAATTTCTTATCCATATACGGTGAAATATCTACCACAAAATCAGGGTGAAGAGTATGATCTTGGATATAATGGTAAACTGCTTTTGGTCTCCAACGCTCTTGCAATTCCTTTTTATCATAAGTTTTAACTTTGGCAAGTCCTGCGATAAAACAAGCATCGGAGGTCAATTTTGCAGCACGTCCATGGTCAGGATGTCGATCAGATAAAGCATTGGCCAAAACTATTTCAGGTTGGTATTTTCGAATGACCTGAGCTATTTTTTTTAGATTTTCTTCTGTATGTTGAAAAAAACCATCTTTCATTTTTACATTGTCACGAACTAGTGCGCCCATCATTTTTTTAGCGGCTTCCGCTTCTTTCACTCTCAATGAACCAGAACCTCGTGTTCCTAATTCCCCTCTCGTCAAATCTAAGATTCCAACTTTTTTACCCATTTCGATATGCTTGAGTAAGGTTCCTGCACAACCTAATTCTACATCATCAGGATGTACTCCAATTGCTAGAATATCTAATTTTATCATCGGATTTTATATTTTGGACAAATCTACATTTTTCTTTTTTTACGAAAAAAGATAGCAATGAAATTTCAATGGCAATTTTAGTTCGGTGAAATAAAATTATTCTGAATTTAAAATTGAACGTCTATTGCTATTGCTATTGCTATTGAAAACTTAAACACCTATCACATCGTCAGCGAAGCGGTCGTCAACCGTCTATCGTCAACCGAAAAAAAATTAATCCTCCAGTATCTTTTTTATCGACCTTTTAATTTTAGAAGAAGTAGGATTGGTAATCGAATAATAATAATCTACCACTCTACCCTCTTTATCTACCAAGTATTTATGAAAATTCCATTTCGGCTTGGAGGATACTTTTCCGTTTAATTTTTTATCCGAAAGAAATTTATATAACGGACTCGCATCTTTTCCCTTGACCACCATTTTTTCAAAAATAGGATATTGTGCATTATATTTTGTCATACAAAATTGTTGGATCGCTTCCCCATCTAAAGGTTCTTGCCCTGCAAAATCATTAGATGGAAATGCCAAAACCTCCAATCCGTCTGCCTTAAATTCTTCATACAATTTCTCCATATCATCTAATTGTGGCGTAAATCCACATTGAGAGGCCGTATTTACAATCAACAACGCCTTGCCTTTATAATCAGCTAATGACACTTCTTTTCCTGATGCATCTTTTACCGTAAATTGATGAATGCTCTTATTATCCATTTCTTTTTTTATTTGATTTGTTCTTAATTTAAAAATTTGAAGTTAACTTAAACTTCTGAAAGGATAACCACCTAAAGTTGCTTTTGTTTAAGCTTACTCTCAATGTTTTTTTTGAAAAATAAACTACGGCATATTTATTGATTCTTTAAAAGTTGTTTTCAAGTTTTCTATAAATACTACACCAAACAATACATCATGAACTTATTTAAAAAATTAGTTTTTTCAAGTTTTATCATTTTAGGAATGACCCTAAGTAATCATTCTTTTGCTCAAGTTAAAACAACTTCCAACATTGGAATGGCTTCGCAAAAGGTAGAGTTTACAGTCAATGATATCGAAAAAATAAAAACGTTATTGGAACATCATTTCAAAACTCGTATTAGTGATGCTGAATTGACAACCTACGGGAAATCTTCTGAAGAAAATTTAGCACTCTATAGATTATTAGATGAAACTCGAAAAGATGATCCTTTTTTCAGCCAACCACATATTTCTTTTATCATAGCATCTATGGAGGACAGATTGGGAAAAAAAAGACCTCAAGCAAAATCTACACTCGAAACGCCTAAAAAAAATAAGAGAAATCCTACAATTTCGAAATTACCCGAATAATAAAAACGATATTATTAAGCTTTTTTTTTCAAAAAAAACCTCTACTGAAAGTAAAATTCTCAGTAGAGGTTTTTTTTATGCAAATTTTTATAGCATCATCTTCCAATCAGTATGAAGGGCTTTCTCAGTATGCGCTATTCTATAAAATATTTTCTTATTTGTTTTAATATCAATTCTTCTATTTTTATCTGTCCGTATATAAAGAAAACTAGAAGAATTAATATCTTTAGATTTGTAAAACACATCCTATCTTAAAACTCTCATTATCAACATTTTACAAAAATGTTCATCTTTACCTAACTAGCAATCGAATTTTATTTTTATGAAAAATTTTAAATTTCTAGCGATTATTCATTTTTGTTTTCTACTCTCCTTTTCCTTTCTCATGTCTTGCGAAGGTGATCCTGAACTTGTAGCTACACCTGCCTCGACCATAAAAAACACACCCACTCCACAATTGAAAAAACGATTTGAATTAGTTGCTCCGCAAGCAAGTGGGGTTACTTTTTCCAATATGATCAAGGAAGATTATAAGCACAATATTCTCACTTTTGAATACTTATATAATGGCGGCGGAGTGGCAGTTGGCGACTTAAATAATGATGGATTGCCTGACATTTATTTTTCAGGAACTTTTGTTTCCAACAAGTTATATGTGAATAAGGGCGATATGAAATTTGAAGATATTACCGATCAAGCAGGGGTCGCTGCCAAAGACGGATTTAAAACTGGAGTCACGATGGCCGATGTCAACAATGATGGTTGGTTAGATATTTTCGTCTGTCGAACGAGCAAATCTGATGATGGAAAAAAAGATAATTTACTTTTTATCAATAATAAAAATTTGACTTTTACGGAGCGTGCGAAGGAGTTTGGATTGAATGATAATAGTAATACCAATCACGCTAATTTTTTCGACTATGATAATGATGGTGACTTAGATTTATATTTATTGAATCACCGACTGGGTTTTAAAGATGCAGTCAAAATGGATTTACAATCCAATCCTGATGGTTCCATCACGAGGATAAAAGAACCTAAAACCACTTTCGAATCAGACCGACTTTACAAAAATAATAATGGAAAATTCACCAATGTAACTAAAGCTGCTGGTGTTGAAAATTCATCTTTTGGATTGAGTGCAACCGTGGCAGATTTGAATCAAGATGGTTACTTAGATATTTATGTCGCCAACGATTATATCGAACCTGATTATATTTATATCAATAATCGTAATGGAACTTTTACCGATAAATGTGATTCCTACATTCGTCATTCTAGCCAAAATTCGATGGGTTGTGATATTGCCGATTTCAATAATGATGGACTGCTAGACATCATGGTCATGGACATGATTGCGGAAGATCCGATTCGATATAAACAGTTAATGAATGTCATGCGAAAAGATCGCTACAATGCTTTATTGCAATATGGATATGGTCATCAAGCAGGTCGAAATGTTTTACAAATAAATAATGGAAATAATACTTTTAGTGAGATTGGGCAACTCTCTGGCGTATCGAATACCGACTGGAGTTGGGGAGCATTATTTGCCGATTTTGACAATGATGGATGGAAAGATATTTACATCGGCAATGGTTATAAAAGAGATGTAACTGACCTCGATTATATGAGCTACACACGTGATTCGATTCAAAAATCTGGGGGTGTTACCAAACGTAAATTTCCAGATATCAATACTTATCTCAACATAATTCCAAGTAAGAAATTGGTCAACTATGCTTACAAAAACAATCAAGATTTAACCTTTACTAATGCGACGCAAGATTGGGGAATTACGCAAGCTTCTTTTTCCAATGGAACGGCTTATGCTGACCTTGATGCAGATGGAGATTTAGACTTGATCGTCAACAATATTGATGATCCAGCTTTTATTTATAAGAACCTTACAACCAACTCTAACTACCTGCAAATCAACCTATTAGGTAGTATTAAAAATACACAAGCAATTGGAACTAAAGTTAAAATTTACACAGGCAAAGAAATTCAATTTTTGGAAAATACTGCCAACCGTGGCTTCTTTTCTGGTAGTGAATCGCTGCTTCATTTTGGATTAGGAAATCACTCAACGGTGGACAAAATTGAAGTCACTTGGATGGATGGGAAAACTCATGTTATGGAAAATATTCCAACCAATCAACGACTTACTTTAAAGCACGCTGAAGCCAATAAAAAACCCATTTTCAAAAAGAAACCTAATCCAATTTTCACAGAGAAAAGTAATGCTCATAACATTGCTTTTACGCACAAAGAAAATGTCTTTGATGACTTCAATCGAGAACGTTTGATTCCACATAAATTATCCAACTTGGGTCCTCATATTTCCAAAGGTGATGTGAATGGAGATGGCTTGGAAGACTTTTTTATTGGTGGTGCGGCGAATAGCTCTGGCGCACTTTTTATTCAAAACAAAAATGGAAATTTCCAAAATCAATCAAACGCAACTTGGGACGCTGATAAAATCCATGAAGACATGGAAAGTGTTTTCTTCGATGCAGAAGGGGATGGTGATTTGGATTTATATGTCGTAAGTGGAGGCAATGCAAGTAGCGCAAATTCAACTAATTACCAAGATCGACTATACTTAAATGATGGTACTGGAAATTTCTCTAAAGGCACACTTCCGAAGTCCAATTCAAGTGCTGCCTGTGTTGCCGCATTCGATTATGATGCTGATGGTGACCTCGATATTTTCGTTGGAGGACGAACTGTTCCAGGTAAATATCCGACGACTCCTCAAAGTCTAATTTTAAAAAACGACCAAGGCATTTTTTCCAATGTAACTAAATCTATCGCACCTGATTTTGAAAAAATAGGAATGGTAACTGATTTAAAAATGGCAGATTTAGATCAAGATGGAAGAGAGGAAATGATTGTTTTGGGTGAATGGATGCCAATTTCGATTTTTAGTTTTGATGGAAAAAAATTCAATAATGTCACTTCGAAATTTGGTTTGCAAAATACTGCTGGATGGTGGAATTGTTTTGCACTAGAAGACTTTGATAAAGATGGTGACCTAGATATTATTGCGGGTAACTTAGGAGAAAATTCTCGAATCAAAACTTCAGATAATCAGCCCGTTAAAATCTATGCCAATGATTTTGATGGCAACGGAAGTTTGGATGCAGTTATGACTTTTGGTTATCAAGGAAAACAATATCCTTATGCAGGTAGGGATCATTTGATGTTACAATTACCGGGCATCAAACGAAATTTTAATCGCTATCATCAATATGCTAAAGCTGACATCACCGCTATTTTTACAAAAGAAAAACTAGCCAATGCGCAAGTGTTGGAAGCTCAATTAATGTCTTCTGTTTTATTAAAAAATGAAGGTGGGAAATTTTCCATAACAACGCTTTTACGGGAAGCTCAAATTTCCCCGACTCACGAAATTTTAACTTCAGATTTTAATGGTGATGGAAATATGGATGCTTTGCTAGTCGGAAATAATGATGGAGCAGAAACAGAATCAGGGGTTTATGATGCAAGCAATGGAACACTTTTGTTGGGTGATGGAAATGGTGGTTTTAGTTTTTTTCCAAATCAAAAACATGGTTTGTGGGCAAGTGCTCAAGCGAGAGATGCGGTTGAAATTAAATTAGCAAATGGAAAAACGATGATTTTGATTGCTAATAATGGTGGGAAATTACAGGCGTTTGTTTTCAACGGTTAATGTTTAACTGTGAATGATTAACAACTTGAAGTGTATATTTTTTTCAAAAAAAACATTCAATTAATTCAATTCAAAAAAATGATTTTCCAAACTTCCCGACTCCTCGTTCGACCACTAACTTTCGATGATTTTGAACCTTTTCATGAAATCAATTTTAGAATTTATTGGAGAAGAATGGAATGAGGATTTTCAATCTTATGACCGACTTTATCGGCTAACAATAAACACGTAGCCGTCTGCTTTA
>Ga0114957_1000783_pt1 | contig 38935 bp, 21 predicted proteins | sample BantaG_FD_87175 | JGI IMG/M metagenome (GOLD analysis project Ga0114957, IMG submission 87175) | Marine algal microbial communities from Bantry Bay, Ireland - BantryBay_4 metaG | ecosystem: Host-associated > Algae > Red algae > Unclassified | place: Bantry Bay, Ireland | collected 2014-11-21
CTGCAACAACTCACTAGGTTCATAACTCATCGGATCACTTAGTATAGGCCATGCCGGATCGAAGGCAAAAGGCTCCAGATATCCATTCTCATTCAAGTCGGAGAATACCACCCGGACATTTCCTAGGTGATCTTTTAAGTAATACTCATGCGTTAAGTTATATCTAATTCCATCATCTGTTTCAAATCTAACCCGACCTTCTGCATGGTATATTGCTTCAATCTCTCCATTTTTGTATTCTATACCTCCTACATAATCAGTGATATTGTTTACATCTTCACCATCTTCAAAACCTACAGCATGCTTCTTTAGTTTTGTACCTGCTGCATCATAGGTAAAGTTAATAGAATTATTGTTATTATCAGTTTCAATTCTAATTATATAGGGTAAATTTAAATGATTATACTCTGCAGTCATAGCTTTATTTTGATCAGCAACCATGTTGCCATTGCCATCATATGCATAGCTGCCACCAGAGCCTTTAAAGCCTCTGGATTGATTACTACCTTCAGTAATAGACTGTAACCTATTGTCCTGATATAAATAGGTAAGATTGTCAATTTGGCTAAACTCATAAATAGGGTCTAGCGGAGCCTGCGTGCAATAATCATCAACTCCTCTTCGCTGCAGTTTTTGTATATTACCTATTGCGTCATATGTCATACTTACACCATATTTGTTATCTACTGCATAGTTCCCACCTCCTAGGTCATCTCTAAAAAGGCCTGACTGTAGCCGATTAATCGCATCATATTCAAAGCTGTAACTATTCACTGATCCAAATCCTGTTTTCCAAACCATACCGGAAATGTTGCCATTGTATTGCGGATTGGAAGTGACCATATCGTGGCTACCTTCATAGATAAGCTCCATGGCAAATAAATCTGGATTGGAGCTTGAGTTATTCGATGGGACTTCCGGATCTGTCGTGTTTGGCCAATCAATAGTAGCCTCTGCCAGTACCATATCTACAAAATTAGTTTGAATGGTTGTATCCATAATACCTGCATTCGTCAATTCATTAATCAATGCAATTTCAGCAGCAGCCATTACCGAATCCAAAGTAGAAGCCACAATCATCTGATCACTTAAATCAATTTCTAGTAAATTAGGATAAGTTGCAGGGCCGGAGCTAACAAAGTTCCCAGTTCCTACAATCGTTATATTTTCATTTTCCCTCACACGAGCGGTACCATCATGTAGATAAGCAATTGATTGACCTGAAACACGTATTAATAAAGAACTCTGACCAGACAAATTCAATAAGGCATGATTGTATTCTACTTGTATTTTTAAGGGCTTAATTTTCCCTACGGATAGCGGACAGGAGTTGCAATCCGGATATCCCATATTTGTACATCTGGTACAAATGTCTTCCTCGAAATCACAGCTGTTACAGTCTGTTATTCCTAGACTTTGACAGGTTCCACAAGGTTCTTCCAATTCCCAATAAGGACATTTATCACAAGAATAACCATGCCTTCTGCAAAGTTCACAAACGGTAACTGGGGGACCTGTCTCCTCACAATTAGAGCCTCTGAAATAGGTTTCGATACTAAAAAGCCTTGGGTTGGATTGTCTTATTTTATTAAATGGAATGGCAGGTTGCGTAACGTTAATAGTATATTCCGTACCTTGACTAGTAACTGACACTGCTCCAAACGTAACATTATTATCCCACAGCCACGTTTCTATTTCATTTTTCAGATTCGTGTAAGGCGGGTGAATAGGATAATTTAAATCCATTAACTGACCACCTTTTACGTAGATTCCTATAATAGAAAAATCATTACCTTCGATATTCGAGTTGATCGTCACAGACCAGTCGCAGACTGGGCCACATTCTGTTGGCTCGTCTGTATCACAATCCGGTATGAGTTCGTCATCTCCGCCGGTGGACACTTCATTTATATGCGTTAACCAGCCTCTTATGTTGTAGGTGTAATCTATACTTTGTAGGGGCTTAGAAGAAGAAGCTGGTCCGTGAATACGTTTTAGTTTTAATTGATCTAAATCGTTGTAAAGTAAATCGCTAATTAATACATCAACTCCATCGTTTTCTGAGGGTAAAATTACTTTATGCCAATTTTCGAGTGGTCGGAAAAAATTGTCGTATGTGTATGATTCAATGACTTGAAGAGGAAGGTCTTCAAGATCAGCGATCGTATTAAAAGAGCTGTAATGACTACGAGTTAAAGATAATGTATTATCAGCCATATCATAGACAGGAGTATATTTATCTATCCCCGGCAAGCCATTTATATCCGTTAAATGATTTGTTGAGTATGTACGAACAGCTCGTCCGTAATCATCCAGACAATTAGATGTTTCAATGGGATTCTCTAAAATCGGATTAACGCCATCAAGTTGATATACTCTGGAGCCAACCATTGCTCCTAAGGTAGAACCACCTGAACAGTCATGCGCTATATTGTTGTTTGTTAAATTTGTATAATTATCATAAAAGGTTTCAGACAACAAAACTAATGGCAATACACTATTGGGATTTGGTGGCTGTTGTGAGCTATCATAGAAGCCTGTTCTAACTGGCCGTCCAACAACGTCATAATCTGTCACTAGCCAGCGGTTTAGTCCCGTTAAATTTTCATCCTTTGATGCTCTTAATAAATCGCGATCACTATACATGAATTCCTGAATTCCTCCCCCAGGAATAATTTTTCTGATAAGACGATTGTATTCATCGTAAAAATATTCATAACTACTACCTTCAGGAGGCTTAACTATGCTAAGATTTCCTATATCATCATAAAAATATTTGGTCGATCCGTCTAAAGCATCCCTCGTTTCTATATGTTGACCAATTTTGTCTGTGAGTGTAATCGTAGCGTTTCCATTTTCATCGGTGATTATTTTTTTGTAAAATCCCCCTCCCTCATTGCCGTAGTCGATACTGACTAAGGAGCCATCTGGATAAATTTCTCCGATTGGGCGGCTAAGAGAATTAGGTTCATAAAGAATGTCTTTGAACACACCCGGTAAATAAGTCTGTTTAACAATCTGTCCCATATGATTATAGACCATTTCCTCTTTGGTTATACCATTGATAACATTCGCAACGGGGCGACCAAGACCATCTGTTTCTTGTTCAGAAGATTGAGTGTCTGCATCACTAAATGTAGTTGATTGAATCACTTTGTTGGTACTTCCAACTTGTCCGGGGTTCATATAGATATAATCATATGAAGTGTTTACTAAATCTCCCCTTTCAGATTTCTCTCGTAATCTAAAAAAATTATCATACGTAAAGGAGGTAACTTGATCATTTAAATCAGTAATGCTTTCTAAAAATTTAGTCCCAGAATAAAAAGAATAATTCCATGTCCAATCTTCACCAAGGGCATTAGCCACTTCTATAGTTTTTGATTGAGGTAGATCATTTGCCCATGTATATGTTTCGCGTGGAGCACCTAAGCGATCTACTGTAGCTATTTTTCCGTCGCCATTATAGTCTAATGTAGTCATTATTCGATCTGGAGCATTTAAATAGGTTGCTATTGATTGGTGGGGTAACGTCATTGTGCCGTTTGGTCCTCCAGCAAAATCATAGAATAGGTTTTTTTGGCCACTGACGACAAGGTTATTGACCGACTTTTCAATGATAATGGGGATTCCAATCATATTTTTATCGATCATGCTTTGGTTTGCAGGGTTATCAGCGTTTGAAAGCATCTGTGGATATTGATAAGTAGTCTTGTGAACTATCCCATCTGAATTGGTAACTGAGCTTCCAGTAGACATTGTGTGGCCATCTGCTGGGTCATAAAGGGTTGTAATTATTTTTTCTACATTATCCAGTGTTTCCTCAGTGGTAACTACTCTATAATAAGCAGGTGTAGGGATAGAATAATTTTGTTGTATTATGAAACGATTGAAAGGGGGATCACTTGCAGAAGGTCCATCATACGGCCCACCTGCCCCACTCATTCCCTGATCTGAACCGCAAGTAATTGTAAATATTTTAATGGCCCCGCTAGATCCTACATTTTGTTCAAAAGAAGTTTCTCCTGTAAGAATTTGGGAAGCAACAGGATTAGTACCTCCTTCGGCAAATTGTTTTTGCTCATAATTCTGTCCCGTTGTATAGATCGGCGGTAGGGGGACAATTGGAAATGTTGTTGAATTATCTTGAGGCGTTAGATAATGCTTATAAGTAGATTTTTGAGTTCCTTTTCGCACTGTTACATTTTTATAGCCAAAGAAATAACCGTTAAACTCAGCAGTATTAACGAGTGGGCTCGAGGAATATCTTCTCATATATAAAGGACCATCATAAACCAAATATCCATATTTAGGTTGTATTAAAACTTGCCCTGAAGACCTTGAATCTTCGTCAACTCCTCCTGGTTGTTGAATCGTAGAATAATCATAATTTGTAACTACTGGAGGGCCTAACAAAGGATGAGATGTAACACTATTAACTCTTAATCCGCCAACTTCAACATTCTCAAACCGATTGTACATAATATCAAAAAAAACAGTCCCTCCTCCATCTGCATTAAAAGGTTGCTCTCCTTGAATTATTTCAATGGTATAAGTATAGTTTATACCTGCAGTTAATGGAGGAGAAAAATCCGAAATACTTTGGTACCCATCAGTGAATTCAACCTGACCGTTACAATATAAATCACTTCCAGCGACATTAATATTTGCATCCGGTAATACACTAACAGGGATTCCAGGATCATCATCTTGCCTCGCTGTAATTCTAGCTGAAAATCGATTCGTACTGATACAAGGTGGACAATCAGAATTACCCATACCAAAATTAGAAACATTCACCTGAATTCTATACTTAGCTGTTAACAATTCTTCTTCATTAAAACTGTGAGGAGCATCAATATGATTATAACTATCTGGATTAAGTATGCAGTCCGAATATCTATTATTGACAGCCTGTTCTCTTGGCCAAATAGGACCATATTCAGTATTAGCCGAAAAGTTAAACTCTGTATGTCCTCCAGTGGGATATTCGACCCTTTTTAAACTTCCAAGGACCATATGCGCCCCACTTGATTTTCTTTCAGCACCTTCATCAGGGTCTCCGTCTAAATAATAAAGCAAAATATCAGGATCTATAGGATGAGGTGCATATGCAGTGTATGGAATTAAAGTAAATTTGTCCTCATTTGATTCCGCTCCGTTGTAATATCCCCAATGATCTATTTGCTTACTAAGTCGGTTTGGCAATAGAGATGTCCCTGGAGCATAATAAAAGGAGTAAGGAGGAATCTCACCATTAGGATCAAAACCATTCGCGCCACAAGTGTTTTCTTGTACCTGATCTAATATCAATCGTTTCTCAAAAGAAAAATCAGCATTGGGATTTAAGTAATGATAAGCAAAACGGAATGCTTTACAAAAGCTTATATTATTGTCTCCCGTTTCAATTTCAATCCGCTCCAGTCTTCTTGCTTCAAATGAATTTGGATTATCACCTCCAACAATCATATCCAAGTCTTCTCTAAATTCTTCAGCAATAAAGTTCACCACAACTTTACCTGTACTAGTCGTAATAGAAGTCAGCCTTCTTCCCACATTAAAAGAATAAAGCGGTTCTACTGCTGTATGAACTACACTTCCTGCACTGCAATCAGATGAAGCTTCGTAATGTGTAATTGAATACTCGTTGGAAGAAAGAAAAGGGAATTTATATTGTTCCCTTGTGTAATTAAAGGTAACAGTATAAAGTCCATTTGGGGATGTAATACTCTTCAAGTACCATCCTGTTGTTATTTGATCAACATTGGGGTATGCTCCGGATTTAGAAAAGACAGAATATTCTACTTCTGGTTCTGCTTGACCGGAGGGTGTGCCAAATGAATACTTTAAACCTTGAGGAGTAGTAAATTCAAATCTTGTAATGTTTCTACAATTCCCACCTCCATAGAATTCCTTAACTTTAAGATCACTTCTTGGATAAATATTCCAACCTCCTTGGCATTCGTGTCCATCATCATTTCCATGACTATATATCATTTTACCTGAGTATCCCCCAAAGTTAAAATTGAAAACATCTGGTTCTGTATCTAAACCGTCTATAAGAATTTGTTCTACATCATCTTCATTTTCTAGGTCATAGTTTCTAAATAAACCAGTGATAAACCCAGTATTATCCCCAAAATAATCATCCGCAAAACCAACTACGGACCTACTTACCATCCCTCCTGCATTTAAGTTCCACCCCAGTCCAACCCAGCTAGAAAGGTCTCCTAACTTCGTTCCTCCACCGTGATAAGACAAGGAAATAGGAACAGAAATAGGACCTTCTTGAATTGTATAAATAGGGACACCAACACTAGGAATTCCTGTGAAGTTACTTACAGGAATGTCAGTATACTTATTCATAGCTGCAACGTTAGGGGAAGCAACAGTTACATCACTTACCATATCATTTATTGGCTGAGAAAAAATCGAACCAGCAGTAACACTAAAAACTATAACGACAAAAAAACGAATTATACGTTCCATAACTTTTTTCTTTTTTGAATTTAAAATCATCAACATAAATCAGCACGAAAAACTAAATCGAGCAACATTACTCAGACTGAACAATCTGAAACTTCCCTTCCACACTCACACCATCAGCATCTACCATTCGAATCAGATAAGTTCCTGAGGAATAATTGAAAGTGCTAACTTTCCAGGTACCATTGGCCTTCTGGTCAAGCATATAGTTTTGCATATACAATTGCTTTCCCTGCATATCATAAATAGTCAACACTGCCTCTCCTTTCATCTTTGGATGTTTGATTTGAATATTGATTTCGTCCTCTGAAGGATTTGGAAATACCAATAAACTTCCTTGAATAGAATTTTTTATATTTGAACTCGCAGTTCGTTGCTCAGAGGCTCCAGAAGAAGTAATGCCAGACGTCTCCTGCGCATACACAATAGACCGATTGGGATAGCCCTCCGGCACCCCATTAATTTCACAACCTATCGCCTTCCCAGTTAAGCAAAGTACCTTATACTCCCCTTCTGGCAGGTTCTTAAACAAGACTGATCCATTCTCAGAAGTCTGTTCATCACGTTGCCTCCATTTACCTGAAGGAACCTTGCAAGTTGCATTGTTAGAAACTCGCTCTTTTTGGAGCAATCGAAAGGTATAAGCCGGTATTTTTTCTAGTTGACTGGAATGACAACCTTTAAATCCTTCCACTCCTTCCTGATCGGAGTGCGCAATAAGGTCGTTTCCGTCAAAGGATATCGTCACTTCTGCAAAAGTAGAAGTGCTGAGTAAAAGCATAGCAATGGCTGTCAAAATGAAGGATCTTAGTTTCATTTGAAGAATATTAAAAGATGAAAAAATAGTCACAACTGTACATACCTCTACCGCTGACGCAATAGCTATATCACAACCTTAAAAGATGTTTTAGAATGCTATTCAAAGTCGAAAGTACTGGCAGTCAATGCTTTGACTTCAACGTGAAGCTATGTTTTAAAACAAATCTTAGTGTAAGGTTCCAAAAAAAATAGTTACAGTAGAGTACGCGCTCAAAATGCATTACAGCAACACTTTGAGAAAAATTATTTATTAACCTCGCTTTTGGGTTATTCGTTTTGTAAATGCAAATTGTCTAATCTGCAGGGCAGTCGAATAGCTCGGTTGAATACAAAATACGCGCTTAAGAAATTAATAATTCTCCTGTTAGTAAGAATCATTGTGATAAATGTAACATTGTTTTCTCGTATATCCAAAACAATGAATGTTAAGATTGAAAAATATGTGTTTTTGTAACAGCCCCTTAAACAATAAGACAAGATTACGAATAAATCTTTAAAAAAGCTGCAAGAGGTTAATTTCACAACTCTCTACTATAAATTAAACTCGAAACATCTAGTCATCAGGAACTTTATTCGCTTAGACGAAATAGAATTAACTCTAAGCAGCATAGAGTCTTTAAAAATCTTTATTTTAAGATCAAAAGAAGTTTCAGTCGCTAGAAAAAACAACCACTTAAATTATTTGAAGTTTCTTAGTGCAATTCTTATCTTCAAAGAAAAACAATCACTTCTCACTAAAGAGGTATTCAAAAAACGACAGACAAAAATAATCAAAGAAATCACTGATTGTAAAAACCTAGGAAAGAGAGATTTCCTAGTAGAATTGATTGGTAAATAAGATGGAGCAAGTAAAGTAATAAAATCTTTCCGCAGCCTGAAGGATAACGACTATCCTAATCCCAAAAGTACTTCTCATCATATTCTATAACATCGTACTTCTTTAGAAAACTTTCCATTCCCTCTCTAAACATCTGTTTCTTGTGATGTTCCTCTTGATTTTGAATATATAACATCGTACTTCTTTAGAAAACTTTCCACTTCCTCTCTAAACATCCGTTTCTTGTGATGTTCCTCTTGATTTTGAATATACTTGTCCTCCACATTTACCTTCGAACTACTCACAGAGAAAGCTGCATATCCTATTTGCCATTCAAAGGTCGGATGCCCTCCTTCTATTTGTTTCATCCATTTCGAAGATTGCTTTTTGACTTCTTCTACAACTTTTGAAAGTGCAACATTTTTAGATAGCCTAAACAATATGTGCACATGATCTTCGACGCAATTTGTCCTTATGGACGGACTCTCATAGGCTTTTAGCGTTCCGATTAAATAGGCGTTGAGTTGGTCTCTAATTTCTTTTTTGATGTAGGGGCGTCTTCCTTTTGTGCCGAAGATTAGATGGACGTAGAGTTGCGATAATGATTGTCCCATGGCGCATGGTTTGGTGAGGGGAATCGCTTAATGGCAATTCCCGTTGCCTTCCCCCTACTCCACATTCCGATAAGCCGTCTCCAGCGTAGAACTATGCTCCAGCGACCGGAAGTCAACATTAGCAATACCAGAAACACCCTGCTCCGCCATGTAAACACCATAAATCACGTCTACCGCTGCCATCGTCTGCTTATTGTGGGTCACAATAATAAACTGCGACTCCTTAGAAAACTTACGGATAATCTTATTGAACTTCTCAATATTCTGATCATCCAGCGGTGCGTCGACCTCATCAAAAATACAGAAAGGGGCTGGCTTCAAGAGATAAAGCGCAAAGAGCAAAGCCGTAGCCGTCAGTGTCTTTTCACCCCCTGATAGCTGATTGATGCTCACAGGCCGCTTTCCTTTAGGCTTAGCGATGATTTTAATGCGGGATTCAAGCGGGTTTTCCGGATCTTCAAGGGTGAGATCACAGTCATCGTCTTCTGTAAAAAGGGTTCGGAACACTTCAATGAAGTATTCACGGGCTTTATTAAACGAATCCATAAACTGCGTCACCGCAGATTCTTCGATCTCCTTGATGGTATCCAACAAGGATTTCTTGGCTTCTATAATATCTTCTTTTTGAGCGGTAATGGTGTCGTAGCGCTCCTTCATCTCATCATAAGCTTCCACTGCCATTGGATTGATCTCGCCGTAGTTGTCTAAGCGGGACTTGAGACGAACCGTCTTTTCTTGAAGCTCATCTTGTGTGAACTTGGAGGATGGCTCTACTGCCATGACTTCTTCTACCGTCAGGTTGAACTCAATGCGCAAACGCTCACTAATCGATGAGGTATCCAACTTAAACTCATTGAAGCGATCCTTCAAGGTTTGCGTCAGCATCAGACAGTTTTGGCGGTTTCTGATCAAATTGCGCAATTCGTCGTCAATTTCATTGATGCCACCACGTGCCTGGAAGTAACCTTGCTCGACGGCAGAGAGCGCCGTTTCTTTTTCCTTCTTCTCGTCGTACTTGGTAAGAAGTTGTTCCTCCATCATGGCTACGTCCTTCTCGATCTGAATGATTTCTTCCTTTTCCAGTTCGATGGTTTGCTGATTAGATTGGAGGTTTATTTTTGTTTCTTCCAGTGTCTTTTCGTTGAACGAAAGTTCACGCTGCAAGGTGTTGACTTTATTTTGCTGACGAATGAATTCAATATTTTTGGCGTTGTATGAATTAGATGCAACGCTTAATTCGTCGGCAATTTTTCGGTAAGAACCATCCTTTTCAGAAATACCTGCTTTTGCTTTTTCAACTTCATTTAGCTTGGCTACCAAATCAACTTCAATGCGTTGGTTTGAGTCACTTAGGTTTTCCGTTTGAGAAATAGCGGCCTCGTGTTTTTCACGGGCATCGCGGAGAATATTTTCGAAGTTTTCCAAGCGTGTAAGGAAAGAAACTTTTTCTTGCGAAAGCTGATTTAATTTTTCGCGTTCTTCCGTAATCTGCGCCGTGGTGATTTTTGATTTTAGATTTTCAAGCGTTGTTCGCAAGGAGTAAAACTGAGAGGACAACTTGGTTTCGTCTTTCTCCAGTTTCGCAATTTCTACTTCTAAAACTTCCAGGTTTTTCTTTCGCCCAATCTTCTTTCCTTCAAACAAACCTACGGATCCTCCAGACAAACTGTAGCGACGTTGTACCATTCTACCACTTTTTGAAAGCAGTGTTATGTCGTTGTCACTCAACGATTTTGCAATCTCATCAGATTCTGTAACCAACACATTCTCAAGTAGATAGCTAATCAGTCGTTTGTATGGTGCGTCTGCTTCAATAAAGTTTGTAGCTGGCTCAGCACCGGCAATCATGACCGATGGAGGAGTATAATTTTTAAATGCGTCGAGCACAAAAAAGTTTGCTTTTCCTTTTTGAGAGTTACTCAATAATTGGATGGCAGCGTAAGCTTCTTTTACAGACTGTACCACGTAAAAACTCAGATAAGGATCCAAATAATTTTCGATGGCCACGCGATACGCTTCGTTACAATACAGGATATCAGACAACAAAGGAGCATTGTCAGACCATTGTTTATTTTTACTCAAAAATTTGATGGACTCTGGAAATCCTTCCATGCTTTCGACCATACTTTTGGTCAACTTAAATTCGTTTCTTTTTTGATCTAACTTACGGTTTACGTCGGCTATTTCTTTGCGAATTTTTTCTATTTTTTCGTCTGTTTCAACGATTTCTTTTTGGCGCTGTGCTTCTTTGCTTTCCAGATCATTCACCACTTTTGACGCGGCATCAAACGTTTTATTTAAGGCACTAAGTTGCACTTCCAACTGCCCCACTTCAACGCCACGATTTTGAATCGCGATATGCGATTCGTTTTTTTCCTGATCCAGATTCTCGATCTTGGAAATATTAATCGCTTTGGTCTTTTCCAATTCAAAAACTTCGCGTTCCAGTCGTTGTTGCGTTTGGATATATTCGTCGAGCTCTTCTTTTAGTGAGCCGTGGTTGGTGCGAATTTCTTCGAGTTTCTTTTCTTCTGAGTCTAGTTCTTCTTCTAGGTCAGCCTCTACCCTTTTCTCTTCACTCAGTTGGATTCTTAGTTCATCAATGACGTTGGTCAGCTCCTGAATTTTCGATTGAAAGGTGGTGATTTGCTCTTGTAATTTCACCTGATTCTGATCAATGAATCCTCGCTTTTGTTCGAGAATCTTCTTGTCGTTTTCCATTCCCCGGATGCCGCCAACGAGTGTATTCACCGCACGTTGCTTCTCGCTTAATTCCTTTTCTTTATCGAGGTTGGTCTTTTTCTCTGTTTCTAGCTGCGCTTCCAGCGTACGGATGCGCACATCCATTTCGCGCAAGCGATCTTCTTCTTTAGTAAGTGCTGTTGTCAACTCCTCATGACGTCCCTTGTGGCCTTTCAGTTTATAATTAGCCAGGTCAATACTAAAGGTTTTATAATCTTCCTTTAAGCTATAAAAGCGCTTAGCTCGCTTGGCCTGCTTTTCTAACTGAGAAAGGTTTCCGTCGATTTCGAAGAGTAGGTCTTCGATTCGGTCAAGGTCTTCAGAGGTGTTTTTTAGTTTGTTGAGTGTTTCTTTCTTCCGTTTCTTATATTTGGAAATACCGGAAGCCTGCTCAAACATCTTTCGACGAGAGTCATCTTTGTCGTTCAACAAGTCATCGACCATACCCAAAGCGATAATCGCATAAGAGTTGGAACCGATTCCAGTGTCCATAAACAAGGTCGTGATATCCTTCAGACGGCAGGTCACGTTGTTCAGTCGATACTCCGACTCTCCGGTACGATAAAGGACTCTTGAAATCGTAACCGTATGATATTCAGTAGGTAAGAGATTTTTGGTATTCTCAAAAGTCAGAGAGACCTGAGCCATACCGCCCTTTTTCTTCTTTTTGGTACCGTTAAAGATAAGATTGGTCATTTTCTCCAAACGGAGGTGCTTACTTTTCTGTTCACCCAGTACCCAGCGAACTGCGTCAACCACGTTGGACTTACCTGATCCGTTTGGACCTACGATTCCAATGACGTCTTCATTGAAATTGATCACCGTTTCGTTGGCAAAACTCTTAAATCCCTTTATGGTTAAACTCTTCAATCGCATAGCCGGCAAAAATACAGAAATCTTCAGGGAATAAGGGCCTTTCCAGGGAGAATAATTACTAACAATTTTGATGAGAATGACGGAAGACGGAAGACCGAAATTGCCTTCTAATGTCGATGGGACACGATAACGGGCAGCTCCCCGCTTCCAAGCTCACCTCCCCTTACGATCTTCCTTAAATGTGATGGCCACGATATCTCCTTCTCCTTTTCCTATTTTTTCTCTAATATTTTTTAGGATAATCTTGGATGCAGGTTGCTGGATGTTGGGTGCCAACGACCGCTACGTTAAACGTGATCTAGCATCTAGTCCGTAACTGTCAAATCCATCTGAAAAGTATCTGCTTTTAAAAGAAATGCCTCCAAATCGGTGGCGGATTGCGAAGGAATTTCTTCCATCGGCAAATGCCCCACCTGCTCATACATAATCAAATCCGCCTCTTTGATGTCTGTTTTAAATTTACGGGCATTGTCTGGTGTAACCACGATATCTTTGTCTCCCCACATTATTAAAACCGGAATATCTAATTTTTTTAATTCAGCCGTATGATCCACTTTTGTTTGTTTCACTCTGTCTATAAATGCTTTTCGGTTACCTGTTCTTAAGGCCAGTTCAAAATAACGATCAATCGTTTCTTCTGTTACCAATTCTTCATTTACGAAAGTTTCCCGGACTGATTTTTCTATCAGACTTCTCGGCGTGCACTTCATTAGCAGACGACTCGCCAGCGGATTATTGGCCAGCTTGTAAATCAATGGCGTATTCTTGCTTACTTTTGAGGGGTACCCTGATGAATTTAACAAGGCGAGTTTGCGAACTTTGTCCGAATGTTTTGCAGCATAGGTCCATGCAATGTATCCGCCAAATGAATTTCCAGCCAAGTAACAGGAATCAACATTTAGCTGTTGCAAAAAGCGATCAAGAAAGGCACTGTAAGCTTCCATGGAGTAGTCACCGTCCGGATGAGGTCCGGTCAGTCCAAATGCAGGTAAGTCCAGCGTAATTACTTTAAAGTCTTTCGACAAAACCTCTACCCACTTTTCCCAGGTATGCAAGGAGGAACCGGAGCCATGTAAAAGTACCAGTGGCTCACCTACTCCGGTCATCCTGTAATGTACTTCCATCCCGTTTACTTTTTCAAAACGGGAATCGGTGTAAGTGTATTTTTCTTTTAATTCAGAAACAGGGATATCTGCTTTGTAATACCATGTTACAATTCCAACTGCTATTAAAACCAAAATTATAAGCAGAGAAAGTAATCTCTTCAGTATTTTCATTTCCTTTTTTTTATGAAATTTTTCGACCCTTGGCTACAGGCTTTCCCTCTATCGCGAATTACCTTGTAATACTTTGCGTATAAGGGAAAGCCAAGAGCCAACGGACCACAGCTAAAAGTTACAAAATATCAACTACTACTCCTCATTGATAAAGCGATTTCCTTTGTAGCGCTTTTCATGGCGGTCTTCAAACTCAGCCATCAATTCATTTCGCTGTTGTTCAGTACTTGTTGGGTTGGTATCATAACAGCCTTTTAGGTCCCGCTGCCGAAGCGCTTCATAGAGTGTCACTGCGCAGGCAACTGAGATATTGAGGCTGCCCACCATTCCCTTCATTGGTATAATGAAATTACCGTCGCTATAGCTCAGTGCTTCTTCAGACAGACCGTCTCGTTCGTTGCCAAACATTAAAGCAATTGATTCTGTCAAATCCATATCATAAAGGCTAACCGCGTCTTTTGCCAGATGTGTACTGTATACTTTATCGTATTTCTTTTTTACCAAATCAAAACACGCTTTTGCATCTTCAAACAAATAGACGTCTACCCATTTTCTCGCTCCGGTGGAAGTCGTTTTCCGAACCGTAAGATCTTCCGGTTTTAGATGGGGGTCGGTGTACAATATATAAACTTCATTGACTCCGATTGCATCGCAGGATCGCAAAACAGCACCCAGGTTGTGAGGATCGTGCACGTTTTCTAAAATCACGCAAAGGTTGACTTGTCTTGCGCGAACTACTCGTTCAAATTTTGCTGTTCGTTCTGGTGTCATTTTTTATTTTTTTTGATGGATGGGACACGGATTTAACTGATTAAACGGATTAACACGGATTTCCCGCTAGCGTGATTTTTTTCGATCGTAAGAAAATAAGTCTAACGTAATAGTGGACAAGCAACGGAGCGCGTTAAAACAAAAAAATCCGTCAAATCCGTTCAATCGTCCGCCGCCATAGGGCTTTGGCCGAACGCTTTCGCCGAGTCCTTCGCCATAGGCTTCGGCCGCCGGAGAAAGCTTCAGCGTAGGAGCACGGAGGCCGTCAAATCCGTGTCCCATCACGATAGCGGGCTCTCGCGTAAAAGGGAAACCGACTCCTGTCCCCTGAATCCCGACCCCTCAATAAAACCGCTTCAAATCTCCCAACTCAAAAGTCCATTCCGGGGTCTCCAACTGGCCATTTATCTGATTAGAATACCAGGGATCACGGCTATTCGGATTTTTCAATACATGAAAATCCTGTGCCGGCATATAACTTTGTCCTATTAAAAATTTCTTTTCCCCACTTTCGCTTTCAACTACATCTAAAACGATAACGGCATGTCCCGGGAAGCCCCCTTTTATAAAAACATCACCGGCAGCAATATCTTCCATTTTTACTTTTTTCAGTTCTTTGGTCAGGGATGCCGTTCCAGCATAGCTAAAAATTTGGATCAGGTATTTACGAAAGTTTTTATAATCTGTCCCCTTCTTTCCGGTGTTGACAAAACTAACTTTATTCCCGGAAACTTTTGGTCGTTTCCCATTAATCCAGTCATCAAAAGCAACTTTATCTCCGCTGGTAAAGTTAAAATGAATTTTATTAAATTCCTTTTTTGAATAATGGTATTCTGCTTTTAAGCGCATCACGGCATCGGCACATTGCTGCAAGTCAACTGGATCTACATCCAGGTCAACCACGGTATGTTGGGCTCTTTGATTCCACTTCATGGATAGGTCAAAGAGCTTTACACGGGCCCCTTCTGGCTTGACGGGCAACTCACGCAACCATCCTGCAAAGCTTCCTTTTTTGGCTTTTACTCTTGTAAATCCTTTTGGCGCAGGAATCCGATCTGCGAGAATGGCGTTATTGGACGCATCCGTCATCCAACTATAAGTGTAATCTCCGCTTGCCTGAGATGTAGATTCAGTTTTCACTTCCGGACGTGCAGCTAATTCTTTAGCTTGGGTTGAAGCATTTTTTATGGGCTTGTCTGGAGCTTCCGACATTTCGCCACAGGCTATCGACAATATTGCCAGGAGAATGACTGGACTTGAGTTTAAGATTAAATTTGGAAAAGGTTTCATGAGTTTATGGATTTTACGAGCAATAGGAAAAAGAGCCTTCAATTTTAATAGCAACTGTTACCATTCAACATTCTCTTAATATTTGAATAATGCGACGCCCTACACCTAAAAATAAATTAAGGCTAAACAGTTACCAGGAACTCCTATTTAGTCTATCACTCCATTCTAATTCATAACGCATTCTAATTCAAAAGACAATGCGGGATACGAACGCCTTGAAATTGACTTTTCGTATCCCGCATCGAGACTGTTTTGTTGAAAGAACTTCTTCCGAACTATTCGGCCTTCTGAAACTGATAATCTTTAAACTCTAAAATATTAACATACTTGTTTTCGTATCGACCAATTTCATTTAGCTTTTCAATATTGCTATTTGTTCCTGGAACAGGATCGAACATAAATTTGGTGGAAGGAAAATTACTTGGTTCCTGATCAATAGTTTTCTGAAACTGACTTCCATTTTTATCGATCAAAGTTCCAACGTATGACATGATATTATAACCCAAAAACGCATCTTCAGATGGAGCGTCGCCGTATTTATAAAAGTAATTGAGTTTGAATTCCTCTGTAGTTGGCGCATCCTGATCAATGGCAATAACATTACTAACGTGTACATTTAAAGCTTCATAGTAATCAAAGCTGATTCGCTTGTAGCTCATCCATTGAGGCATTCCGTAAACAACTACCTTGTTTCTCCCTTTGGAGGTTCTGATTTTTCTTAACAAAGAATAGACAAATTTTTCATTCGACCAGGAAGGCACAATAAATACGGTCGTTTTATTTTCAAGAAAATAAGGCTCCATCACTACTTCGTTTAAATCCGCAGTTTGATCAGAAATCACAAATTCTTTAAAACGCTCGGTCACTGTTTTGCCCTCGTATTTAGCATTTGCATCGTGAAAGTATTTCATCCGATTGGTTTCTGCTTTTTTATTTCGGGTAACCAAAACGACCTGATCCGTTTCGTAACGGTCCCGCACATGATTGGTTATCGCTTCACAATGTGAAATTAGAGAAGGTGCAAATTGGATGTAATATGGATTGTCTGCTGTTACAGCTGTGCTTGGGCTTAAAGGAGACACCAACGGTTTTTTGTTCTCTTTGGCGAAAGCTGCCACCAGTTTCAAGTTATCTGTTCGAACCGGTCCAAACAAGATGTCTGCATCTCTCACTTCCGGTCGTTGTAGAAGAGACTTAGTCACCGATGAAGAAGCTTCTGTATCCAAAACGGTAACATCGAGTTTTACGCCTCTGGAAGAGAGGTTATCTAAGGCCATTTTCATACCTCCGTAAAAATCAATAGCCATCATTGATTTTTCATCAACCCTGTTATTCATATCCTGTAACTTATTAGATAAAAACGGCAGCATAACTGCGATTTTATAACGTCCTAGTTTTTCAGACTCAGGTACTGAGCCATCTTCAACGGTCTCTCCCACATCATCCGAAATGATTGGCGGAGGGGTTTCACGACTTGGTTCCTTCCAGGCAATGGTATCCATAGGCTCCGTTACTTCAGTCGTTGTTTCCCACTTACCCGTTTTAGGATTGTATTTTCGTTGCCCCTGGATAGCCCCCAAGTCGTTGTCCGGAGTTTTCTCTTTCGGCACTTTTTTGAGTGCATCACAGGACGAGGCTAAGCATAAAATGGTCAGAACAAAGAACAGTAATTTATTCCCATTCAATTGTCGCAGGTGGTTTGGTACTAATGTCATATACTACGCGGTTTATACCTTTTACATTGTTTATAATATCACTGGAGACCTTTCCTAAAAAATCGTAAGGCAGGTGACTCCATTCAGCAGTCATCCCGTCTAGAGAGGTAACAGCTCGTAAGGCGATGGTGAACTCGTAAGTACGTTCATCCCCCATTACACCAACGGATTGCACAGGCAATAAAATTGTTCCTGCCTGCCAAACCTTGTCGTAAAGTTCGTATTTTTTTAAACTATTTATAAAAATAGCATCAGCCTCTTGCAAAAGACTTACTTTTTCAGGAGTAATTGCTCCTAATATTCGTATGGCCAGTCCAGGCCCTGGAAAAGGGTGCCTTTTCAGAATTTCTTTGGGAATACCCAGTTCTGCCCCTACTTTTCTAACCTCATCTTTAAATAACATTCGAAGCGGCTCTACTATTTTTAGCTTCATGTGATCAGGTAATCCACCCACATTGTGATGTGATTTGATGGTTACGGAAGGTCCATGAACTGAAACCGATTCAATAACATCCGGATAGATGGTACCTTGTCCCAGCCACTTGATATCTTTTGTGGCTGCTGCTTTCGTTTGGGCGTCAAAGCAATCAATAAATAAACCACCAATCACTTTTCTTTTAGCTTCCGGATCTGAAACGCCAGCTAATCCGTCCCAGAAACGGTGGCGGGCGTCAACGCCTTCAATGTTGAGTCCCATTCCTTTGTAGGAATCGAGCACTTCCTGGTATTCATTTTTTCGGAGTAATCCGTTGTCTATAAAGAAGCAATAGAGATTATCACCGACTGCTTTGTGTAATAAAATGGCAGCAACTGTGGAGTCGACTCCTCCTGACAAAGCCATCAAAACTTTTTCATCTCCAATTTTACGTTTCAATCCAGCTACCGTATCGTCTACAAAAGCTGCAGGCGTCCAATTGCCTCTGCAACCAGCTATTTCGATACAGAAATTATGGAGCAAAACTTTGCCATCAAGGCTATGCGTCACCTCAGGGTGAAACTGGATACAATATATTGGTGCTTCGTACTTTTCTTTTTTAGATCGGAAAATCGCTACAGGTATGTCCTCAGTCCCTGCCAAAACTTCAAATTCGCTTGGTATTGATTGGATGGTGTCACCATGAGACATCCAAACCTGACTTTTCTGAGGGATCGACTTGAGGAAAGGGTCACTGTTATTTTGAATTTTGAGGTGTGCTTTTCCGTATTCTCGTTTTTCGGAACGCATAACCGAGCCGCCATAATGGTCAGCGATATATTGAGCGCCATAGCAAATAGCCAGAACGGGGCGCTTTCCAATAATTTTCTTTAGATCTGGATGTAGGGCATTTTCATCAGTAACCGAGAAGGGACTACCAGAGAGGATAACCGCTTTTACGCCTTCATCTATAGTCTCCACCTTGTTGTAAGGTATGATTTCGCTGTAGATGTTAAGTTCTCTCACCCGGCGGGCGATTAATTGGGTATACTGAGACCCAAAGTCCAGTATTAGTATTTTTTCCTCCATGCGCACAAAGATAAGCAGTGAAGCACATTTATTTGAATATATGCCCCATGATCTTTTTACCTTAAATTCCTTATTTTTCTTAAGGAATCTATTGTAAAGACTTGACTTATGAAGGAATGGTTTATATGATTTTTCATAGTAAACAGCCAGACTCATTTTAAAAAACTATCCATTCAAAACTAAACTTTTGTAAAAACTGCTATCTTCACCGTCCGAACGGTCTTTTACTATGAAAAAACAACGCACTAATCTATGAATACGAAGGCATTCCTGGTCCTATTACTCTCCTTTGGCTGGATATGGTTTTGTCAGCACTGGCACTGTTGCTGGATCGTTGGAGCCTGCTCTACAGGACCTGCTGTAACAACGGTTATCCAGCCAAAAACAAATGCTGCTCCCCTACGAAAATACCCTTTGGTTTTTGACTGGTCAAATGCTCAGCCTATCACCACCGATTCTTATGAATCTTATATCTCCTCAACTTTGGATGGACTTTCGGATGACAACATTCTGGAGATCACGGGTACCTATGGGTCAGATGAACCAATTCCGGAAGGTTACGACAATATGGGTATGGCACGGGCAGAAGCCATTCGCGCCCTGTTGTCCGATCGAATAGCTGGCGAACGTGTACGACTTAGCAGCAAATTGGTGGAAGACCGACCTGGCTCAAAAGAACAAGGGTTTGTTAGTCATTCCTTTAAATGGATCATGCCAGCGGTGGATGAATCTGAAGTGTTGAGACTGACAGATAAAACGGTAATTCTGTTCCCATTCAATTCAGCAAGTAATAAAACCGATTCTAAGATTGAGGACTTCCTCAGCCAACTGGCCGAGCAACTTAAGTCTTCCGGCCAAACAGTTCATTTAACCGGACACACGGATAGCGTTGGAAAACAAAAATACAATAAACGACTGGGCATGAAACGAGCCCGAAAAATCAGACGCATATTAATCAATAAAGGTGTTAAACGCATTCAGATAGAAACATACTCAGCAGGTATGGCCGAGCCCGTTGCCTCTAACCAAACCGATGAAGGAAGGACTCAAAACCGACGTGTCGTTGTGACGGTAAAATAAAAAGCTCCAAACAACCTGAATTGTACTAAAAATTAAAATCTGAAAAAATGACTTTGTCCATGATACTCTTAGCTTTTTGTGAAAACTGTACCTGGGAAATTTTACCCATGCTTTTGGGTGCCTGGATGCTGGGTCTGTTTTTTTGGTATTTATTTTTCAAACCAAAATATCAAAATAAAATCAAGGATTTGAACGCCAATATTGGAGCCTTACAAACGGCTGTGCACACAGCCAGCATCGCAGAAAACGCGCCCAATGAGGATTTCATACAGTTGAGTAATGAGCTCAAATCTGCTCAAAACCTAAATCAGGATTTCAATACTCAGCTTACGAACTTGCGGTCTGAACTGGAAAACAGGCAAAACATCAGCGCTGAATTCCAGGCAAAGCTGGACGGTTTAAATGAGCAATTACATATTTCCAGGCAACATAACTCAAAACTAAAAGCTGATCTTGACCAGCTGAATACTGAAGTTAGCCTGGCTAAGAATCGAATTGCAGACTTTGAGCTGTTACTCAGAGATTGTAAATCAGAAAAAGAAGCACTGAAAAAAAGCAGTTCCACAATTATTCCAGTCGCTCCTCCAAACAATCTTTACGAAAATGCTGTCAGCAACCAGTTTGTAGATTTTGTTGACGTGGAAACGGATGACCAAATTGAAGAAATACTGGAGACCGATAACAATGAAGTCATTGAGGTATATGAAGAAATAAAGGAAAAAAACAACCAAGTTGGCCATCCCTTCAGTGCTTCTTACGCTGATTTTTTAGACCCTACTAATTTAAAAATAGTGGAAGGTGTGGGGCCAAAAATAGAATCTTTGATGAAAGGTGCTGGCATTGAAAACTGGGAAGACCTTTCCAATACAGAACCTTCGACGATCCAAAATATACTTAATGCAGCAGGCCCCCGCTATCGGGTACATGACCCTAAATCCTGGCCTCTACAAGCTCGTCTTGCCTTTAAAAATGATTGGGAAGTACTCATTAATTTGCAAAAAAAAATGGGAGGTGGTAAAGTTGGTACGAAAGACAAAAGCAGCCGTTCTAAAGTTGAAAAATTAGTCATGAAGGCTAAAGGTATAAAAGCCTATGCCCCTGATGATTTAAAAATTGTAGAAGGAATTGGACCAAAGATAGAAGGACTGCTGAAAGCAGATGGCATCAGTAACTGGAATGATCTTGCCATAGCTGAACCTCCAAAAATCAAAGCCATTCTTACGGCTGCTGGTGACAGATATCGTCTTGCTGACCCTACTACGTGGCCTAAGCAAGCAGCACTGGCGGCTAAGGGAAGTTGGGAAGAATTGAAAGCGTATCAGGATAGATTAAAAGGAGGAATTGAATAGAAGGATTAAAGTTGTTTTAGTACGAAGTTATCGTCTGGTTGTCAGTTACACATATTTTGCAACTAAATTTAGATATTTTTTAATACCTTTCCTAAGGATTCGAAAACAATCCGAAAATTTTAATCTCGTTTAAAATCATTCATTATGAATAAACTTCTACTTTTTTTCCTCTTTTTATTCTCTTTTAGCCTGATCCCTAATTCCATCAATGCTCAGGTTGATAACCCACCCCGAAACATTAGATATTGCCATCATGCAACCCATGATGTTGACAAAAGACAGCTAAGCGAGGTCGAACAATCTGCTATGGTGGCCAGTATGGAGCGAAGTGACACTTTTGACCTTCTTCACATCGCTGTCAACCTTGAAATTATAGATTTCAACGCTGAAACAATCAATGGTCACGCTGATATCACCTTCACTTCAAAAATGGAAAACATTCCGGTCTTACCCCTTGACTTAAGATCACTAAATATTGATTCTATTATTGTGGATGGACAGGCAGTTACTTTTGATTATGACGACTTTACCCTAAATGTCAACCTTCCTGCCCCTGTTCCGGTAGGTCAAATGGCACTCGTGCAGGTTTACTACAATGGACATCCTATGACTGACCCGGGAGGATTCGGTGGTTTGGATTTCGATAATGGTTATGCCTACAACCTGGGAATAGGTATCAACTCTAACCCCTACAATTATGGCAGCAGTTGGTTTCCTTGCTTTGATAATTTCGTTGAACGACAAACCTTTGAATTCAACATCAAAACAGCTAACAATCGAGTAGCTTATTGCACGGGTACCTTCCTGGGACAAACCCAGGTAGGTGGCGACACAATTATGCGCTCCTACTATTTGGATCAAGCAATACCGAGCTATTTAGCAGGAGTTGCTGTTTCCTATTACAGAGAAGTTAATCAGGTATACGAAACTGCAAACGGACCATTACCATTTCAGTTAGTAGCCAATGCAAATGATACAACTGATATGAAAAATACATTTGTTGACTTAGGTAGTTGTGTAGATGCCATCGAATCCTGGTATGGCCCTTACCAATGGGAACGCGTTGGCTATGTTGCCACACCTACTGGTGCGATGGAACATCCGACAAACATTGCCTATCCTGTCTTTACGGCAACTAATGGCAACACAACAGCGCACAAGCGCTTGATGGCCCACGAGTTGGCCCACTGCTGGTGGGGAGATATTGTTACACAGTCCTCAGCTGCCAATATGTGGATCAAAGAAGGTAACGCAGAATATGGTGCTCATCTTTTCACCTTACACTTACAAGGACAGGATGCTTTTATTAATCAGGTAAAATCCAACTTCCTCGAAGTTTTGAAAACAGCACATTACGACGACGACAGCTACCTGCCTTTATCTGGAATTCCTTACGAATACACTTATGGAACACATACTTATTTCAAAGGTGCTGCCATGCTGCACAATCTACGTGGTTATTTAGGAGATGAACTTTTCTCTACGGCACAAACAGATGTGTTAGAAACCTTTGCTTACTCAGCTATTGATGCAGAAATGTATCGGGATCATTTAACGCAGTTTACTGGAATTGACATGACCTCTTTTTTCCAGGATTGGATATTCAGCCCAGGTTATGCGGGTTATGAATTTGATGCCTTGAGTTATGCTCCGGTTGGTGGTGGCTATGAAGTGGATATGACCGTTGCCCAAAAATTACGCGGCGCTACGGCGTTTCACACCAACACCCGAATCGACGTAACTTGTGTGGATGAAAACTTCAATCGTCATACGGAGCAAATTATAGTTTCTGGTGAATCTACAGATATCACCATTACAGCTCCATTTGAACCGATAGCAACGTTCTTGAATGGTGATCACAAGTTAAACATTGCGAACATCGCTAACGAAAATATTTTCACTGAGCCCGACAACTACAGTTTCCCTTCTGCCGATTTGGATATATTTGTGGTAGACCTCCCATCAGAAACCTGGATGCGGGTAGAGCACTGTTGGATTGCACCTGATGTGGTACAAAATCCTGCTACACCTGGAACCAGGGTTTCTAAAACGCATTACTGGAAAGTTGATGCTGATTTACCCGAAGGTTTTTTAGCAAAAGGTATTTTCAATTACCGCGGTCCGGCGATTCCTGAGCTGGACAAGGATCTGGTTGCATTTACAGAAGACAGCATCCTTTTAGTTTACAGAAAAGATGCCTCTGAAGAATGGCGCCTGGCTGAACCACAGGAGAAAGTGGCTTTCTTACCTACTGATGGAGAAGGCTTTATACGAGCGGATTCATTAATTGCCGGTGAATATGCCTTTGCGGTTGGAGTATTTGATGGTTTGGTTGCCACCAATGATATTAATATTGAATCCAATTTGTCCATCTTTCCAAATCCAACACTTGATCAGGTGTCCGTTAGTGGTACGATTTCGAAGCCTGCTTCATTGACTTATAGTATATCCGATGTAGCTGGAAAAGAAATTGTCACAAAGTCAATGGGACGAGTTAGTGATGACTGGAATTTTGAGATGTACTTAGGAAACTACCCTAGTGGAATTTATGTGTTAGAAATTAAGGATGAAAATGGCCAGCTCCTTAGTCAGGAAAAACTGGTTAAATCAGCCCCTTAATTTCCTATCTAACTAATAGAGAGTTCTGTAGATATTAGATTTAATAAAATACAGAAAACTTACCAATGCTTGCTTCGTTCAAAAAACGGAGTGAGCATTTTTTTTATTCTAACTTATCGGATTTTTCAGATTGCGGGGCATGGTTTTTGGTTTTAACCTAAGTTATACGCTTCACAATATGAAATTATCATGAGAAAAATTACGACACTAGTTGCCTTAATGGCGATTACTTTATTTAATGCTTGTCAAAAAGATAGTGATTCTCAAGAAACGGATCTGGCTTTAGACACTGAGCTTACTGACGCTATTGCTTTGGCATCAGACGGCGAAGGAGTGTCCCGGTATATGTTTCCAGAGAGTGACAATTTCAATGCGATTCCGCAAGATCCTTTGAATCCATTGACTTCTGCTAAGGTTTCTTTAGGAAAACTACTTTTCCATGAGACGGCACTTTCCATTGCCACTATAAAGCCATTAGGAGAGGGAAAAACATCCTGTGCCTCCTGCCATTTTGCTTCTGCTGGCTTTCAGGCTGGTAGAATTCAGGGAATTGGAGAAGGCGGTATCGGCTTTGGTATAAATGGAGAAGGTCGACAAAGAGGTATGCTGTATGAGGAGGTAGACCTTGATGTTCAACCAATTCGTACGCCTAGCGCTATGAATGGCGCTTACCAGATCAATCAATTATGGAATGGCCAGTTTGGTGGAACCGGATTGAACACAGGTACTGAGTATGCCTGGACAGATGAAACTCCAAAAGCATTTAACAATACAGGTTTTGAAGGACTAGAAGTTCAGGCGGTTGCCGGACTTGGTGTGCACCGAATGAATATCGACATGTCGGTTTTAGAACCACTTGGCTATAAAGAAAAGTTTGATCTTGTTTTTAGTGATATAGATGAAGATAATAGATACACCAATGAAACGGCTGGTCTTGCTATCGCTGCTTACGAAAGAACCGTTCTTTCGAATCAGGCACCTTTTCAGAAATGGTTAGCTGGTGATAAATCAATCATGTCAGATGAGGAAAAAAGAGGTGCCATTGTTTTCTTTGAAAAAGGAAAATGTGTTAGCTGTCACGATGGTCCTGCTCTAAACAAAATGGAGTTCCATGCGCTTGGAATGTCTGGCTTACAAGATTGTCCGGAAGAAACATTCAAGACCATTAAGGAAGCTTCTGAGAATTTGGGCCGAGGTGGATTCACTGGTATTGCTGAAGACAACTATAAGTTCAAAACGCCACAGCTCTACAATCTGGCAGACTCTCCTTTTTTAGGGCATGGTAGTAGTTTCAGAACAATCAAATCAGTAGTTCAATACAAGAACATGGCGATAAAGGAAAACGCGAATGTTCCTGATGAAGCTCTTTCTGACGCTTTTGTTCCGCTTAATCTGACCGATGAAGAGATAGAAGATTTAACGACATTCTTAACGGTCAGCTTGAGAGATCAGAACCTGACGCGCTACCAACCTGAATCTGTTTTATCTGGAAATTGTATTCCATTTAATGACCCGATGGCGGCTAGTGAGTTGGGTTGTAACTAAACGCTGCGCGTTTAGTGTGGGAAGTTGGAAGTGGGGAGTTGGAAGCTTTCTGCTATCGCGGCCCAATATCGTAGCGAACTAATATTTGCTCAATTAAAAAAAGCTTTCAGAACTTTGAGTCCTGAAAGCTTTTTTATTTAAAATAGAGCCAGAAGTTTCCCATAAATGCGGAGCCCGCGGTCGCGTTGAGCTTCCCACTTCCCACTTCCCACTTCCCACTCCCACTCCCACTCCCACTCCCACTCCGACTCCCAACTTCCCTCCTAGAAAAGCAAAACCTTTTCTATCCAAATACGATCCTCAATAACAATCTGCAGAAAGTAAATACCTTTTGCTTTATCAGAAAAATCTAACTCAAGATTATAACCTCCACTACTAAAGTTGTCTTTTGCGACAGCATGTCTTTGCCCATTAGCTGAGGTCAATGAGATATCCAGGATTCCAGACCATTCAGCTTCCATTTTTAAAACCATAAATCCAGAGGAAGGATTCGGCGATAAGCTAATATCAAACTGATCGAAAAAGGGATCATCTGTAGATGTAAAACAAGAACTATTTGGACTAAGGGCAACCGTCTGTGTAAATGAACTGACACAACCTGTAGTTAGGTCCGTTACTTCCAAGGTGTAATCTCCAAACTCAGTAACGCAATATTCCAGTCCGGTCTCCCCTACTAAAATAACGCCATCCTGATACCATTGCAAGGCATAGGCTAGCGGTAGAGCGTCTTCATCATCTACAAAGAGCAGGTCGTTATCATTAGCGAAAGCAGGAGCCGTTGGCAGTGCTATAAAATCCAGGTTCATTTCGTCAGAGTAGGCAATGCAGCCATCCGCACTTGCGTAGGATGCGGTGTACGCACCTGAAACGGTTGCAACAAGCGTAGAATCTACCGCACCCTGAATTAACTCACCGTCCAAATACCAGATATTACCTGCTGCATATGAAGAGGTCAGATAAATGGTGTCTCCATCACAAACACTGTTAGCTGAGGTTTCCAAAACCGGAGCCTCAGGAACTTCATAAACAAATACCGTAGCTAATGACCCCATAGTAGAAACCGGATGAAAAATATCCAGCTCCACTACAAAACTTCCTATGTCAATGACATTTCCCGTAAATTTATTAAAGGTAACCGTCCCACAATCATCGTCAGCGCCATTTATACCACTGTCATTATCAATCACTTCCAGCAAATAATCACCGTCTTCCAACAGCCAGTTACCACTAACAGAAATTGGAGGAAAGGTATTTTCAAAAACATTGGAATCATAAATTAAGGTACCTGCCGGATTAGTAATCCTAATATGCATATCAGGAGCACTACTAAAATCCGGAAAGGTTGGAAAATCATCACAATCCGTTTCCGTAACCGTGATTTCTGTCAAAACATAACCTGTTGTATCAATCTCCACTTCATAATTCACCAGATAAACACCGGGCTCATCATAAATAACCGTGGAAGGGTTTTCAGCAGTACTAGTGATACCATTTCCAAAATCCCATGAGTAAGAATACCCGTCATTTCCATTGGAAGGAATATTATTGATGAATTCAACTTCAACAGATCCACAGCCAATATTATTCAACAAACCAAAACCGACGGTTTGACTTCCAGCGGGTTCTATCACCATTGGTAAACTAAAGGAGGCCGATTGTGTTAAACCAAAAACTACGGCATCAATCACCACATCTATCAGAAAGGTATCTGCAATAAACGGTGTACCACAAAAACGAATACAACCATCTGTTTCCTCCGAAGGATCAAATACACTCTGACTGATTTCATAGGCAAGACCGGGCGGAACATTTGACAAGGACGTTATTGTAATTTCGTCAATGGTCAAGCCGGCAGGAACAGAGGGGTCATTGGCATTCACCGGATCAGTTGTCATGGGCAAGCGAAAGCTAAGATCCTGCTCATAATAAACACCAACGGTTCCGTTAGGTACCGGACTTAGGTAAATGGTATCTTCTGCTATCCCGGCTGGCAGGTCAATAATACAATTGGGACATTGAGCTGAAATTTGTCCGGCAAATAAAGTGGAAAGAAGGCATGCGAGTAAATGTATTCTTTTCATGATAGAATATTTTGAGTAGTGAAGATGGGTCTGAATATCTATATCAGATCCACCCTGGGAAATATCCCAAAATAATGTGCATGGAAGTTCTTTCAGTGTGGGGGAGCTGGATGCAAGATGCTGGTTGCTAGTTGCTAGTTGCTAGTTGCTAGTTGAAAGATGCTGGATGCAAGATACTGGATGCCATCTAACGCGGAATGCTCCGCGATATTAACGTTCGAGTGTATCCAGTATCTAGCATCCAGCAACTAGTATCCAGTTTTTACTTCTGTAAAACAACCTTCTGAGTCAAGGCATCAGCTCCATTGCTAAAGCTAAATTGGTAAACACCGTTGGCCAATTGACTTCCGTCAAAATTAATAACGTTGTCGCCAGTAGTAACTGAGATTGTTTCAGTGTGTACCAATTTACCAAGTAGGTTAACAACGCGGAATTGAAGTGTTTCAGACACGTCAGATTTTATAGTTATGTTGGTGAAATCTGAGAATGGGTTTGGTGCTGTTTCAACAGTCATGTGATCATTGAACGCTTCTTCCGTGCTGGTAGATATGGTACAAGTATTGGATCCTTCTGCATCTAAAGTCAAGGTGTACCCTTCACCTCCGAGTAAATCAAGAACCGTTGAGAAAGGAACAGGAGGAATACCCTCCGCTGCAATTGTTCCCTGAATGGTCAATTCGTAGTCGCCAACCATATTTGAAGAGGTCGCTGTTCCATAAATAGCTCCACATCCTAAAACATCAGCTGGTGTAAAAATACCATTAGAAGGATTCGTTGAAAAGACCAATCCCGCAGGCAGTCCTTCAAGACCAGTTACTGTGATATCAATAATGGCAGCATCAATTACAAAGGGAGTGGTAAGATGAATTGAGTCAGGTACTACAAAAGTAAACGAAAAATAGTAGGGCGAGTTAATGCAGGCACTTTCGTAAACGCCACTTTCCGGGTTTGCAGGATCGGCTGGTGGCGGATAAACTCCAAAAGTAGAATCAGCGAACGTTTGATCTGCTGTGCAAATTTGGGCGTCAGCCTGAGAAAAGGCACAAAAAGAAAAAAGGCAAATAAGTAATAATTGCTTCATAATATTTGATTTGTAAATAATTAATTTTAAACGGTTGATGTTGAGGGGTCGGGTGTCAGGAGCGGGGAGTCAGGAATTTTGAATTTGTAAATTTTGAATAAGCCTTCTAAGTCGCTCTGTACTGCGGACTATTCAAAATTCAACCATTCAATCATTCAAAATTCTAATCACTGACTCCCGACCCCTGATACCTGACTCCTCTCTACAAGCAAAGATACGAGTCTATATCAATAACCCTTTGCAAGATAATAGCTTTTTGCGTAAGCACCCTCTACACCTATCAATATTTTTGCAAGCTATCATACAGCAAACACGAAGAGAAACGGCCGTAAAATTTGATTTATTGTCATTTTCGATAAAGTATGGTATTAAAGTTTTTAACACTTTAACAAATGCACAGAGTTGTAAAATGCTGGTTCTTTTTTTATAGATTTGTCCCAGCAATAAAACGATTTTGAACCACGTTCTGTGATCGTAAATGAGAAAAAACACCCATTCTGAATTTTTAATTGAATTATTATTGTCCCTGTTCAAAAACTGATTGATTACAGAAAAGAACCAATCAATCAGGAGTTTCCTATTGGTTTGGAAACTTTGAACCTATCAATAAATCGCTGGAGTCCGACATGGACATTCCACTACTTTTACATTTAAAACTGTTCTGAATGAAACATCTTTTTACACTTTTCTCCTTCCTGCTTTTTAGTATAACACTAATCGCACAAGACACTACAATCGAAGGAATTATTACGGATCAGCTTACTGGAGAAGCTTTAATTTCTGCCACGATTAAATCCGGTGGTAGTGGTACCACTACTGACGTTGATGGTTACTACAGGTTAAACCTAAATACAGGTGCTCACCTCATAGAAATCAGCTACCTGGGATACGAAACGTCCACCACAGAAATCACGTTAAAGGAAGGCGAAAACCGCCACTTAAATTTCACGTTAAGTGAAGGTGCCACCCTATTAAATACGGCTACCGTTTCCAGTAGTAAATATGAAAAATCACTGGGCGAAGTCACGGTTTCACTCGATATTTTAAAGGCAGATCTTATTGAAAACACCGGCGTTACCAATGTAACCGGCGGATTAAATAAAGTGTCTGGTGTGTCTGTTGTTGACGGGCAGGCAAACATACGCGGTGGCTCCGGTTGGTCCTACGGTGCTGGGAGTCGGGTGCTCTTACTAATTGATGACATCCCGGCACTGCAGGCAGATGCAGGTTTCCCAAACTGGGTGGACGTTCCGGTTGAAAACATCTCCAGCATTGAAGTTGTAAAAGGCGCTGCGTCAGCACTTTACGGCTCCTCCGCTATGAATGGAATCATCAACGTGCGGACTGCCTATGCGACCTCAGAGCCTTATACCCGAGTTTCAACCTTTGCCACCATTTACGATGAACCAAAAGATGAAGCGAAGACCTGGTGGAAAGAAGAAGGTACTTTTTTAGACCTCAATTCCAACGAAGAAATTCCAGACACACTAACGCTAAAACCAAGTTTTTTTGGAGGCAACAAAGGCTTCAACAGACCTGGTAAGCTGGGCTTTAGTCTGGCTCACCGTCAAAAGCTAGGTAAAACAGATTTAGTGTTGAGCGCCTACGGTCTGACAGACCAGAGTTACCGGCAATATACTTTTAGTAATTATGCCCGATTTAACATGGCCGTTCGCCATCGCCTGACAGACAAATTATCGTTTGGATTTAATAGTAATTTTAATAAAGGAATAGGCCGAAGTGTTTTCTATTGGATAGATGGTGGAGCAGGTGCCTATCGTTCTGCCCCTGGTGATTTATCCAATAGCGATCGCTTTCGTTTTACGATTGATCCGTATCTTACTTATTTTGGAAAAAATGGCGTTCGTCATAAGATACTCACCCGCTATTACGGCATCAATAATAAAAACGATAATGATCAGGCCAATAAGTCTGCCTTATTCTATTCAGAATATCAAATTCAAAAAAGATGGGAAGACTTAGATTTAAATATGACCGCAGGAATTGTTGGAACCTGGTCCACCGTCATAGCACCACTTTATAATGGAGATTATAACTCTTCCAATTATGCCGCTTACTGGCAAGTAGACAAGAAGTTTTTTGATAAATTAAATGTTTCCGGAGGTGTTCGATATGAGAAGAACAACCTCACCAACAATGATTTTATAGTAGCTGACACCGTTGTTTTTGATGGGGCGACTGTCACCGACTCAAAACCAGTATTTAGGTTAGGTCTTAATTACCAACCTGCTGCATATACTTTTATCAGGGCATCCTGGGGTCAGGGCTACCGTTTTCCGGTCATTGCCGAAAAATTCCTTTACACACAGGCGGCTGGTCTTGACATCCTACCAAATCCGACCCTAAAACCAGAAACTGGCTGGAGTGCCGAAATTGGTATAAAGCAAGGCTTTAAAGTCTCCAAGTTCAACGGTTATATAGATGTGGCTTTCTTCCTGAATGAATACAATGACATGATGGAATTTGGGTTTGCTGACCTTAGTAATCCTTTGGTTGAGAATATCTTTTCTTTTGAGTCAACCAATATTGGAAATACCCGCATTAAAGGCATGGAAACCAGCTTGGCAGGTGAAGGTAAATTCTTCGGTTTACCCACTACTCTCATTGCAGGATACACCTATATTGACCCTGAATATCAGGTGTTCACCGATGAAAATATGGCCAGGTCTACCTCCGATGAGAATGTCCTTAAATACCGCAACCGCCACTTAGCCAAGTTTGATATCGAATCCAGATACCAGGCCTTTAGTCTCGGAATCACCGGAACCAAGGCCAGTAAGATGGAAGCGATCGACTCTGTTTTGGGCCTCATCAGAGGTACCAACGACTACCGCAAGGCCAATGACCATGGTTATACTACCTTTGGTGCCCGACTTGCTTTCATTCCAAATGATCACATCAGACTCTCTCTTATTATAGATAATCTTACGAATGAAGAGTATATGACTCGCCCAGGTAAGTTAGATGCTCCTCGTCAAAGTACTTTGCGGCTGGATTACACTTTTTAAATCGACTTGGGTCGATTTGTTGGAAGTTGGAAGCTCCCTCTAACGCGGGAGCCCGCGATTTAGAGAAGCTTCTCACTTCCCACTTCCAACTTACCCCCTCATCTTACCTGTCATTCTGTCACATTTTTTCTTTTAAATGCTTATCTTTGCGCTTGTATGCAGCAGTCAAGAACTATAACGCTGTAATTATTTGATAGTCAGTGGTTTAAATCAAATTTTGAAATAAATCATATAACGAAAGCGCAAACATGTACGACGACAATCCGACCATAAATGATTTGAAAAAGCCGCTTGACGAGAGTAAGCAGGGTGATGTGTTCTATCATGAACAGATGCAGGCTCCTCAAACAGGCAAAAAGTTCTATATAGAGAGCTATGGCTGTGCGATGAATTTTAGCGACAGCGAGATTGTGGCCAGTATCCTTGCGGAAATTGGCTATGGCCCTACCAAAGTGATGGAGGAGTCTGATTTAATTCTGATTAACACCTGCTCTATTCGTGAAAAAGCGGAAGACAATGTGCGTCAGCGGCTGCGTCAGTTTGATAAGGTGAAGAAAGAGAAACCGGGCACACTCATCGGTGTACTTGGATGTATGGCGGAGCGACTCAAGGAAAAGTTTCTGGAGCAGGAAAAGCTGGTCGATCTTGTGGCTGGGCCGGATGCGTATCGCGATTTGCCTAAGTTGGTTTCTACTGCTTCTGGTGGAGACAAGGGCATTAATGTTTTCTTATCTCGTGAAGAGACTTATGCGGATATTAATCCACTTCGATTAGACACCAATGGTATTGCTGCGTTTATCTCAATCATGCGGGGTTGCGACAACATGTGCTCGTTTTGCGTAGTGCCTTACACACGTGGTCGGGAGCGAAGCCGAAATGTATTTAGCATTATAGCGGAAGCAACTGATTTGTATAAGAGAGGTTATCGTGAGGTGACTTTGCTGGGGCAAAATGTGGACTCGTTTAAATGGGAAAACCCGGAAACAAAGGAAGTGGTCAACTTTGCTCAGCTAATAGAAATGGTGGCTTTAGTGAACCCGGATTTACGCGTTCGGTTTTCTACTTCACATCCTAAAGACATTACCGACGAAGTATTGTACACCATAAAGAAGTACGAAAATATTTGCAACTACATCCACCTGCCTGTTCAATCTGGTAACAGCCGAATTTTGAAGAAAATGAACCGGACCTATAACCGGGAATGGTACATGGAGCGCGTTCGCAAAATATATGAAATCATTCCTGACTGTGCGATTTCTGCGGACATCATTTGTGGTTTTTGTTCGGAGACAGAAGAAGAGCATCAGGACACCCTTTCCATGATAGAATGGGCGAACTATTCTATGTCGTACATGTTCTTTTATTCTGAGCGACCAGGAACACTGGCCGCGAGAAAGTACGAGGACGACGTGCCGCTCGAGGTCAAAAAACGACGTTTACAAGAAGTGGTTGATCTACAAATGAATATGTCTCATCGCAACAATCAGAAAGACTTAGGCAAAACGTTTAAGGTTTTGATTGAAGGTGATTCTAAAAAATCAGACAAAGATTTCAAGGGCAGAAACAGTCAAAACAAGATGATGATTTTCCCAAAGACGGGCGACCTGAAGGCTGGTGACTATGCGATGGTGAAGGTGACTAAGGTGACTCGGGCTACTTTGCTTGGGGAGGTGGTTTGAGGAATTTTGAATGAGTGAATTTTGAATAAGCCTTCTAACGCGAATCGCTAAAGCGATTTTTTGATGGGACACTGATTGAACGGATCCAACGGATTAGGACGGATTTCCCTCTAACGTATTTTGTTTTTACGATCGTAGAAAAAAAATCCGTGTAAATCCGTTGGATCCGTTCAATCAGTGTTCCTATCCAAAAAAAAATCGCGCAAGCGATCCACGGTAGCAGATTAATCAAAACTCCTACCCTTCATATAAATACTGAGAAAAAATGGCAAATCTACAATCCATAAAACAAAAATTTGGTGTAATTGGAAGCTCACCTGCACTGGACCATGCATTGGCCACAGCTGTGCGGGTTGCTAACACTGACCTCACTGTTCTGATCAATGGTCAGAGTGGTGTTGGTAAGGAGGTGTTCTCATCGATTATTCATTCGTTGAGTGCGCGCAAGCACAACAATTTCATAGCGATTAACTGTGGCGCAATTCCAGCAGGTACGATTAATTCAGAACTGTTTGGACACGAGAAAGGTGCATTTACGGGTGCCAGTACGGAGCGTAAAGGTTACTTTGAAACAGCGGATACCGGTACGATATTTTTGGATGAAATAGCTGAGATGCCTTTGGACACACAGGCATTTTTGTTGCGGATATTGGAGTCGGGAGAATTCTTTAGAGTAGGATCCAGTAAGGTATTAAAAACGGACGTACGAGTGATTGCCGCTACCAATGTTGATTTAGAAAAACGGGTGCAAAGTGGAAAATTTAGAGAGGATTTATTTTATCGTTTGAGTACTGTTCCAATCAAGGTACCCGCTTTGCGGGAACGTCAGGAGGATATTTCGATTTTGTTCCGAAAGTTTGCTTCAGACTTTGCCGACAAATATCGAACTTCGACAGTTCGACTGGATGAGAAAGCAACTTTGCTTTTGGAAAACTATCCCTGGCCGGGAAATATCCGCGAATTGAAAAACTTAGCAGAGCAGCTTTCAGTCATGTCGGAAGAAAAGATTATTGATGCTGAAATGCTGGTAAAGCTGATGCCAAAAATATTGAAGCGCAACTTACCCGCCATCCATGAAAATGGAGACGATACTGGCAATTTGCAGGAGCGTGAAATATTGTACAAGTTGCTTTTCGATATGAAAAACGATTTGAACGATTTGAAATCACTAGTATTTGAGCTCATCAATAATAATGATTTAGATGTCCCAGATATCCGAAGTTTGCGACAGCTTCAACAAGGGGACACCTCACGTAAAAGCTATCCGGCTCAAATGGCCGATCTGCAAAATAAAGAGCACTACTACAATACCCAATCGGACACGGATAAAGCGCCCGCTTACAACCCGGATGCTCCAATAATCATAGAAAACCCTACCGATCGAAATTATGACAAAATGGAAGTCATTGAAGACAACCTTTCACTGGAAGATATGGAAAAAGACATGATCACCCGCGCCCTCAAAAAGCACAAAGGACGTCGGAAAGATGCTGCTGCTGAGTTGGGGATTTCAGAACGGACTTTGTATCGGAAGATTAAGTTTTATGAATTGGACTGATTTAAGTTAAAGTCGAAGTCAAAGTTTGCACAGGAGATGCGGAGCCTACGACCGCAGAAAAAACCTTGACTTTGACTTCGACTTTAACTTTGATTCCACTGTTAATCTTTCTTTAAGACACATCTATCGCTTCGATCCTTTCGTTTTAAAGAAGTTGGTAACTATTCAGCTGTTGGCTTTTAGCTGTTGGCTGTTGGCTTCCTTATAACGCGATTTACTCGCGATTGAGGGAGGCTAAAAGCCAACAGTTAATAGTAAAGTAACTGAACAGTTACAGAAGTTGTTCAAAGTATAGTTTTATTCAAAAGCGAAATTATGTCTGCAATAAAAAATCAAATCTTGTTTTTGGGCTTGACCCTTGGAATGCTTTTGCTATCCAGTTGCTACTCTTTCAAGGGAACATCTATCAGTCCTGAGGTCAATACTTTTTACGTGGCATTATTTGAAAACAATGCGATCAATGTGGTACCTACTTTGGATGTGGTGTTTACCGAAAGGTTGCGGGATAAAATCCGTTTGGAGTCGCGCCTTCGTTACAATGATACGGAACCTGACATCGAGTTTTCAGGAGCAATTATTGGTTATGACATTTCCTCTGTTGCGCCCCAGCCTGGAGAGACCACCGCCTTCAGCCGCTTAAAAATAACTGTCTCCGTTAACTACCTCAACAACAAAGTTGAAGATGATAAATGGAAACAGAATTTTGATTTCTTCGCGGACTTTTCTGCCGACGAGAATATCATCAATATACAGGATGACCTGATTGCGACTATCAATAATCAATTGGTGGAGAATATTTTTAATAAGGCTTTTAATAATTGGTAGAACAGGGACGGGAATGGGAATTGGAATGGATTATTCTATTCTATTGTTCTTCAATATCAATGTCAAAATACAGTTCGGACATCTCAATTTTAATTCCTAATGATTGAAATACTATTTTACTGTTTAAACCTTCAAACCTAGTAATCTGCCATAAATCTGTTTCGGGCTTTTTGTAGAATACTTCAACTTGCGGTCGATTTTGTTCAATTAGAACATATTCTTGCAAACTAGGAATTTGCCGGTACAAAAAAAACTTATCGCCGCGATCATAATCTGATGTTGATTTTGACAATACTTCTACGATTAGAACTGGATTTGTCACTGAATTTATATCACTTTCAGATTTTTCTAAATCACCACAAACCACCATCGTATCCGGATATACAAAACAATTTTCTTTTGTTATGTTTAATTTTATTTCACTATTGATTGGCTTACATCCGGATTCTTTTATTTTCAATTGGTTTCTTAATTCTGCATATATATTTCCACACAACAAACCATGATTTACTGATCCTCCTGCAAGTGCAAATATTTTACCATCGTGATATTCATATTTCTGACCACGCTCTCTTTCTTGGAGCATGTATTCTTCTATAGTGAGCCTTGGCATTTTGTGCGCCTTCATTCTTTTTCTTTTTAATCAATTTAAGCTTTTTTTCATTAAAATTCTAATCTGTTTTTAAGTATCTGAATTTCATACCTTTTCCTTGATCCCTTGGGCAGGTCTTTCCTTTACAACCAAAGCATTTGATCCCTCTACCTCAGGGTCAATTTATTATCGTGGCAACAATCCCCTCTTTGCTGCGAACATGTGAAAATTGAACTTAAAATTACCATTACCATTGATTTTTTTACCTACCTTTATAAGATTGAGAAATAGCAACACCTCTTATGGATTCGGCAAACTTCATCAAGTTTATAAAAAACGCTGGTAGTTTACATCAGCTTAGTTTTCAGGAGCTTAACAGCTTGATTGAAGCTTACCCCTATTGTCAAAACCTTCACTTTATGGCTCTTATGAAAGCCAAGGTAGAACAGCATAAAGATTTTGACAAGAAACTGGGAATTGCCGCCACCTATTTTGCTGATCGTCAATATTTATATAAGCAAATTCAGGATCCGATAAAACCAGACAGCACCAGTGACAGCCACTATAGTGCTACAGAAATGACGCTGCTAGCCAATGACCCCGCAGATGAATTAGTTCGAAGTAGTATCGCTGCTGTCCCCCCCACTCCGGTTGCACCTGACGATGACCCTGACTTGCCAGAAGAACTTCCACACAAAATATCCGAGACACTTGCACCTGAAAACCTTAGTGATGAAGATTTAGATCCGAATATCAAGATCATAGAGGACGCATCAGGATCACAACTTATCATAAAAAAAACAGACTTGCCCATGCAACCTGACGATGAAAAACGCAAAGTGATTTACCTCGAGGATCTTTTTACGGAAGAGGAAAAGGTAAAAGAAATTCCAGAAACAGACGCTGAGAAAGTGGTGAGCGAAGAGATTCCAATAGAATCCGAAGCGCCTGTGATGGAGCCATTTACCGACGATATCGATGAGCCTGAACTTCCGCTGGAAGATGAAGATATCTTTTCGGTGGAGTCGGATGCTGTTTCTGACCATGATATGGGCATACCTATTTCATATGCTGACGGCGTTTCTGATGAAAGTGAACTTCAAGAACTTCCACAAGAAAATCAAGACGAGGGCATTTACAGCAACGCTGGCCTGGAAACAAGGAATGAGGAACCAATTGTAGAAAGTGAGCAGACTGAAATTCCCAGTCATTCTATTGATGACATTTCTTTTGAAATCGTCAACATTCCTGAGGAACCTGAATCAGATAATTATGAATACGAAGAAGGTTCAGATTTTATAGAAGAAGAAGAAGAAGAAGAAGAAGAAGAAGAAGAAGAAGAAGAAGAAGAAGAAGAAGAAGAAGAAGAAGAAGAAGAAGCAGCTATTTCGGATGAAGGAAATGATGCTAATGCTGAACAAAGCATAGGAATGGCCGTTACAGAGGATAAAATTATAATGACGCAGAAGGATGAAGATGAGGAGCATATGGACATACCAGAAGAAAACCTAAACGAGGAAGACAAGGAAACCGGGGAAGATGGCCATGAAGATGATGACATTGAAGAATTGACCCCACTCCCAAAAATTGCGTTCAAGTCCTGGCCAGGCACCTTCCAACCTACTATTCCTAAAGTTGAAGCAGATGTACCAGAAGAGGCAGAGACTGAGCGTATAAAGCCTCATGATATAGTCATAGAAGAGGAAGATATTGTAGCCCCTGAAAAAAAACGAGCGGTAGATTTGGCAAAAGTCATTAAAGAAGATAAGAAAAAGAAGAAAGCCGCAAAAGCCAAAAAGAAACGAAAGAAAAAGGCTAAAAAAGAGCAAGCTGAAAAGAAACGAATTGAAAATATAGCGGAAGCAGCTCCCATAAAAGCCAAGAAGAAGAAAAAGAAAGGCAAGGACAAAAAGAAGAAAAAGAAAAAAATTAAAGTGCTGGCGCAGAAGAGTTTAACACTAAATGAAGATATAATCTCAGAAACACTGGCTGAACTATTAGTAGATCAGGGAAGTAATAAGAAAGCCATCAAGATGTACAAGAAACTTTCCTTGATTTTTCCCGAAAAAAGTGCGTTCTTTGCATCGCAAATTAAAAAATTAAAAAAATAATCAATCATGGTTACTACGCTTACCGTACTTATTGCACTTGTTTGTTTACTCCTTATGGGAGCCGTTTTAATTCAGAACCCAAAAGGAGGTGGAATTGACTCTACCTTTGGCGGTCAGGCTACTAACCAAATGTTTGGTGCAGCCAAATCGTCTGACTTTATTGAAAAAGCTACCTGGGGATTGGCTATTGCGCTTTTCGTGCTTTGTATCCTTACTACTTTGATGGTAGGTACGGACACTGGTACAAATGAGGCTATTGACCTTATGCCTAAGAATTAATTTTTACAGCAAGGCTCTGAGTTCACCGTTAATTTAAAAAACTCAAGTGCAAGTGCAAGTGCAAGTGCAAGTTCAAAAGCGAACGCGAGCCTACGGTAGTGAGCAATTTGAGTTTGTACTTGAACTGTAACTATTCAGCGTTCATTTGTTTTAGGCGTCATGCGACTCCCTACGGGGTCGTAAAAACTCCTATCAC
>Ga0114957_1000788_pt1 | contig 38685 bp, 30 predicted proteins | sample BantaG_FD_87175 | JGI IMG/M metagenome (GOLD analysis project Ga0114957, IMG submission 87175) | Marine algal microbial communities from Bantry Bay, Ireland - BantryBay_4 metaG | ecosystem: Host-associated > Algae > Red algae > Unclassified | place: Bantry Bay, Ireland | collected 2014-11-21
CTATCTCCGCTTGATCTTAGCCTATGAAAGGTAGAAATTGAATATTATTATTAACAATAAAGTTATTCACAATCTTTAGACTTTAGACAGAGGGTTGTCAACCTATATCATGAGGGGGCATAAAACCTAAAACCTAAAACCTAACGCCTAATACCTAAAACCTTCTTCTCAAAATAGTCGAAAAATCTTATTCAACATCTTAAGCCCAACAAAGAAGTTCTGACCCTTCTCCATGGTCTCTTTACTATACATGACTTGGATAGGTACTTCGGCATATTTAGCTTTATGCACACCTATATAGCGTAGGAGTTCCACGCAAAATTCAAAGCCAGAATGTTGGAGTTTAGACTTTTGGGCAAATTCAGAGGTGAATGCCTTCATACCAGATTGAGAATCGCTCACACGGACGCCGGTAGCCATATGGGCCACCACATTGGCGATTTTATTAAATAGAATACGGGTAAAGGGAATCTTATTGGGGCTGAGAAACCGACTACCGATCACGATGTCTAGATCGTCCGAAATTAGCTTATCGACCAGTGCTTGAATGTCTTTTGGATAGTGCTGCTCATCGGCATCTATCGTTACGATAAACTTCGCGCCCTGCTGGATAGCGAAATCAATACCTGTTTGGGTAGCAGCTCCAGGGCCCAAATTGATTGGATGACGGACTACTTCTGCCCCTTGATCTATAGCAACCTTGGCGGTTTGATCACAGCTACCATCATCTACTACCACAATATTGTAAAATCCACAATGCTTCGCACTATGCAAAACCTGCCCGATGCGGGTTTCCTCGTCTTTAGCTGGGATAACAATGTACGTGTATTGGTGCATCTTAATTGTGATGTAATCAGTTGATTATCAATGACACGGTTTTGGGAGTCACTATAATGTACGTCAAATATAAGGAAAATGTTTAATATGTTAAAAAGGTGCTAGCAGCTAGGTACTAGCTTTTGAAAGGGACTAGCAGCTAGGTACTAGGGACTAGCGGATATTGCTAGATTGGTTATCTTGCTCTAAATTGTGATTTGTTTATGGGTTAATGCGTCTAATTGTTAATTTTTATGCATCTAGCATCTAGCATCTAGCATCTAGCATCTAGTACCTAGTACCTAGTACCTAGTACCTAGCACCTAGCACCTATATCCCTAGTCCCTTGAATTTATTAACTTGGCGCTTGATAGTTTTATGCCATAGATTTAAAACGCGGCGCTTAAAACACATTACGTAATATTTTGGCTAGCCCCTAGCCCCTAGTACCTAGCGCCTATCATAAAAATTCCAATTATAGTACTCAACTGGAATGGCTTAGACGACACCTTAGCTTGCATGGATTCACTAATGCAGCAGACTTACCCACATTTTCATATTTTCTTGGCGGACAATGGCTCCGAAATGGGAGATGTAGAGGCATTGGAAGCTAATTTTGGGACGCATCCTAAGATTACATTACGCTTGAATAAGGAGAATCTAGGATTCACGAAGGCGCATAATCTGATTTTCGAGGAATTATTGGAGCAGGACTATGAATACATCGTCACACTCAATAATGATACCGTTCAGGAGCCAAATTGGCTGCAAGAATTGGTCAATTTCGCAGAAGAGAAGGGAGCAGATATGGTGAGTTCTAAAATGATCAATTTCTTTGATCGTAATATCATGGATAATGCCGGCCACCAGATGCTCAATACCGCTGAGATCATTCCATACGCTTCGGGCGAACCAATTGGACAGTGGAATGCACCATTTCAAAATGTCGGCCCCTGTGCGGGTGCCGCGCTCTACCGCGCGGATATGCTGCGACAGATTGGCACCTTCGATGAGCGATTTACTACGGGATATGAGGATGCAGAGCTGGGTGTAAGGGCTTGTATACTAGGCTATAGCGCCTGGTACGCGCCTCAAGCGATCGTTTACCACAAGGTAAGTGCCTCGATCAATAAGGTGATCAACTATGACTATAAGCGTACCATCCAAGAGCATATTCTATACACTTACTATAAGTTAATGCCCAAAACCGTGCAGTGGATCAATTTCCCCTCCCTCGTCTTCAAATACGGCTCAGTCTTTTTGATCGATATTGTCCTACGGAGGAAGGTATTCTATAAGGTAATGAAGGAAGCTTGGCAAAATACTTTGGGGCCGAATCAAGAGGCCATCCAAGCGGCAAGGGCGTCTTACTATAAATCAGGAAAGCCAGTGTCTACCTACCGGATCCTGCGCATGCAGCGTTTTTTTCTATGGTTTGATATGGTGAGGTTTTGGAAGTTTGTGGTTCTTAAGGAGCGGGGATTCTTTGAAAAGTGAGAAAAAAAGGTACTAGGGACTAGGGACTAGGTACTAGTAAAAAAAACTAAGCCCAATTGAAGCTCACAAAAATAGAAAATATATAGGCTAGTACCTCTCTTGAGAATCCTTCGCTAGCTCCTAGTACCTAGCTGCTAGTACCTATTTTTTAACTCCATTTGCAAGTTCACTTATATAAACGTAATTTTGCTCCACTTTTAAAGCATGAGCATTATAAATAAGATAACACATCCCATCGCGAAGCGATTACCAGAGAGTAATCGATTGGAGCGTATTTGGAAGTTAGGGCAGGTGGGTTTCAAGAAAAGATATTATAATGATCGATTAGGTTTACTTTGGGCATTACTTAATCCAGCTTTGAGGATTACGGTGTATTATTTAGTCTTTACTTATGTTTTAGAAAGAGCAAGAGAGGGGATTGACAATTTTGCTATTTTCTTATACGCAGGATTATTGCTTTGGATGGCTTTTAACGAAGGAGCTACTGCAGGTATGAGAATCTTGAAATCTAATAAGCATTTGATCAAAAATATTCAGTTCAATCATATTGATCTTTTCTTATCAAGTGCATTGTCCGTATTTATGGGATTAGGATATAATACAGTCGTATTTTTATTAGTATGTTTCTTTTTTGATTTGTCGATAGCTTGGCAATATCTGTGGTTTATAATACCTTTATATATAAATCTTGTACTTATATTAATGGGAACATCGATGATACTAGCTACGATAAAAGTATATGTAGAAGATATTACCCATCTTTGGTCGGTAGTTACTTTAATTGGGTTTTGGTCATCAGGTATTTTCTTTCCAGCTTCTATGGTTTTAGATAAGTTTTACCCGATGCTATATATTAACCCTTTTGTAGGGATGATAGATAATCTTAGAAGAATTACTATGTGGGGGGGGACTCCAAATTATCATTTCGCTTTGATTAACTTTGTTGTTGGCGTACTTATTTTTTTTGTAGGTTACTTTTATTTTAAAAATTATTCTCATAAGGCCATGGAGCGACTATAAATTAAAAAAAAACTAAATTCAATAAAAAATACAAATAATGAAAAATACTAATCTATACAACTCACTTTTTTTTATTTTAGTTTTGTTCGTAGCGTGCGGCAGTGCAGAGCAAAAAAGCCCAGTAAAGAAAAATGAAACAAAAGAAATTGTAGCTAACGGCAATAAAAAAGTTGTAGATACAACAACGCCAAAGAAAAAAGCAGCAAGGCAAAAACCAAATGGAAAAATGTCTTATTGGACAAAGTTGCAAAAGGCTATTGGCTTAAATCAAGATCAACTAAAAGGCGCTCAAGAAATTTCAATAAAATATGCAAAACAAATTAGAGCATTAAATAAAACGAAACCTAATGGCTTTAAAAATAAAATTCAAGCCAAAAGGAATGCAGAAAAAAATGAAATGCGTAAGTTATTAGGAGATACTCTATACGAAAAGAAAATAGCATATGATAATAGAGGGGCTAAGAAAAACAAATAGTAACACAAAAATAACTCGTAAATACTTTTGAAATCAGTAGTCGAAATCAGAGCATTAAATAAAACTTTTATTTCTAGTAGAAGTGGAATGTCCACTATTAGAGATAACTTTACAAAGTTATTTAGCAAAGACTCCAAAATTATAAAGGAAGTAAAGGCGCTTCAAGGTGTAAGTTTTAATGTTCATCAAGGAGAGTTTTTTGGTATTGTAGGTCGAAATGGTTCAGGGAAATCTACAATACTTAATCTATTGATAGGATCAATTCGACCGGATAAGGGCAGCTTTATAAAAACCAAAGGAAAAATGATACGCTTAGCTCTAGGGATGGGCTTTGACGGCAATTTATCAGCAAGAGATAATATATATATCAATGGCTCAATTTTAGGGCTTACATTTAAGCGGATCGGTTTAATATTCGATGATATTATTGGTTTTGCTGAGCTAGAGAATTTTGTTGATTTGCCAGTTAAAAAATATTCATCAGGTATGTTGTCTAAACTCAAGTTTGCGATAGCAGTGCATGCGGAGGCGGATATTTTTTTGATGGATGAGTTTTTTGGAGGCGTTGGGGATGAATCCTTTAAAGCAAAATCTACTGAAGTGTTTAAAAATACCTTTTTGGATGGACGCACCATTATACATGTTAGTCATCAGTTGAACACGATCTCAGAGCACAGTAAGCGAATTTTAGTATTAGACCGAGGTAAGCAGTTGTACTTGGGAGAAGTAGAGGAGGGGCTTAAAACCTATCGAGAACTTTTTCGAGGAAAGAAAAAAGTAAATAGTAAGATTAGTTAGGTCTATTCTCTTCATTATCATGAGGTCAATATTAGACTCAATGAATGCTTACCTTTACTCAAAATTCAACTAATTCAGGATTTCTATTTCAAGTTAAGATTGTATGTATATTTATTTTCTTAAATAATGTTGTCTCAGTTTAATTATAATTTCATACAGGTAAAGATTTCTGAATTGATTATGATAGACTTCCATTTAAATAAAATTTAATTAAGACACCTAATAGCTAAATGCTAAAATCGATTAACGAACTTTTAAAAACACTTATTAAAGCAATTGGTAATGAGCCGATTCATCAAATTTTTGGTAATCTAATTAGAAAAATTTTTGGTTTGGAACCAAGGCTTGCATCAAATTCAGTACACAATGTGCAAACTAAAGGGCATATAGAGGAACAAAAAAAAATATATAACGAATATCTACGGCAGCGAAAGAAGATTTTGACTGAGAAGAAATTAAAGCCTAATTACTTCAAAAAAATATCAGTTATTCTTATAGCTCATTCATCTTTTGAAGTTTTAAATATATCTTATCAAAGTTTACTGAAGCAGCGAGTGCAACCAAATCAAATTTTGATTGTATGCAGCAGAAAACAGACTATTCCTGAAGGAGTGCAATCTTATGACAAGATAGATCAAGCGATTTCCCAAATAAGATCAGAGTTTATATGCTTTGCACATTCAGATCATCGATTTCAGCCAAATTTTATACAGGAGTTCATATTACAGGTTGAAAATGAGGATATGGATCTTATTTATTGCTGTTATGATTATTATTTGAAGGGGGTACATAAAAATCCTCAATGGTTGCCTCAGCTTAATCAACACTTATTATATAGTAGTAATTACATTGGGAATACAATTCTTGTAAAAAGAAAATTTGGAGAAAAGTTAGATTGGTTTGCTATTGAACGATACCCCTTAGAATATATCTATGACTTTATTATTAGAGCAATAGATGTAAAAGCTAAAATTTTCCGTGTCCCAGATATTCTTTACAGTATTTTATCCACAAAAGGAAAAGGATCTATTGAAGAGCGAAAAGCCATTTTACAGACTCATTTGCAAAGAAATAACTGGCAAGGAAAAGTAATTGAGGGACAGGTACCTAATACACTTCGTATAAAATGGGTAATGGATTCAAGCCCAATAGTGAGTATCATTATTCCATTTAGAGATAAGGTAAGCTTATTAAAAAACTGTATAGAAAGTATATTGCATAAAACGGATTATGCCAACTATGAAATTATCTTAGCTGATAATCGAAGTCAAGAAATCGAAACAGCAAGTTATATTCATAAATTACTGAAGGATCAAAATCATGTCGCCTATGTAAAAGTAGATATGAATTTCAATTATTCTAGTATAAATAATTATGCCGTAACGAAATGTAATGGTGATTACCTTCTTTTTCTGAATAATGATACAAAGATACTTCAAAGTTCTTGGCTGTCAGAGATGCTTATGGAATTGCAAGCCCCAGAAGTCGGAGTTGTTGGTGCTAAATTACTTTATGCGGATGAAACCGTTCAGCATGCTGGTGTACTTTATGGAGTAGGTCATGTAGCAGGTCATGCATTTAGATATCTGCCTGATAATTATACAGGTCATATGGATCGTGCAAGTATAGTGCAAGAATATACGGCAATTACGGGAGCCTGTTTATTAACGAAAAGATCAATATTTGATATGGTTAATGGATTTGATGCAGTAAATCTTGGAATTGCATACAATGATGTTGATCTTTGTTTGAGAATAAAAAGAATAGGATTTAAAAGTATCTATACGCCTTTTGCAAAATTGTATCATTTTGAGTCGAAGTCAAGGGCAAGTGACTTGTCAAAAAAAGAAAATGAAAGATATAAGAAAGAGTGTATCTACATGAAGAAAATGTGGGATAGTGAGATTGATAATGATATTTTTTACCATCCTCATGTTGATCATAATTATGAAGACTTTAGATTAGCTAAGCATGGACGTTAGTGAAAAAAAAATATGGACGTATCAGCCCAAAGAAGGGGAACAATTTTTCTTTATGCATATACCTAAAACAGGGGGCACTACTTTTAGAAAAATGTTAACTAATCACTTTCCTGAAGGCAGTTATTACCCAACAAAAGCAGACTTGATAGGGAATGGAGGAAAATACTTTTCTCTAAAAGAGATAGTTTCCAATAACCCGGAAATATTAAAGAAAAATTTAATTATGGGCCATTTTGATATTAAGCTAGTTAAGCATCTTTACCCAAATGTTAAAATTATTGCTTTTTTTAGAAACCCTTTAGATAGAATTTTATCTCATACTAAACATATCCTTGCTAATGACCCAAAATGGAATGGTGCAGATCCAAATTTATTGATTCGAGAAAAGATAAAAATCCTTAATTTAGTACAATCAAAGTATATGGGTTTTGAAAGGGGTGCTTTTCAGAAAGTTGAAAAGAATATGGAAAGTATCGATTTTGTCGGAATATTAGAGTATTTTGACGAGTCGGTTGAGTTATTTAATGAAATGTTTAATCAAAATTTGGTCTTTATCTCTCCTCAGAACAGGTCAAGTGTAAAATTTAATGGAATTTCTAATAAAACCATGTCTTTACTATCAAGATCAATTATTGTTGAAGTGAAAACATATAAAAGAGCATTTGAACATTTTAGAAGAAATTGTAAAATAAATAATATTAATTTGATTGTTTAATTAGATTTTTGCAACTTGAATAAGTTACCTTTAATATTGCTAAAACAGAATTTTGATGCCTTCATTATTCAGCAAATTTGGTTTTTTTGAGTGTTTACCTTCTGAGTGAAGTAGAAAAAATTAAAATATAATTATTTGATATAAGAATTGTATTTAATACATCCCCTTCCATTTGACAAAGTTTATTTTATAAAAAAATAAATATTTCATTTACCAAAGTATGTTAAAAAATCTATTTTCTAATCTGTTTATTTTTTTAAAAGGGTTAAATAAACAAAATTTTCATAAAATATTTCACGCATTGAAAAATGAAGATCCTAAACTAGTAGCTAATAATATTCGTAAGTATTTCAGAATTAGAAGAGAAAATCCTGTTTCTAAAAAAGCGATTCAATATTTTAGTGTGATTTCGAAAATACCCGAAAGCCAACTAGAAAATTTGGATTATATAACTGAAACATTAGACAAGGAAAAAAGAATATTTATTGATATATTTTTTGATCAAGACTATTTTCTTAGAAATGAAATCTTAGATGAAAATGAGCGTATATCTTTGCAGAAATTAAAGAAAACTGATCTATATGAGATTTGTCTTTCTATGAATTCAGCTTACTTTAATCCACTCTTTGATTTAGAATATTACAATAAAGAGATTGGAAAAGAATTTAAAATACAAGAGGCGCTTAACCATTTCTTTGTTAATTATAAACATAATCCTAATCCTTTATTCGACATTTCTTTTTATAAATCACGATTTCTAGAAAATAATGAGAATCAAATAAATCCATTAATTCATTATTTACTGAATGTAAGAAAGATTAAGTATTTAGATCCTAATCCAATTTTTTCTTCTAGTTATTACCTTGAAACATATCCAGATATTGGAAACTCCAACATGAATCCTTTATCGCATTATCTAGAGTTTGGATTTAAAGAAAGTAGGAGCCCACATCCATTGTTCAATGTTCCTTTCATAAAAAAAAGATATGTTATTCCACTCAAAATTGATGTGTTAAAAGATTATTTATATAGGAAGGAATATAAAATTAACAAGACATGTTCATATTTTGATGGCGAATACTTTAGCCAAACTAATAACATCAATCTAGATATTAATCAAACTCCTCTAGAGGCTTATTTGAAGACAGAAGACTATAATAAGATTCCATCAAATTTATTTGATCCTATCAAATATAGTGATGAACACTTGTTGAGTTTTGATACTCATCCTCTTCTTTATTTTGTTAATAACAAAAGTAGCGGTAAAACAAACTTTGTTCACTTATCGGATAAAATCTTAGATCAATGGAATAGTGCAAATAAATTAGAGTCCCTAATAAATAAGCCAAACAAAAGCTTATATCATCTTCCAACGTATCAATTACCCGCATTAGGATCTTTGGACATGTTATTGATAAAACCAGCTCTTCAACAAATTAAATTTAAACCTGATATAATTGTATTGATATCCACAATGCGCAGAGGAGGTGCAGAATTATTTAATATTAAGATTATTAATTCAATTTTAGATAACTCTGACAAAAAAGTATTGTTAATTTATACGGATAACGTCAAGAGTAAGGCAGACGAATGGCTTCCTACTAATCCTAATTTTTGTCATTTAGATTTGTTTGAAATAGAAAAGCATGCTGCTGAGCATTTGAGACTAAAACTTATAAAGCATCTTATTGAGAGCTTTGAACCAGAATTTGTCCTGAACACTAATTCTAAATATGGGTGGGATATTTACAGAGATTATGGTAAAAGTTTGAGCAAGATTACAAAACTTGATGCATGCTTATTTTGCTATGATTATGATAAATTTCAAAATAAAGCTGGTTATCCTCGCGAATATTTTCGACCCTGCCTTCCCTATTTAAACAAAGTAATAACTGACAATCAAGAATTTATTTTTGAATTAGAACAAGATTTTGGGTTGACAAAATTACAAACTGAAAAGTTAGTGGTTCTGAATCAGCCTCCGGATCCTAGCTTAATTAAAATCAATCAAAATTTACTTCTTGAAAAATTAGATAAGCAACACTCTATACAGAAACCTATCGTTTTATGGGCTTCTAGGATGGTGAAACAAAAAAGGCCAGATATATTATTGAAAATTGCGTCCCGCCTTCCACAGGTTGATTTTCATGTATGGGGTAAGGGAAATATACATTTATTCTTAGATGAAGATGTTAAGGAAATTCCTAGCAACATGCATTTATTTGGGAATTATGATAATCTAAGCGATATCAATTATGCAAATGCTTCTTTGTTTTTGCATACCGCAGCTTGGGATGGAGTTCCGACCATGCTGATAGATATGTTGAATATTGGATTTCCAGTAGTAGCACCTGATATTGGTGGAATAGGTGTTATAGTAAATGACGATACAGGTTGGCTTATTGATCACCCAGAGAATGTAGATGCTTATGTTTCGGCAATTGAAGAAGTATTCTTTAATTCAAAATTAGTAAAGCAAAAATTGAAAAACGCTAAAGAAAGATTAGAATTTATTCATGGTCAAAAAACCTTTAATTATGATATTCAAAGAAAATTAAATTATTATTCTAATGACTGAGAAAAAAGATATTAGTGTAGTGATTAATCTTCATAATGAAGGAATATTATGTTATCCTACACTCAGAAGTGTGGCAGATGCGATTTCTAGGGCTCAAGAAAATGGGATTTCTTGTGAACTCCTAATAATTGTAGATAATCCTCCTGAGGAAATGAGTGCGCTGGTTAAGAATTATATGAATAATATTAATTCAGTTACCAAATTCGATTATTCCATTGTTGAAGCAAATTTCAAAGATTTGGGACTAAGTAGAAATAAGGGAACTGAATTATCAAAAGGCAAATATATTTCCTTTATTGATGGAGATGATTTGTGGGGGGAAGATTGGTTAGTAAATTGTTATAGATTCTACGAATCACAATCAGAGGAAATTGTATTGCATCCAGAAGTTAATTTTATTTTCGGTGTAGAACATCATATCTTTTTCCATACAGACATGGATAGTAAGGAGTTCGAGCTAGATTATTTGCGAATAAACAACTATTGGACTGCCTTAAGTTTCGCATTAAAATCTACTTACACTAGAATTCCATACGAGATGAATAGGATAAAAGAAGGATTTGGTTTTGAAGATTGGAATTGGAATTGTAGAACAATAAAGGAAAATATTAAACATAAAATTGCACCTGATACTTGTCATTTTATAAGAAAAAAAGAATTTGGTTCGATGTTATCCGATACAAACAAAAATAAATGTATTTTGACCCCGAATAATTTATTTGAATTCAGAAAACACTAATAATTTATGCCAAATTGGAGTAATATATTATGCCCTATTAGTTTAATAGGTAATGGAAGATCTGGAACATCATTAGTATCTCAAGTTTTTTCCGCCCATCCAGATATTACCTATATTGGGGAAACTGTGAATTTGATCCAGAGTACATATTACTCTATTGCAAGTGGCTTACCAAAACGGAAAAAAGAAAGAATTCCCGAGTTAATCAGAAATATATTCACTCATTTATATCCAACCAAAGAAAAATATTGGTTCCACAAACCAATAGGAGCACCGATTATACACAGTAATTTTAAGGATATCGATCAATTTTGTGAGTGGTATTGGAAAGTCTTCGATAGGGTCTTTCCTCATGCTAGTTGCTTTACCGTATTAAGACACCCTTATGATGTAATTGTATCTAGTGTTGATTGGTGGGGACGACCTGAAAAATCAATAATAAAAAGTAATTATATTGTTGCTAAAATTATTTCGCATCCTAGCTCTAGAGTTAAATATGCAGTTCACTATGAGGAATTGCTTAAAAAACCTGAAGAAAATGTAAGAGGCTTATTTAACTATTTGGGCATAGATTATCACCCAGACACACTTAAAGCATTCGATAAGAATTGGTCAGTAAAAGGGCATCAGAATGGTTCAGATTTATCAGAAAATGTTAAAAAGAAGTATAATTCTAAAAAGGAAAAGTGGGATACTATAAACCAAGATAATCTAACACAAGAATTTATAGAAGCCACTAATAAAGTTTGGGAAAAATTTGATCTTAAAGTAGAATGGAAATATTAAAAAAGCCTAATCCGATTTCTAATATTGTTTTATTGGAAGAGCATAAAATTGGATATATTCCAGTCCCTAAGTCTGGTTGCTCAAGTATAAAACTAGCCATAGCTGAATTTTTAAATCTGGGAATTCCTAAAAATCGGATCCACGCTAATTTAAAAATGGAAAAAATTAAATCAAAATCTGATTATCCAGATTTTTTCATATTTTCAATAGTTCGAAATCCAATTGATAGATTATTCTCAGCTTATAAGAGTAAAATTGCAAAAAAACGTAATCAAATAGGACCAACCCTAAAAAATGGTGCGCAAAAAGCACTAGCGGATTATTATGGCAATGCATTTTATGGCGGAATGACGTTTGAGCAATATATAGCTACCGTTTGTAAAATTAAAGATTTGCATTCTGACGAACACTTTCGAAGTCAGCATTTTATACTTCATGACAGGAATGCCAAACCATTATTTGATTTTGTTGGGAAATTAGAAAATTTACAAGAAGACATACTATATTTAAGTCAACATCATAATCTACCACTTAAAAATGTAGGCCATTTTGGGAACAAAGCGAAATATATCTCTGATAATTTACAGGAGGTATATAATGACAAAAATTTAAAAGATAAGATCTATTCTCGATTTGAATTAGATTTTACTACTTTTAACTATTAGATTTTAGTCGGTCTTCTATGTTTTTAATAGTACTCTTCATTCCGTCTGTCAGATTATAATCAATTTTAATTCTTAACGAATCAAGAGCTTCAGTATCTGCACAAACATCCATTACTTCATTTGCTCTTAATTTAAGTTTTCCAAAATTTAACTTAGTGTAATCATTGTTAATGATGCGAGCACAAAGCTTCACCATTTCTTTTATTGAAGTTGAAACACCAGTACCAACTTCAATTTCTTTAAAACCAATTTCAGGAGTCTGTATTAAATTATTTATAACATTAACAACGTCATCTACATAAATAAAGTCTCTTTTCTGTTCACCACTAGTAAGGTCAATTTCCGCTCTCTTTTCGAGTAATTCTCGTATTACAAAACTCGTAAATTTCTTATTACTATCGTAAGGCCCGTACATATGGTGCAGCCTTAATGTGCAAAATTGTATTTTCTCATTCAATATGATTGTTTCTGACCATTCTAGAAAGTTCCTCTTAGAAGTATGATAGTAAGGCAAATATGGATAGCCTTTAAATAAGCTAGTAAACGAATCTATATTTATAAATTTGTCAACATTAAATTTGATGGCATATTCTAAAATCTCAAATGGTAAAGTAAGATTAGTATGTAAAACATTTATGGGAGGACCATTTTTTCCATAACTCGTAGCGCAGTGTACAACACAATCTATTTTATTATCAGAAAAGATTGTGGATAATTTAGAGTTATTTCCTTCGAGATTAAAAAGCTTTATATTCTTAAGCAGATTTAGTTTTGATATCTGGCTTGTATTCCTGTGGCAAGCGATAATAGTATATCCTGCTGAATCTAATTTTCTACAGAGGTTATATCCTAAAAAACCTGTTGCGCCAGTAACGAAAATAGTTTTCATATTATGACTTCATGTAGTTGTTAATTTCTTCCTTACTTACTTGGTAGATATTGTCAGGATTTTCGGCATATGCTTTATACCAATCTATAGTATTTTGAATGGTCTGTTTATCATTATACTTAGGTCTCCAGTTCAACTTACGTTTCGCTTTACTAATATCCAACTGCAAAAGCTTTGCTTCATGAAAATTATTTTCATCAACGTTCGACTCATAACTTCCTTTCCCAAATGAATGTATGCATAATTTTGTTAATTCTTCAACTGTAAGATATTGACTATTCTCTGGACCAAAATTCCATGAATCATTGTAGACATTAGGCTGTTGATACATTTTAGAAGCCAATAGTAAATAGCCAAATAATGGCTCTAAGACATGTTGCCAAGGTCGTACAGCGTTTGGGCTCCTAAGAATTACCTTTTCACCATTTCCAATACTTCTTATAATATCAGGTATAATCCTGTTTTCAGCCCAATCTCCACCGCCAATCACATTACCAGCCCTTACGGTTGCAAATTGCTGTTTATGAGACTCAAACGCATCCTTATGGAAGAATGAATTGACAAAAGATGACGAAATCAATTCAGCACATGCTTTGCTGCTGCTATAAGGGTCAAAACCACCTAATCTATCATTTTCTCTATAGGGGTAGTGCCAATTTAGATTTTCATATACTTTATCAGTTGTTACAATAATTGTTACACAATGTTTTTTGATTTCTTTACATGATAGTATAACATTACCAGTTCCAATTACATTCGTCTCATATGTTTCAATCGGCTTATCATAAGAGTACTTAACCAAAGCTTGAGCAGCAAGATGGAAAATGAAATCAGGTTGGAACTCCGCTATGGATTGCTTTAATTTTTCTGCATTTCGAATGTCTCCGAAGGTTGAATTTGACGATAAATTGGCCTTTAGAATACTATAGTGACATAATTCATGTTCTGGTTCTAAGGCAAAAGCCTTAACATCGGCACCAAGCAAATTTAACCACAACAATAACCAAGACCCTTTAAAACCAGTATGACCAGTTAAAAAGACTTTTTTCCCTGCGAATAATTTCAAGTTTGAATCTACTCTTACCATAATTTCCATTCTGCTTTTCCTGAATCCCACATTTTAGATAAGTCATTTCTGTCTCTGAGGGTATCCATCGGCTTCCAAAACCCTTCATGATGGAATGCCATTAATTCTCCATCTTTGGCAAGATTCTGCAGTGGATCTTGTTCCCAAACAGTTGAATCGTTTGTGATATACTCCATTATTTTTCTATCGCAAACAAAAAATCCTCCATTAATCCAAGCACCATCTCCCTTTGGTTTTTCTAGAAATGATTTGACCGAGTTTTGATCCATTTCCAAGGCTCCAAATCTACCAGAAGGTTGTACGGCCGTAACAGTTACTAGTTTGCCATGAGATTTATGAAAATCAACAAGCTTAGCAATATCGACGTTACTTACACCATCTCCATAAGTCAGCATAAATGTATCTCCGACGTAATCTCTTAGCCTTTTTACCCTGCCTCCAGTCATTGTATTTTGACCTGTGTCTACCAAGCTGATTTTCCATGGTTCTGAATCGGAATTATGTACATCCATTTTATTGTTTGCTAAGTCAAAAGTAACATTTGACTTATGGAGAAAATAATTAGCGAAATACTCTTTGATAACATAGCCTTTATATCCACATGCTACAACAAACTCATTGAATCCATGAAAAGAATAGGACTTCATGATGTGCCATAGTATGGGGTAGTCCCCAATTTCAACCATTGGTTTCGGTTTTAAATGAGTTTCTTCCGAAATTCTAGTTCCAAATCCTCCAGCTAATAGAATAGTTTTCATATATTTAATTTACTATTTAAACAAGTATTGTAATTTAAATTAATTTCTGTAGAACAAGTGTATTTAACTGTGCCAAACCATTTATTTTCATTTTTTTATTAGTGACATCAGAGAGATGTAAACAAAGTGAGTAAAGTCGAATCTTTCATTTAAAATTAACTGAGGAATAACTCTTTTCGGTTTAAGAGGCAATATATGATTCTTCTATTTTATTTGCTTAAAATATTACAATATATAGCATTTTAATCATAACCAATTTTATAGTGCAAATAAATTAACAGTATGAAGGTATTGAATTACCATTAATTATTGCTTTTATGTACGTTTAAACTTTTTAAGACCTTATTTAATCGTTATTGTGAAATACTTTTTTTGTCATTTTGAAATATGTTTTACCAGAAGATTCAATTAAAAAACCAAGCTTGCATTTTTTATTACATATTGAACCTACGCTTTTTTTATTAATAAGAATTTCACCTTCTATTCTATTGTTTTTAATTATCCTTTTCTTATCTACTAAAATTTTGTATTTCTGGACTCCATCATCTATTATGACAAAAATTTCATATGGCTTACCTTTTAAATTGGTTAGATTACTTATGAATTTCACCTTAAATGCATTAGCATTTTGATTTATATTTACAATTTTAAATGGTGTTCTAATTTCATTGTCAAAGTTTATTTCGTTATATATTTTAAATGTGTTCTTTGTAAACTGTTTATTAAGTGAGGGGGAGTATATATTTTCATTTATTGCTCTGTTTACAACGCCTTTTAACAAATGTTTACACTGTACACCTAAAATATAATTATCAAATTCTGTATTTAGTTTAACCTGTTGATTTTTCATTCTTGATAAACTATTTGACGCTCTAGTAACAAATAGCATTGATACTAGAATAATAAAAATATATTTTATTGGTGTTTTAGAATTGTAGCTAGACCAACAAAAAACTAAGTAACTACAAGCTAAGAAAAGTGAGGTGTATAATTGATATCTGTCTGTAAGCGGAGCCAATAAATTTTGATATCCTCTACTGATAGACCCACTAGCAAAAATCAATCCTATAAAAAGTATAAAACTAAAAAGGAGTGAGTTTTCTTTTACTCTTTTGAATTCTCTAATTGTTAGAGCAAGCATCAGACCTAGAAGCATTATTCCTACAGGTATTAAAATACTTGGTTCAGTAGTAACACCTTTTAAAAAACTGGAAAGGAAAACAAAAGGGGAAAGTATAATGTTAAGTAAATTTTCATCAAGTTTTTCACTCAAACTTGGTTTATCTCGAACGATTGTTAGATCATGAAAATAATATAAAATTGCTAACAGACCGGTCGCAATACATATAAGAATCCGTTTAACAGATTCTTTTTTTAAGATTAGAACAACTAATCCGCAAATAAAAGTAAACATTCCTACACCAAAAGAATAAGTCGCTAACACTGCAAAAGTAAGGCCTAGTATATAGTATTTTCTACCATTTTTTGATAGAAAAAATAGCGAATGTAAAACGAAAAAAAGTGTTAGAGAAATTACTATACCTTGTAGTGCCCAATTATTAATTAGATTGAGAGGGATAAATAAAATTAAACACAAAATTAAAGTGTCTAATACGCTGGTTGATTTAATTTTTGTGATTATAGTTATTAAACTAGTTGTAAAAATTAAGTTTGCTAAAATGATTATATGAACAAAATTGATAGAACCTGTCAATTTCAATAAACCAAGTAGGAGGACTCTGAAGGTTACCATCCTATGTTCATTGGTTTGATGACGAAATAAATATGAAACCTGGTTTAAATATCCGTCTTGATCAAATAGATTACTAAAGAATCCGAGTATTCTACCAGAGTCATCTATTATAGGAATGTTTTCAATAAAAAATAGAGGGGTAATATTATAAATTACAGCAAAAAAAAAGATAATTACATATTTGATTATATTATTTTTTTCTTTCATAGTATTCAGCTGAAGCAATAATTGAAGTTCCAAAAGGATATATTTTGAAGATAAAGGTATCAAACTTCAAAATGTATAACAATACTTTGTTAATGAATTTTGAGGGAGGTTTCATACCGTTTTTTATAACTTGTTCTTTGCTTGTTAATTTCATTAGCAGCATTCTAATGATGGCAATTGGATATAAAATCATTCCCCAATAAAAAATTTTGCTATTTATAAATGATGAAGAGTTTAAATCTGCTCTTAACTTTTTTCTTGTATATCTTCTAAAGTGTCCTACTGCTTTATCATATTCCGAATATAAATGACTTAAGGCAGGAACATTTAAATAGACAGTGCCTCCAGATTTTTTTAAATATTTACTGCAGGCTTTTAAAAATTCAACCGGATCTTCAATATGTTCTATAACGTCAAATAATAGTATTACATCATACTTATTTAACAAAGATTCTTCAAAGTCAAAAACATTGTAGCAGAGTACTCTTCCTTTTTTATTTTGAACCAGTTTGAGTGCATTTATATTCAGATCACATCCATCAACATTTGTAATATCTATTTCTTCTAATTGCTCGATAACAACACCATGACCACAACCTATCTCAAGAATTTTCAGATCGCTAAGATTTACTGTTTTCGATATTTTCTTGAATACTTCAAATCTCCATCTCATCCAAAAATGGTTTTTATGAGTGATATTAAACCACTCATCACCCATTGAAACTTCTTCAGTTTTACTTAGGTATTCTATTTTATCCATTATTTTTATGTATTTTATTTGAACTTAGAATCTTATCGATTATGAAGAGTGGTCGGGTTTTAGATTGAAAAAATATTCGAATAATATACTCTCCTAAAATTCCTAAAAATAAGAATTGAATACTACCAAACAGTATTATTAAAAAAACAAGCGCAGTAAATCCGCTGGGGACAATGTCGGTACTGAGTCGTATAATGATATTATAAATTAAATAGATTATCGAAGAGATAATTCCTAGAGTACCAAGACGTGTAATTAGTTTTATTGGGAAATCGCTAAAATTAAAAATACCAGTATATGCTAAGTTAAGAAGCATTTTAAAATTGTATTTTGGTTCTCCTGCGGCTCTAGATGCTCTTTCATATTCATATCCTATTTGTTTGAATCCTGCCCATACCCTCATCCCTCTTAAATACCGACTTTCCTCTTTCATATTATTCATAACATCTACCACTCTTCTTGACATCATACAAAAATCTCCACTATCTAAAGGAAGATCAATATTTGTTATAGAATTTAGAAGCCTATAAAAAATAAAATAAGCACTCTTTTTAAAAATCCCCTCTTTTCTATTTTTTCTAACAGCATACACTACATCATATCCTTCGTTCAATTTTGCATAAAAATCAAAAACAAGTTCTGGGGGGTCTTGTAGATCTCCATCTATAACCATAATAGCTTCTGACGCCTTGGAGATGCTGAGACCAGCAGTTACAGCTATCTGATGGCCAAAATTTCTTGATAATAAGACACCAACATAATTTGAATTCAATGAAGTTTTTTCGGTAATAAGTTTAACTGTGTTATCTGTACTTCCATCATTGACTAATACAATTTCAATTTTATTTGGAGATTGACTAATGATTTTATCTAATCTTTGGATAAGATACTCAAAAACCTTCTCTTCATTATAAAGAGGAATTACTATTGATAGTGTTGGCAGTGTTGATTCCATTTAGTCAAAAAATAAAGGTCAATATATTTTTTCAAATATACTGACCTTTATTGAATTATTAAGAATTAATGTTACTACTTGGTAATGACCATTTTCTTGGTGTCAATAATAATATCATCTACAATCAACTGGTATGAATAGGTACCAGCTGGCATATCTGGAAGGTTCAATATTACTTGACCAGAGCCTTTCTTTAGTGTATTTATGTTTTTAATAAGTCTACCATTTAGATCATATATATTTAACTCAGAAGAACTCGAATTATTCGGAATCTTATAGTTTATGATAGTTTCGTTTTCCAATGGATTAGGATAGTTTTGCCCTAATTCTGCGCTTGTAATCGTAATGATTTCGGAATTATTAATCGTACCATTATTCATAGAGTTAAGTAATGTTTCCATTTTTTCTTCAAGATCTTGAATTCTTTGATTTTGATCGTTAATAATTTCTTGTTGCTCTTTAATAGCATTTACAAGTATATATTTAATTTCACTACTTTTTATTGCTAGATAATTATCACTCGATTTTTCAACAAATCCTTTATCTAATGTCGCCTCTTCTATTGTTTTGTGTTCAAAATTCTTAACTAGATATGGTGCAATAGATTGTAAATCTTGTGCAAGTACACCTATATGTATGTCATCAGAATCTGCAACACTCTTATTGTTAAATGTGTATGTTTTAGGCTGCATATTAAGTACAATATCTAAGCCTTCGTCGAAATTTTCAATTCCTTTTTTCAATCTTTTATCTGATGTTTCAATTAATGAAACACATTGAATAATACCGTTAACGTCAAGCTTTTCAGCGGGTGATAAAGTTCCAATGCCAACATCTCCCTGCCTAGTCACTGCCAATCTAGTGGTACTACCTGTTCTTAGGAAAACACCAGCTGAATTATCAACACCAGATTGAATAATAGCTTGACCTTTTTGTACTGCTGAATTATCATTAAAAAATTGTATTGAAGCACCACCGACTGAATTTGAGGTTAGATCAAAAGATCCAATTCTCATAGATCCAGTAAGTCCAGTAGTAATGTCAACTATGTTGGATGAATTTGATAATCCACTTGAACTTTCTCCGATATGTAATGAGGACAGATCTTCAGTAATGGATAATTTCGATAGAGGAGAAACTGCCGTACTCCCTATCTTTGTATCCCCGTTGGGCCCTACCACCTTGATCTGTGCAAATCCAACAGCCCCAAAAAGCATGACTGCAAGTACTAGTATTGTATTTTTCATAAGTTTTAAATTTTCGATGATTATATGATTTATAAATTTAATAATTCTTTTCTTCAATTGGAGATTAAATATCTAAATAAGTGTAAAAGGTTAACATATGAGGATAAATAGACATTTCAAACTTTAAATTGATAGCTTACCTACCACAAAAACTCCAAAATTAGAGCCAAAACTCTTTCTTATGGCTTATAAGACAAATATCTACACTCTATGTTGCATAACACTTACCCCTTTGGGTAGTTCGATTTAAAAATACAGGTATTTTGTGCTTGAAAGCGAATTTGTACCGTCTTTTCTGATAAAAATCCCTAGAAAGAGGGATTAAAATGGAGTCGAACACCTAGATTTGAACTAATTTTCAGTAAATAAGCTTACATTTTTATGCTTTATCATTCGCATTCAAATGAATAAACAGCGTTTTAAACAATCTACTCTTGCAAGTCCAAAAAATAATAAACAATCGTCTATCAATACAAAACCTATGGTGTAGGCAAAGAAAATCGCCAGCAACTTTACTAATATGATCTCATTCAGAGCTATCAAAATACCTGGGGATTATCCAAGGAACCCCTCTTGGTGATGATCGAGCAGTTCATCGAGGGTATGAGAGAGCCGTACTCAACAGAAAAGAATTAAATAAAACCTAAAGTGAAGTATGATTAAATTTGTAGAGAATAAACAAGAATTTATAGGCTAGACGTTCAGAGGACTCTATGATGAAGCCCAAATCATCGAGAATTCGGTATAGATCGCCTCTGTATTATTGAGGTTATTATAAAATTTGTTTAATTACATTTATAGTTAGAAACTCACCAATGAATAAATTAAGAATTCAATGCCTATTTGTATTGTTAGTACTTTGTGGCTGTGACTCATTCAATGAGGTCTCTAGCATAAGTTATCGGCCTAACATAATAGTTATTCTCACAGACGACCATGGGTTTGCAGACTTAAACATTCAGGGATCATCAGCTGATTTAAAGACCCCTCACATAGATCAACTAGCGAAAACTGGTGTAAGAATGACTTCAGGTTATGTTACTGCGCCTCAATGTGTACCTTCAAGAGCTGGATTATTATCGGGAAAGTACCAACAACGTTTTGGCTTAGATTATAATGGGACTATCCCATTTCCCTTGGAAGAAAAAATGATTTCTCAACGCATGAAAGATGCAGGCTATATAACTGGGATGACAGGAAAGTGGCATCTTGATCCAAATCATCAACAACAAGAGTGGATTAAAGAACACATGCCTGAAGTTGCAAACAGAAAAGCTAAAGTAGTTATCCCATTAGAAAAAAAAATCCCCTACTTACCAACGGAAAAAGGATTTGATTTTGTGGTGGAAGGATATATTAATAATTATTGGTCAAATCATACTATAGATGGTAATCCAATAGAACCTCAAATGGTCAAAATTCCAGGATATCGATTAGATATTCAAACTCAAGCCGCACTTACATTCATCGACAAATATAAAGATGAGCCATTCTTTTTCTATCTGTCCTATTTTGGTCCTCATGTGCCTTTGGATGCAACGAAAGAACGCCTGTGTCGTTTTCCGAGCGAGATGCCTGAGCGCAGAAGAATGTGTCTGGCTATGCTAGCGGCTATAGATGATGGTGTAGGTAAAATAAAGGAGACGCTTCAAAAACATAAAATCGACGACAACACATTAATAATATTTTTGGGAGATAATGGTGCGCCCCTTAAAATTTACAAAGAAGATTTGCCTCTTTCTATGAAAGGAGGAGCTTGGAATGGCTCTTTAAATGACCCCTTTATAGGTGAAAAAGGAATGGTATGTGAAGGTGGTGGAAGAATCCCTTTTATTATGAACTGGCCAAATGGCTTACCAAAGGGAAAGATTTACGATAAGCCTATTATTTCATTGGATATTGCTGCTACTTCATTAGCGCTTTCTGGGGAAGAAATTCCTGAAGAGTTGGATGGTGTTAATCTAGTACCTTTCATCAATGGGGATAAATTGGGAGACCCCCACGAAGCATTATATTGGCGTTTTTGGCATCAATCAGCGATAAGAATGGGTGATTGGAAATATTATAAATACCTTGATACGGAGTTTCTGTTCAATGTGGCATCTAAAGAACACGAACACCTAAATCTTATTGAACAACACCCAGCGAAGACAAAAAAACTCAAAAGTAAATTGATTGAGTGGAGTTCAAAGATGAAAAAGCCAGGGCTTGCCCTAGCGGATTCGCCAAAGGCACAAAACTGGCTCAATCATTATTTCTATGAAAGTATAGGAGGAGCACCTGCAAAACCGAAAAACTAAATTAAAATAGTTCGAATCCAACATTTGAATACCAGATTCTATTCCAATAATTGCGAAATTTATCAAATCTGCTAGTTCCTAGCACCCAATACCTAGTACCTCTAAAAAATGCAAGTCCAAAAAATAAAATCCCTCATCTCCCAATACAAAATCTACTTAACGGGCAAAGACAACCGCCAACACCTATACTTATACGATCTCCTCCAAAGCTTTCAGACCCACTGGGGCCTTGCCAAAGAACCCCTCTCAGAGATGATAGAGCAGTCTATCGAAAGCCAAGAAAGCCGTACCCTTTGGAAAAGAGCCAATTATGACCCCAAAGCGCGCATGGTCAAGTTCGCGGAGATTAACCCTGATTTTGTAGCTCAGATGTTCAGGGGTTTATACGATGAAGGCAAATCTATCGATAGGAGGGTAGACCGCTTCTTTCATGGTGGAGAGCAGATGCTCCAAGAACTCCGTCGACTGCATCCTACCTCGGTGGTCAATAATCACTTTCAAGACCACAGCATGGTCTCCCTTTATCTTGCTTGCGCCTATCCAGAAAAGTATGCCTACTATGATAAGATCAGTTTTATCGAAACCCTCCGTGTCACCAAGGCCAAAAACTTCCAATCCATAGATGACCTCCCCCGATTCTTCAAAATACTCAACACTTTTGATACTTTCATGAAGAAGGATCCAGAGATCTTTGCATTACATCTCATGCGACTGGATGGGGAGCACTTTTATAAGGGGTATACGAGGATGATGATAACGGAATGTCTTTTTGTAGGTACTAGCGGCTAGGTCTTTAAAAAGGTACTAGGGCGCTAGGTACTAGGGGCTAGTTTTTTGATGATACTAGTTGTTAATGCACTACCTAGTAATTAATATTTTAATAATTGATAAATCTTAAAGATGGAAATTTGTTATATATGATGTTACAACTTCTTATTTTTGTCAAATCATCAATTGAGAATTTTGAAATCTTGATAGAGAGAAAAGTTTTTAATTGAGAACAAATTTCGACCTTGGAACCTGCCCGTCTACGCTGTCGCTAGACGGTCAGACGGGGATTTAGCTTGCGGAAGCGTTAAGAAAGTCCGTCAGCAGCCGTAACTGATCGAGCTAAAAAATGATCAGACATAAAAACGAACTCCGAGCTTAGGGGATAAAGCGCACTGAAACACAACACACTAAAGCGAGTTTTACGGATGTAGGGCTTTTAGCTTTCGTAAGCGTTAAGAATCTTCCACGCTCGAGAGCTTTTGTTTCTTTTTGCGGGAAAAAGAAAAGAGCGAGAAAAGCAATATAAGGATCTAAAACAGAGAAGACCCTATCTAAGGAACAAGCATTCTAGTTTTTAAATTACTCTGACAATCTTGATATAGACAAAAGTTTTAAACCGAGAACAAATTTCGACCTTGGAACCTGCCCGTCTACGCTGTCACTAGACTGTCAGACGGGGATTTAGCATGTGATTGATTGTTGCGTAGCAATTTTGGTTCCGTGGTACCACGGAACCAAAATAAGGAATGAACCGAGACAAGCCTGTCGAGGAGGGGCAGAGCCAAAGAAAGTCCGTCAGCTAGCTTAACTGATCGAAGCTACAGATATGTCAAGCACAACGAATAAAATCATGTAGGGGGAAGCTCAAGACATAGCAAACAAGCCACCAAAGCGAGTTTTAAGCTAGTAGGACTTTTAGCTAGTGTAAGCGTTAAGAATCTCTACAGTCGAGAGCCTGTCCGGCTAAGGCCTTGGCCAGACGGGCTTTTTGTTACTTTTTTGCGGGAAAAAAGTAAGAGCGAGAAAAGCAATATAATGTACTAAAAATTAGAAGACTCTATATGAGATGAGGAAAAGTAGGAAGTTTTTAGGGTTTTTCACCAGCGATAGAGAAGCAATTTAGAGAGATAAGACAAATTCGAGAAAACCCTAATCTTAAAATTCCATTAATCTTGTGAATCATGGTTCAGACAATCCAGCTTTGCCTTTTTTGTAGGTACTAGAGGCTAGCGCTATCTTGATTTGCGTATGGACTACCCAAATAATTCTTTTTTCAAATCCTTTGGCGAATAGGATTTGTTAATGGCCAATAGCTAATAGCCAATAGCCAATAGCCAAGTTGTCCTATTTTGGCTTAATCTTCACAATACGATCTCCTTTCATTATTACAAGTTCACTATCTTTCTCTTTTTTAAAATCTATAAGTCTTTCATAGACTTTTTCAAGACCTTTTACGATCTTATCTTGCAGTTCTATTTGTTTTTCTTTTTTTGGTCATAAAAATAAAATTACAAATAACGTCACGTAAATGACCCATTTAAACTAAATAGCGTCAATGGAATGACTGAATTTAGCTAAATTCAGTCAATTGAGATACGAACTCAATATTCAAATAAACGGTTTTAATGCATTCTTATTTCTGACCGCTAGTACTTTAATAATATTAATTTTGCTCAAGGAAGAAGAGCAAAGCTCGATTTACTATAAGGCTAGTGCCTAGGACCTAGCGCCTAGTACCTATTAATAAATCAACGAATTAAGAATAATGGCAAAATCCACATGGACCTATTTACCCCAAAATAACGAACAAATCCTCTTCATGCACGTCCCCAAAACAGCGGGTACCACCATGAGAGACTTACTCACCCGTCACTGCCGACAAAAAGACATATATCCATCCAAGATTCACTTATTTACCAACAGTAATAAATATCTTAAACAGCCGATACTGATAGAGAATAGAAAAGACCTACTTGAAAAGCCAGTTATCATGGGGCACTATAATGTGCGTTTACTGCCGCATCTATCATCGGAGGTCAAGACTATCATCTTCCTCCGCGAACCAATGGCTAGAATACAATCCCACATTAAGCATATTATCAGCAAAGAACCCGAGTTCTCACATGGTAATCCGAACGCAGTTATCGAAGAACGCTTTGAAGTCCTCTGTAATCTCCAAGCCAGAATCCTTGGCTATACCAAACGCCGCCCCAACCTAAAAGAAGTTCTGCAAAATCTGGAGAACATCACCTTCATTGGCCTCCAAGAGAAATTTGCTACCTCGATTGAAAAGTTGAATCAACAATTCGGATGGCAATTGGACTATCAGCAGCAACGGACGAATGCTTCTACTAATAATTTCACGAAACCTATTTCTAACGAAAATATGGAAAGAATACAAAAGTATATTGAGCCTGAGTTGGCGGTGTATCGGAGGGCGAAGGAAATTTTCTCTAAAAGGTCCTAGGCGCTAGGAAAAAGGCGCTAGGGGACTAGGCACTAGGGGCTAGCAACTTGCGCTATGTTGTTGAGTGAAAGTATGCTTTTTGTAATTTTTTAATCATGTCAAATTCTTTTGCAATTAGGATTGTAATTTACATATTGTAGCTAGCCACTAGCCCTACTTTAACCCCTTGCTTTTAGATTGCTATAGAAAGAATATATCATTTTTTGAATCTGAACAAGTTCTGATATGATGGTCTCTAATTTTTCTTGATCTAACATTTTTCTTTTTTGTACAATTAACAATTGAGTTTCAAGTTCGAACGCAGAGCCAAGTGCAATTTCAAGGAATCTAGCAAATTCTTTGTCAGTTTTTCTTCCGCTTGCTTCTGCAATATTTGATGGGATAGAAACGGCGGATCTCCTAATTTGAGACGTTAATCCATATTTCTCATCAGATGGCAGATCTTTACTAAGTTCGTATACCATATCTACTAGTTCAAAACTTCGCTTCCATATTGTTAGATTTTTAAAATTCCTCATAGTTTGTTTTACTGTTTAGTTTTCCCCCTAGCTCCTAGTTTTTTTTACCCTTTCTATCTTCCTAGCTCCTAGCCCCTAGTACGTAGTAGTGCCTAGTTTCTTTCTTTCTTTCTTTCTTCCTTCCTTCCTTCCTTCCTTCCTAGCCCCTAGCCCCTAGCCCCTAGTACCTAGCCCCTAGTACCTATTTGTATGTATCAATTAGCTATGATCAAGATCTAAATAAATACCTAAACCTTAGTACCCTTAAAAAACCCAATCAATCCATTCGTACTCCCATCATGCCCATCCACCACACCATCCCCACTCAACTCCGGCAAAATCTGCTTCGCCAACTGCTTACCCAATTCCACACCCCACTGATCAAAGCTGAAGATATTCCAGATCGCGCCCTGCACAAAAATTTTATGCTCATACATCGCAATCAAATTACCCAAAACATAAGGCGTCAGCTTCTTGAACATAATAGAATTGCTAGGATTGTTTCCCTCAAATACTTTAAAAGGCGCGAGCTTCTCCCGCTCATCAGCTGACATATCCGCTAGTTCAGCGTCTACCTGCTCCCGAGTTTTACCCATCATGAGGGCCTCGGTTTGTGCGAAAAAATTGGCCATCAATTTGACATGATGATCACCGATGGGATTGTGCGACTGCACAGGTGCTAGAAAATCACAGGGAATCAAACGTGTACCCTGATGAATCAATTGATAAAAAGAATGCTGTCCATTGGTACCGGCTGCACCCCAAAGAATCTGCCCCGTTTGGTACGAAACAGGCTGCCCATTTCGATCTACCGACTTACCATTACTCTCCATGAAGCCCTGCTGTAGAAAACTCGCCAGCTTATCCATATACTGATCATAGGGGAGGATCGCCTCCGTATGCGTATCAAAAAAATTGGTGTACCATACACTAATCAAACCCAGTAGCACTGGTATATTTTTGTCAAAAGACGTCTCTCTAAAATGCACGTCCATATCGTGCATCCCCTTGAGCATTTCCTCAAAATTATTATATCCCACGGTGCAAGCCAAGGTCAAACCGATCGCACTAGATAGCGAAAACCGACCACCGACCCATTCCCAAAAAGCAAACATATTATTAGGATCAATCCCAAACTCAATGACCGATTCCTTATTGGTACTCACCGCCACAAAATGTTTAGCAATATGTGCCGCATCCTCAGCCGTCTCCAAAAACCAATGACGCGCGGTATGTGCATTTGTCATCGTTTCTTGGGTCGTAAAAGTCTTTGATGCGATCACAAACAAAGTACGTTCAGGTGTTATTTTTTTCAGTACCTCGGAGATATCACTACCATCTACATTAGACACAAAATGCGCTTTCACTCCAGGCCTATGCAGTGCTCCTAAAGCCTCTGTGGCAAAAGCTACGCCTAGATCAGAGCCACCGATACCAATATTCACAATATCCGTAATCGTATCCCCCTCGTAACCCCTCCAAAGACCACTCTCCAGCAAACCACTAAATTCGCTGATTTGTACCAGCACATCCTTGATCAGAGGAATCACGTTCTCGCCCTTTGACATCACCACGGCACTAGACATATCCCGCAGCGCCACATGTAGCACCGACCTATTTTCCGTCTCATTGATGACATCACCCGCAAACATACTATCGATATTCTCCTTCAGACCACACTCCTTAGCAAGCTTCAGCAAGAGATTAATCGTTTCCTCCGTCAACCTATTTTTCGAATAATCCACCAGCAGATCATTCCACTCGATGTGCATCTTATCAAAACGACTCGCATCTTCCCCAAACCAATCACGCAGGTGCTTATCCTTTATTTCCAAGAAGTGATTCTGCAATTTTTGCCATGAATCAGTAGTAGTAGGGTTGATGTTTTTCATTTTTCAGAATATTTATAACAAAAGTGCATTTTTTTTATGGAATTATCGAAAGTCCGTCGTCTATTATATAGGAGCTAATAGTATTGAAATAAAGAATAAGTACATTTTGAGTGAACATATAGCATTAGGTATCCAAGGAGAGGAGGTCGCTGCGCAGCACCTACTAGACCAGCACTATGAAATACTGGCTAGAAATTGGAGATTCAAGCGAGCTGAGATCGACATCATCGCCCAGCATCAAGATACCTTGGTGTTTGTTGAGGTCAAGACCCGCAGTTATATCTATCTACACGAGCCCGAGGAGTCCGTCAATGACCGTAAGCAAGACCTACTCGTCTACGCCGCCGCAGCATATATGCGAGAGCACGACCACGATTGGGCCTATCGATTCGATATCATCACCATCATCAAAGAGAACGATCAGCGATTCACTATTAAGCACTTGTTGGATGCGTTTGAGCCGAGAATTTTAGAGTAGGTATTAGGAGTTAGGTTACTAGGGTCTAGGCACTAGCTTTTTTCTAGTATCTAGTTTCCAATAATTAATAAAAAAAATATGAGAAATTTTAAAGATCTGGCTATTTGGCAAAGAAGTTTTGAACTGGTTGATACTGTGTATAAGATACGGGCACCACTATTAACCTCTGAAAATAGACCAATCTTGTTTTGCGCTTGAAATATAGCTTGTCCCGTTTTAGCAACGGGAAGGCGTGATGAAGAAGTTTAGCCTTTGCTAAACGACTGAAGAACAACGAAATAATTCAAGATGCAAAATCAGATAGAAATTTGTAAAATTTCGATGGGCATTTGAATGAGGTTAATAGTGGTGCCCATAACTAAGAGTTTACCAAACGATGAAAGGTATGGCTTGACATCTCAAATTAGGAGATCGGCGGTTTCTATTCCTTCAAATATCTCTGAGGCAAGTGGAAGAAAGACGGATAAGGAATTTGCTAGATTTTTAGAAATTGCATTAGGTTCAGCTTTTGAACTTGAAACTCAATTGTTAATAGTGCATAGAAGAAAATTACTTGACCAGAGCAAACTTGAATATATATTGTCAGAAATTGTTCAAATTCAAAAAATGATTTACTCTTTTTACAGTAAGCTAGGAAGTACCTAGCACCTAGTACCTAGCACCTAGCACCTAGCACCTTCTTTCTGGGGCCATCTCGATCCCGATCGATGCATTATCATGCATCATCGGCACGAGACCAGGCTCTTCACTGTACGCCTTACTATCCGCAAAAAGGCGGATCTCCAGTTGTGCCGTTTCGATCCTTTGTCCTGCTCCCTCTGGTCGACGGGTTCCGCTGTGCGCTGCACCTTTTTTTTATAAGGTATAAGGAGTTAGGTATGAGGCGTAAGCCAAATTGAATGCCTAAAGTATATTATGAATACCTTTTGTTACTAGTTAGTTTTTAGTCATAGTCTACTTTTGCAGGAGAAATTTAAGAGTTAGACTCTAGCCAACCAAAACCTAAAACCTAATACCTAATATAAAACCATAATTATCAATGGTTAAGGGTCCTCGGTAGAGCAGCATTCATAATTCATAACTCATAATTCTCTCCTCTTCCTTTTTCTCAGAAAAAAATACCACATTCTCGCAATAAATACACAAAATAACGTTTTTGGCATCATTGTTGCATTTTTTTAAATATCAAATGAATCCATAAAAGGGGTGAAAATACCTATGCTGTAGAGATTCCACTACTAGCGAATACAATCTCAGAACCGTATCAAAATCTTGCATGAGCAGGAGAGAAGCCTACCACTGGTAGACTTTTCGCTTGTGCAGCTTAAACAAATAAAAAAGCCAAAGGTGTAGAAACCTTTGGCTAATGATATTTAGTAATCTTTAGTATTTATGTGCAGAGAGGAGCCTATGCGACAATGGGCTCCTCCTCTTTTTTTACCCTTAAATTATGGATTAGATTCATTTGTCGAGTTTTTATCCATGTTTAGCGTCATTTTTAGTATTATATACCGTTTAATAGCTATATTAATTTTACAACTTGATTTAGTTAGGACATGTACTATAGTTCTACAACATATTTTTAAATTAAAATGACCTAGATATGCCTTTTTCACCCTTTATAATCATCGGAGCAGTACTCCTATTAATGTTATTATTCAACGGACTCTTTACCGTCAAGCAGACTACAGCAGCGATAGTTCAGCGACTTGGTAAATTCAAAGATGTAGCCGAATCTGGGCTACACTTCAAAATACCAGTAATAGACCAAATTGCTGGTAGAATTTCGCTTAAGATACAACAATTAGACGTACCGGTAGAAACTAAGACCATGGACGATGTATTCGTGGGCCTTAAAGTGTCCGTACAGTTTAGAGTATTACCAGAATTAATTTACGATGCATTCTATAAATTGGAAAATCCGCATGAGCAGATCACCGCTTATATATTTGATGTAGTTCGTGCCGAAGTACCTAAGATGAAACTCGATGATGTATTTGTAAGAAAAGACGATATTGCCTCAGCTATTAGTAGCGAACTACAGGAAGCGATGAATGACTATGGTTACAAAATTGTGCGTGCATTAGTAACTGACATTGATCCAGATCAAGCCGTAAAAGTATCCATGAATAGAATCAACGCTGCCGAAAGAGAAAAAATGGCTGCAGAGTATGAAGGAGAAGCAGAAAAGATTCGTATCGTAGCAAAAGCAAATGCAGAAGCAGAATCAAAGCGTCTACAAGGTCGAGGTATTGCAGATCAAAGAAGAGAAATCGCCAAAGGTCTGGAAGACTCCGTAGAAGCCCTTAACAAAGTCGGTATCAATTCTCAAGAGGCATCTGCGCTGATAGTAGTTACCCAGCATTATGACACCATGCAATCCATGGGAGAAAATGCCAACAGTAACCTGATCATGCTTCCAAATTCACCAACCGCTGGCTCTGAAATGCTCAGCAATATGGTTGCATCATTCGCTGCCTCCGCTAAGTTAGGCGAGCAAATGAAAAACGAAGATCCAAAAAATAGACCGCACGGGAAGTAGATTTCTCATGAGAAGTTATACTAAAAGCTGTTAGTCTCTATGATTAGCAGCTTTTTTTATGTTTGGTACTTGAGAGTTGTGTATTTGTGTATTCGTTTAACTGTTTAATTGTAAAAACAAATCTGTTGATTTAAGAAGCCTAAGAAAAACTAAGCTCATTCAGTTTAACACCGTAGGCATCGAAGACTTCTTTAGCGTGCTCGAGGCACCGCAGACTCATCTTCGGTGTATTGTGCATGTAAGCTTAGCCTTCGGTGCCTCGGTGCTTTCCCGTCTCTATGAGTCGGACAGGCGCAAGCGTAGACTTAGCTTTTTATAATATCCAATTTTTAGCCAGCGTAAGCATAGTATTTTTTTAAAACTAAAACCCATGGCCTATGACCTATTTTCCAGCAGCGTCAGCCTAGCCCTTTTTCAAATAAACAATTAAACGATTCAACAAATAAACAGTCCAAAGCCGCTATTTCCCAACAAGAAACGTTTCCCAACCTATTACGTTACTAAAACCGAATTAGCTTGGCGTTCATAATTCATAATTATGAGTGTTTAGATTTTTTTTTTAAAGACAGTTTATTGGTAATATATTATACTGGAGATATAGCTAAGATAAAATTTGGTTCTAAAGAAGAGTTTCTAGTGGAGAATTAATTTCGACATTGAAAGATTTAGTGTCACAAGCGTTAAGAAAAGTCGTTTGGAAGCTTTATGGTCGAGCAAACGAATTTTAAGCAAAAGGTAGCACAACAAACGTAGGGGATAAAAATGGCCTGGAAAACAAGCCTCAAAGCGAGTTTAAAGCTTCTAGACTTTTTAGCTTGTGTAAGCGTTAAAAATCTTTCACAGTCGAGAGCCTGTCCGGCTAAGGCGCCAGCCAGACGGGGTTTTTGTTACTTTTTTACGGGAAAAAAGTAAGCGTAAAAATAGCCGTTAAAATTGTAATTTAATAGTAACCTGAATTCTGTCATGATATATTTAAAGAAATATTCTCACTCTTTTGTTTATACTTTTCAAGACTAAAATGTCAAATCAGTTTGGAAATAAAACAGTAAATATTGTTCTGAACACCCGTAATTCATAATTTTTTTCATTGACCCTAACAACCCTCATAAAAAACTCCTTCGCAGGATTGTCCAAAGAAATTTGGATGCTCTCCTTGGTCACCTTAATCAATAGGATCGGAGCGATGGTATTCCCATTCTTAGCAGTCTACCTAGGTACGGTCATTGGATTTGATATCCAACAAGTTGCTTGGATTATGAGTGCCTATGGCGTCGGTGCTATGCTGGGCTCTATCATCGGAGGAAAATTATCCAATCACTTTGGGTTTCTTCGTGTGATGATTGGGAGCCTGCTATTATCATGCTTTGCATTTCTGGGACTTCTGTACTTAGAAACATTCTATCAGTGGCTTGGCTTCGTGATGTTGGCTACCATGATTACCGACTCATTTCGGCCTGCTAACTTTCTGGCGATGGATGCCTATAGCAAAGAAGAAAATAAGACTCGGTCTATATCTTTAGTCAGACTCATGATCAATCTAGGAGTCGGAATAGGGCCTCTAATTGGAGGCTACTTGGCCGTCAAATTTGGCTACAAATGGTTATTCATTATAGATGCGGTGACTTGTGTACTGGCGGCTATATTCTTATACGTGAAACTCGGCAATGCAAAAATTGTACACAAGGAAGTAGAAATTTTAGATTTAGAATTGGTGGACAAGGGAGTGGTCCTTGATGTAAAAGAGGACTTGCCCACAAAACGGAAGTCCCCATACACGGATGTTCCTTTCTTGATATACATGCTTTTATTATTTCTGAGTACCCTTTCCTTTGCCCAGCTGATCTTCACTTTGCCTTACTTCTTAAAAACAGATCTAGGGTTCAACGAAGACATCATTGGTACCTTACTCGGCATCAATGGAATAGTAATTTTCATTTTTGAGATGCCTATGATCTACTATCTAGAGCATCGAGTTAAAACCAAGACCTTGATCGCCATCGGTGCTCTAATGATTGGCTTGAGCTATCTGGTATTGGTTGGGATAGGGGCTTACTCTATCACTATGATGTACGCTGTATTGTTGATAAGTATTCTCCTCATTACCTTCGGTGAGATCATTAACTTCCCCTATGTCAATGTAAAAATATTGGGTATGGCGGATGAAAATAATAAGGGAGAATACATTGGACTGTACACCATGATGTGGCCTACTGCGATGATCGTGGCTTCGCCCATTGGTTTCAATGTAGCAGACTATTTTGGATGGAATGCACTCTGGATGCTTAGCATGGTCATGAGTACTGTGGCGGCTATTGGTTTTTATTTTTTTGATGATCTGTTTGTGAGGAAAACTAATTCTGATATAACATAGCTTGTCAAATCACGCATGTTCGTTTAACACCGTAGGCACCGAAGACTCCTCTATCATGTACAAGGCACCGAAGACTTATCTTCGGTGCCTTGTGCATGTGAGCTTAGCCTTCGGTGTCTACGGTGGTTCCGCCAGCGTGAGCTTAGCTTTTGATAAAAACTAAAGCCTAATTTTTAACCAGCTTCAAGGACTGCTCTCCACCAGTATCCACATCAAGCAATCTCACAAAGTACATCCCACTTACCAGACCATCAATATCAAAATTAATCTGATTCAAACCATCTGAAGCAGTATACTTTCCAGATAGAATAGTCTGCCCGGCAATATTTACAATCGAGTATTCTAAATTCATATTTTGATCTGCAGTAAAACTAAGTTGTACATTTTGATCAGCAGGATTTGGGAATAGATCTAAACCAGTTACACTAAGCTTGTATACACTATTGTCAAGACATTCCACCTCCTTCTCCCATAAGACTTCTTCTTGTGTTCCAGCACTTAATAAGAAGTTACATTCTGTAAAGTCAGTTATACCACCGTTATAACATAACACAGTTCCATCGCATCTGTATCCTGTAGTTATTGTATCTGCGCATTCTTCATCATCTCCGAAGGTTACTATATATTCATAGTCTCCATAGCTATAGATTTCTATACTGGATATACATTCCTCACAGAGTGATTGTGAAACAAGCAAACTATCAAGCCACGCTTGATTATCTAAAATACATTCAGGGCATTCCTCGTCTTCTTTATTGTAAAGATACTCACCAAACTCAAGTGTAGCAGGCTGTAAAATGTCATCGCATTCATACGTAAGATCATCAATGTTCTGACAAATTATATTTCCTTCACAATCAAATACGACAAGAGTTGGTTCCTCAAAGCAATCTATGTTCGGTGTGTAGGCAGATTCTGAAAATTGTATGATGTGCTCTATCCCATCAATTTCAAGAATACGAATAGAAGTTATACAACTATTGCAATCCAATCCCTCTATTTTTTCCTGCAACCATACTTGATCATCCAATTCGCAATCCTCACATTCTTCTCCATTTGACCACAAGATGTCCGTATCGGGGTCAAAGTCCTCCCCAAAAATTTCAGTACACTGATCAGAGGAGTTAGCTCCCCCTTCTATACAAATAATATTTCCTTCACAATTAAAGATCGTAGCCTCATAACCGCCACAATCTAAATCCTCTTGCACAGCAGCAACGTATACCGAATCGCCAAATTCGAAAGAAAATAAATTCTCGATACATGAGAGACAGCTTATAGTGTCGAGTATTTGACTAAGCCACTCTTGTTCATCAAGATCACATTCAAAGCATTCGACACTGCTGTCCCAGAGCGTATCTACCTCAGGATCAAAATCCATCCCAAAATATTCAGAACAAACGGTACTTCCTGAATCGCCCCCTTCAGTACAGAAGATATCACCATTGCAATCATAAACTACAATTGGGACATCATCACAAGCATCTTCATCTGGAAACTCAATCACAAATGTGGAGTCCTTAAACTCAAAAGAAAGTATAGACTCAATACAATCATCACAAGTGATGGATTCAATTTTTTCATCTACCCAAACCATATCTTCAAGCGCACAAGGCATCGGACAGTCCTCCGCACTCCAAATTACTTCAGAGTCAACTGGAAAGTTCTCACCAAAGAGTGTACTACATTCCGTCAATCCAGCAAGACCACCCTCTTGACAAATTAGCGTTTGCTGACAATTAAATATCTCTGTAACGGAATCAGGACAAGTCCCATTATGACCTATGATAGCTACATAAGATGAATCTCCAAATTCAAAAGACTCAATGCTAGATAAACAACTATTCTCGCATAAGGTGGTATCTGCTAACAGCTCTTGATACCATACTTGATCTTCAAGTAAACAAGGTTCAGCGCACTGCTCTGCGGCCGAGTAAAACAACAAGGCGTTATTTGTAAAGTCCGCACCAAATGAATCAGTGCAAAGAGGTGAACCAAATCCAGCCTCAGTACAAATTATGTTCTGTTCGCAATCATACACCACATATCCACCATCAACAGAAACGCTACTACCATCATCTACTATAATGTAAGTTCCACCACTAAATTCGAAGCTATAAATTTCAAGATCTAAATTATCACATCCCGTTTCAATAAGTTCCTCTAACCAAGTTAACTCCGTGAAATCGCATGTAGTAACACAAAAGCCGTAGTCAAATATACCATCACATTCAGCAAAGCAACTGTTAGAGTATTCCGTACCATCGGGTGCACAAACAGGTTCGTACTCTGTCGTACAAATACATGGTGGTACCTCCGCACATGGTAGCTCCATAATGAAAAATTCCACCGAGCTACTCGGTATGAAATACCACTCTCCATTGAAGTGATTAAACATCGCCACATCTCCAGCCTCTGAGTTGGAGCAGCCTTGGCAATCTGCCACATTAGTGAATACCACGTCCTTTCCAGAAGTCCATTCTAAGGAGCCCTCCTGCGCTACATCATTATATCCGATCATCGCTAGGTTATTCACCTGTTGACGTAAAAATTCATTTTCTCTTGGGCTATCTATGGAAACCAAATATCCACCATGCCCAGCACATTGCGCTTGCGCCTGCGCAAAATCTTTTTGCACCGTAGACACAAAATATTTGTTTCCTTCAAATTGTCCAATAAATCCCATCTCCCATCTGAATAAATTACAATCACCGATACCACCGCCAGTGCTAGCTACCGCTACCTTGAAAGCACAATACTTTACATCACCACATTGATTCGTGATCGTATATTGTATTTCAGAAACACCAAATGGAAAAAATTCACCATTTGCAATTCCTTGGGTTTGTTCGATAGTCACGCCTCCTGTGCAATTCGTAACTGCGGTCGGCTCTTCCCAAGTCACAAACTGCCCTCCCTCAGGAGTAGTAGCAGTAACTCGAATTTCTATGTCCATATCGCAAGTAACATCCAAGAATATATCTTGATCTTCTTCCAATTTTCTTAAAAATATTGGTGCCGATGTCAATTGTATATTACCTGGACCCTCACCAAGTCTGGTACCCGTCAAAGAGTGATCCCACTCTTTTCTGATCATCGCCATCAATCCAAAGGACGCAGGAAAATTATAAGTAGCAAATGCATCCTCAGACATATCTGTTTGTGTCTTTGCCCAGAGCGCATAGGTATATGTCCCATCTTCATGCAAGTACGCACCACCACCAACATTATCACCAAGGTTCATTGCTGCAGTTCTAGCTGCATCAAAACGTGTACCGTACAAAGCATCCGACATCGTCTTCAAGCCAATCCCAGACTCTTTAGTCACTTGTTCGTAAGGCACCTTATCATGGAGAGATTCATACATACCCATCAGATCAAATTCGAAGTTGGCCTCTGCTTCCGTTTTAAAATCGGCGAGTAAAAATAAGTGCAGCTGCGTATAGTCCAATTCCATGGCCTTCATATTTACCTTCATGACATAATTCCGCTGCACCTCATCAGATCCCCACGGCTGATTTCCAAATGGCGTACTTGGTACATTCACCTCGGTAGCTATCCATTCTTTTTTAGGATAGGTCACTCCATCATAGCCGTATCTTTCTAGTACTTCTTGTCTTGCGTCCGTTCTTATTGCTAGTGCATCCGCCGCTTCATCTGAATGCCTTGAGTAGACAAAATCTTGAATGTCATTATCATAATAACGAAGACTTCCATCGATATGCGGATAAGCATGAAATCCCACTACATCAAAATAGGCACCACCACCGAGCGGATACTCAGCAGTTACTTTTCCATCATCAGGATTATCCGTATTACGCAGGATCGCATCCAAAAAACTATCGTAGCCAAGACCCGCTATACAGACATAATCATCAGGCGCAATCGACTTGATCACCTCATATGAGATACGCAAAGTTCGGATATAGTTAAAGATGGGCGCCCTCAGTTTATAGTCACATGGATCAGGATTATTATCCCACCAATTACCAGGCTGCCCTGGTGGCAGAAATCCCTTTCCAGCATAATCGAAACCAGGCTCATTCCATATCTCCCAAAATTTGACTTCGTCTTTTAATCGACTCACCACCTCAAATACATAAAGTGCGTAGTAGTTTTCGTCGTTTACCGGAGTACCGTTTTCGCCATTATCCCAGATCGGCTCGTATAGATTAGCAAACATAGTTGTTTGCTCAGGATCGCTAGGGCAGTAGTCGATAGGATCTCTATGCGCTTCTGAAGCGGTCTCCAAAAACAACAAGTTATCCGTCGTCCCTACAGCTTTATTATAATTGTATTTATTGATCCAGATATCGTAGGTGAACGTTTGTCCAAGCCCCTCAGGCAGTGACCCTCTCAAAGCTTTTACCCCAACGCCAGGTATACCGACCGTTTCATTACCCGCCGATAGATCAGCCAAATTATTATCATCCCAATTTGGGCCATAGTAGCCCAGATTGATACCTGGATGAAAATAGCCCTCATAGGGCGTTATCTGATCGTTAGCAGTATAATTGACTTGTGTAAAAGCAGCTTGCGAGGTAAATAATATAGCAAGCGCGATGAGTATAAGTTCTTTTTTCATAGGAATATAATTGTTGGACCGATTGATCACATCCACTGGATAGATAAGATATTGTAACCGTTCGTTGCAAAAATATGCTAATTTTTAATAAAAAAATGCCTTATATCGTCATAAAACCCCTTCCAAAAAGTTAATGTTATGCGCATGTCAGATCTGCTTTTTTGCGTATTCAGGCCTGCCAGGCATAGCTTTTATTGAGTATTTGGGGCCATACCGTCGAAAAGACGGTACCGAGCTCTACGTTTTATTCCATACCCTAGATAGCTGTTCTGCCAACTGCTAGGCGCATCTCAGTCCCTGACTGAGCTACACTTAGCAGGGCATCACTAGCTATCTAGGGCATTTCATGTTCACTTCGATCTCTTGTCCGGGGGATCGTGGATGCGTATGGCTTAAATACAAAATACAGGAGCTATAGAATGAATACGGTTTTGATTACTATCAGCAGCGCTCTCCGCATGAACTAATTTTCTGAGGAGGTATAGCTATCGCCAAGCCATCCCGATTTGATTTGAACATGTATGGTAGAGACTCGATGCATCGCGTTTTCTACACCAGCGAGGTTCATATATTATCTATGGATTTTAGGTGGATGTTTTATGATCTATATATGTCGAGAAGGAGAGATAGTAATGGATTAAATATTTGTTATTGCCTAGTGGATAAGTGCTGAAAGCACGAAACATAATAGCGAGGGGTTTCAACCCCTCGATAAACAAACATTGTTTCAAGTCCTGAAAGGACGCCACAAAGTGTCTCAGCTTTGGGCCGAGTGTAGATAAAAATTGTGTCGTCCTTACAGGCATCTGCGAGGTTCATAAATTTTGTATAGATTTTAGGTGGATGTTTTATGATCTATATATTTCGAGAATGAGAGATAGTAATGGATTAATAATTGTTATTGCCTAGTGGATAAGTGCTGAAAGCACGAAACATAATAGCGAGGGGTTTAAACCCCTCGGTAAATATACATTGTTTCAAGTCCTGAAAGGACGCCACAAAGTGTCTCAGCTTTGGGCCGAGTGTAGATAAAAATTGTGTCGTCCTTACAGGCA
>Ga0114957_1000789_pt1 | contig 38657 bp, 35 predicted proteins | sample BantaG_FD_87175 | JGI IMG/M metagenome (GOLD analysis project Ga0114957, IMG submission 87175) | Marine algal microbial communities from Bantry Bay, Ireland - BantryBay_4 metaG | ecosystem: Host-associated > Algae > Red algae > Unclassified | place: Bantry Bay, Ireland | collected 2014-11-21
TTCAAAATAATGTCGCCCAGCTAGAGCTTTTTCAGGATGATTTCGAAAAACTCATGACTGTTTTAAAGAATATTGGATTTTTATGAGAAAGCCCTTTATTCCGATTCAGCAGTTTCTTCTGTTTCTGTAATTTTTTCTTCCAAGGCTTCTGTTTTCTCTTCTTGGTTATTTTCCTCTTCTTCTTTTTTACCTAGTGTTTTCATTATTTTTTTATAAAACTCTAAAGTCTTTTCCGTAAAAACAGTTTCATCTATTGCTTCAAAGTCAGCAAGAATTTCCAATAAAACATTAATGCGTCCTTCAATATCAAAAAATTTATTGACCACCGCAATATTTCTATTTTCTACCAAGCAATAACCTGACTTAAAACTGCCTCTTTCGTACCTCACTTTATAATCCAACTCTTCAAAAATAGTTTCTATTTTCTGCAAAGTAGTTTTTGTATATTTAAACATATTTATTTTTGATTAATTTCCTTTCAAAATCTAAAGATAAAACAATTTTAAAATGTAAAATTAAAATACTCATTTTAATTTATACATTGAACTTGTTTTTTAGTTTTACAGCAAAAAAGAAAATATGTTGAATTTTATCAAAATAACTGTACTTACTTTTTGTGTTTTTATTTTTTCAAAAAATACTCACGCACAAACTTTTGAAGCGGGATTGATCGGAGGAGTGAATTTATCTCAACTTCATGGAGATGGACTCGCAGGTTTTAATCAAATCGGATTAAATGTCGGTGGTCGTGTAGCTGTCCAAACAAGCGACCGATGGAAATGGAATATTGATATTTTGTTTAGCCAAAAAGGAAGTAACAAAGGAAAAGATGATCTTCGTTCTATTCCATTTGATAGTTACCGATTGAATTATGCGGAAATTCCGATTATGATCTCCTTTTTAGATTGGCTAGACGAAGCGGATGAAAAGGAATATTATAAACTACATTTTACTGCTGGAGTTTCTGTGGGGCAACTGGTCAATTTTAAAGTAGTAGATAATTTGGGGCAAGATGTTTCTGATCTCCAGAATTTTAATAAAACTTCCATTGACTTAATTATTGGAGCAACTTATTTTATCAATCCACATATTGGAATCAATGCTCAATATTCTTACGCTCTTTTAGATGTGAGAAAAGAAAAAGAAGCACAATCTCTCGCTGGTAGAACCTTGACATTCAGAGCCATTTATATGTTTTAATTTTCTTTCAAAAAAAATAATTTTTAAAAATATGATACTTCGATTTATTTCCATCTTTTGTCTTACTCTTTTTGTTTTTTCATGTAACGACACAGAAAAACCAACTACAAAAACAAAAACTACTGCTCAGTCTTCCATAGAAACTAAAACCAAATCCAATGGTAAAGCTTTGTACCCTAGTATTCCTCCAGGAACAGTTAATGCATTATTTGAAAAATGTGATTATGTAGATTATAGTTTTGATAATTTACCCTTTACGATTAGTCGCCACGAGCCTAGTGATTTACGTCATTCACTTAGTCAGATTGCTCAACAGCCTGCCTTGATAGATGCCAACTGTCCACCGTTTGGTCGTATGATTTATTATAAAGATGGAGAGGTTGCTTTGGAGGGTTTAATTTACTTTTCGAAAGGATGTAACTACTTTGTTTTTTTGGAAAACAACCAACCCAAATATGCTAATTTCATGACTCCTTCTGGTGTCCAATTTTTTAATGGTTTAATGACGCAACTTAAACAACCTCCTCAACAATAGGATTAATTTTGAATGAAACATTTTTGAATTTTGAATTTGACGAGAGCTTCATCTTTAATAGGAGAAAAATTTTGAACCGTAGTAAACATGAAGCTCTCGCCAAATTCAAAATTCAGCATTGAAAATTAAAAATTTAACTCTATGAACAGATATGGTGTGATTGATTTAGGAACGAATACTTTTCATTTGCTTATCGTGAGCGTTAATGAAAAAGGAGAAACCTCTGAACTTTTTCGAGAAAGAATTTTCGTAAAACTCGCAGAAGATGGAATTGAAAAAATTGGAAAAAAAGCCTATCTCCGTGGACTTCAAGCTCTTTCCCATTTTCAAAAAAAACTCTTCGAACATCAAGTTAAAAACATCAATGCTTTTGGAACTGCAGCACTTCGGACAGCTAGCAATGGTCTTGATTTCATCAATGCTGCCAAAGCAGAAAGTGGTATTTCCATTCAGTTAATTCCTGGGGCTGAAGAAGCTCGATTGATTCATATTGGAGTCAACCAAGCGGTAGAATTAGGGGAGGAAAAAGGATTGATTATGGACATCGGTGGAGGAAGTGTGGAATTTATTATCGCTGATAAAAATGAAGTTTTCTGGGCAGAAAGTTTTCCTATTGGTGTGGCAGTTTTGTACAATAATTTTCATCAGGAAGAACCGATTTCGATGAAAGAAATTAAGGTACTACACAAGCATCTCGAACAAACTTTGCATCCACTCTTTGAAGTTTTAAAAAATCATCAACCAACTTGCCTCGTTGGTGCATCAGGCACTTTTGATGTGTTGGAAAAAACACTTCCCAATGCTCAAAAAACAACATTAAGCGCAACTATTAATGTGGGAAATTTTGATCCTATGTATCAAAAAATATTGAAGATGAATCTGGCGGAACGACATGCTGAAGAAAACATTCCTCCCACTCGTGCAGACATGATTGTGGTGGCTTTAATTCTCATTAATTTTATCCTAGAAAAAGTAGCAATCGAAAAAATATTAGTCTCTGCTTATGCAATGAAAGAAGGAATTTTATGGGAAATGAGAGAAAGGTAATTGTTATTTTTTGCTACTGACTTGGACTGACTTTTAATGAATCGAAACAAAAAGTGCTTTGGAATAAGCTTAATCAGGTGCCATCTCAAAAGTCAAATAATCAGATGGAGGATTCGTTTTCTCAGGCAAAACGGTCTGTAGATTTCCCAAAAAAAACAGCATCATATAATGTACCTAAAAAAAGGATTCCAAAAGTGACATTTAATATTTTCATCATTCAAAATTATAATCTAAATCTGCATTTATAAATTTCATCACCATGACCGTTTTAACTTTATCTGCAAAAACAGGTTTCATTTCTTTTTGCAAAATGGACATCACCTCGTCATATTCTCCAAAAAGCTGAGTACTCATACTATTTGTTTTGGAAGAAATATTTGGATGGGATTTTATTCTTTTGATAAAATTTAAAATGTGCTCTTCGTAATTTCCATCCAAAGGATACATGCTGATTTCAACTGATAATTTCATTGCTCGTTTTTTTAATTTCTACTCTTTGATTTAGAATTGTTTTTTTTTGACGCTGACTTTTTTTCCAAAAGTAAAAAAAGAAATAAATAAGTTTATCTAAAAGCTTCAACTAAATCGTCGATAATCCATTCCTTTTCATTCGGTATTCCACATTTTTATCTATATTTTTGCGAACTGTAAGAATCTGAGGTCAACTACATCAAAATGAGTTTGTAAACAATTTTTTTGTTTCTAGTTAAGTTGAAATTAAAATCAACACTTTCTCGATAACTCGAGATCGTTTTTGATTTCAATTTCAATTTCAACTTGACCAAAAAAATTGTCCAGAAACATTAAAAAAAAGAGAAACACTAACATTACATATATATAATGGCCAGAAAAAAAAGTAAGGGACAACTAAATATTTCTTTTCCAAAATTTCAGGACGAACGGATTTACAAGCTACTCGGCCTGTTCTCGATATTCATTGCATTATATCTTTTCATCGCATTCACTTCCTATTTATTTACTTGGCAAACTGATCAATCTTTGGTCTTGGAACATTCGTGGGGATTTCTCTACGAAGGTGAAATTGGAGCAGCGAATTGGCTCGGTCGATTAGGTGCAATTGTTTCCAATATGTTTTTTTATTGGGGCTTTGGTTTGCCTGCATTTATCTTCGTTTTTGTTTTTGCAAAATTAGGAATCAACACTATTCGAGAAAGACCATTTAGTGAAAATGTCTCGATGTTTTGGAATGGATTCATTTTATTATTGTTTTTATCTATTTTGGCGCATTTCATTTTTCAATCATCCAGCTTTCCATATGGAGGAGCTTTTGGAAAAGCAACGACGACTTGGTTATTAAAATTTATCGGAACGGTTGGATTGATTGCGTTACTTATTTTTACAGGTTTTACAGCTTTTATTTGGGCTAATAATCCAAACTTTAATGAGCTAACTTTTGAAAAAGTCATTTCAAATATTCGTTTTTTTTTTGAGGATTTATTTAGTGGGAATTTTTTAGGGAAAAAGAAAAAGCGTCGTGCAAGAGTTGCTGCCCAAAGAGAAACTTCCACTTCGGGTGGATTGCTTCCTAGAACTTCAAGTGCAGATAATCCTACCGACGTTTCTACTGACCTAGAAGTATCAACTGGTGCTACTGGAAGTGCTGCTCCTACTGCCGAAACGAAAAAAGGTCAACTCGCTCTTGAGCTAGAAAAAAAGAAAAGACAAAAACCTCAGACACTTCGTTCAGGTGATGCTGAAATGGAAATCTCTGCTCCTACTCCATTCGTGCCAAGCGAAGATGAACCTCCAGGCGAAACTTCAACTACCTTGACTTCAGACTATGCAGAAACCACTTTGGAAATCCAATCGGATAATAAATTACATACCGAACCTTACGATCCAACTTTGGATTTATCTTCTTATGAGCATCCCGTAACTTCATTGTTAGAAGATCATAGTTCTGCCAATTTTGAAATAGATCGACAAGAGTTAGAACAAAATAAAGATCAGATTATCGAGACTTTGTTGAATTACAAAATCGAGATTGTAAAAATAAAAGCGACCATCGGACCAACCGTTACGCTTTATGAAATTGTCCCTGCGCCAGGTGTGCGTATTTCCAAAATTAAAAACTTGGAAGATGATATTGCCTTGAGTTTGTCTGCCATGGGAATTCGTATTATTGCTCCGATTCCAGGAAAAGGAACTATCGGAATTGAGGTAGCAAATAAGAAAACGCAAATCGTTTCGCTCAAAGAATTATTGCAATCAGATAAGTACAAGCGAGCCAAAATGGACTTGCCAATTGCTTTAGGTAAAACAATTCAAAATGAAGTATTCGTTGCCGACTTGGCGAAGATGCCTCACCTCTTGATTGCAGGTGCGACGGGTCAAGGAAAATCTGTTGGTATTAATGTTATTTTAATGTCATTGCTTTACAAAAAGCACCCTTCGCAAGTCAAACTAGTTTTGATTGATCCGAAAAAAGTAGAGCTTTTTCCGTACAGTAAAATTGAAAATCACTTCTTGGCGTACTTGCCAGGATTGGACGAACCGATTGTTACCGATGTGACGAAAGTAGTTCACACCTTGAACTCGCTGATGATTGAAATGGATACTCGATATGACTTATTGAAAAAAGCACATGCGAGAAATATTCGAGAGTATAATGAAAAATTTATTGCTCGTAGATTGAATCCGAACAAAGGACATAAATTTATGCCATTCATTGTTTTGGTGGTAGATGAGTTTGCCGATTTGATTATGACTGCTGGAAAAGAAGTCGAGTTGCCGATTGGTCGTTTGGCGCAGTTATCACGGGCAGTTGGGATTCACTTAGTCATCGCAACGCAGCGACCTTCTGTGAATATTATTACTGGGGTAATCAAAGCGAATTTCCCTGCGAGAATTGCATTTAAAGTAACGGCAAGAGTTGATTCAAGAACGATTTTAGATACAGGTGGTGCAGACCGTTTGATTGGACGAGGAGATATGTTGCTATCTTATGGAAGTGATCTGGTTCGATTGCAATGTGCATTTGTAGATACGCCTGAGGTGGAAAAAGTGATTGATTTTATTGGTTCGCAGAGAGGTTATGTGGAACCATTTTTCTTACCTGAATTTCATGGTGACGATGATGATGGTACAAAGCCAGGAGCAGTCAATACCAAAGACTTAGATGACAACTTTGAAGATGCTGCAAGATTGATTGTTTCCAATCAACATGGCTCAACTTCGATGATACAACGAAGACTAAAATTAGGATATAATCGAGCTGGTCGAATTATGGATCAATTGGAGGCTTTGGGAATTGTTGGACCAAGTGCAGGAAGCAAAGCCAGAGAAGTTTTAATATATGACGAGATTGAATTGGAACGGTATTTGGAAGATATTAGAACTAGGAAATAGGAGGCAACTTCGTAATTATATTACGAGGCCACAACCCGGTAAATCATTGATTTGCTGGGTTTTTTTATGCCCTAACCAGAGACTAGTTTTCAGCTAGACTTTAGTTTACTTTTAAAAGTTGTGATTTAATTAGAACAATTTTTCAGTAAAAATTGGAGGCTAAATCACGACCAACGCTTTAAGAATCAATTCTATTTTTTTAGATTTAAGCAATTGGAATGAGCTTTCTTAATTGTGAAAACAAAGCCCTCCTAAACTATTTGGATTGCCTAAGACATAATCAAAAAAAACGCCCCTCTCGAGACTGAGATTTTTAAAATTGCTCTAAACTCTCCTCCAAATAATTCTTCAATGGCAACTCCATCATCTTCCCCGAAGCATCCAACAATTCTACATACAACAAATAAACTTCTTGCTGCACACTAAATTGTTCCAACTCCTTTTTGAATTGACTCCCTTTTAATTTTAATATGGCGATAGGCGAAGCACCAGCGATTTTTTGATATTGTTGGAGGACTCCATCCGCTTGACTATTTTCCAATTGTTGATTGAGTAGTTGATATAATTCATATTGCGTTTCTAGTTCCAATCGAATTCGGGTCATGCGATCTTGGAGTCGAATTTTGAGTTCTTCGTATTTTAAATTCTCGTCTATTTTCTCAAATTCCAGTTCATCTATTTTTTGTCGTTGTCGATTTCTTACAGGAATTATAATTCCCATTCCCAAAGAAAAATTTTGCCGAAATCCTCTATCATTTGTTCCTCCCATTTGAGCTTGAAAATAGTCCAACGTATTCTCTTCTTGCGTCCTCCGTATCGCTTGCTCTTTCATCGCTAAGTTCGCATTCAAATTCCTTTTCACCAAAGTAGCATGAGCAGTCGAAGGCTCAGTCGAAAGTGAGCGAACAATCTCCATAAGTTGCTCAATATCAATCAATTGCAATTCATCCGTTTTCAAATATCCTCGTTGATTAGAATATCTAAATATTTTTTGCTGCGCTAAATTCAATGCATTTTTCAACCTTAAAATCTCCCGATCGGCTATATGCAAATCATCCTCCGCATCAATCAAATCTAAAATATCAAACTTAGGCAAGTTGATACTTTTTTTCAAAACAGTCATGCGATCTTCTAACAATATTTTTTGGTCTTTTTTCGCAGCGAGTAATTTTTCAAAATAAGAAACTTTCACAATCGCATCATATCTATCTCGCAACAAATCTTGCATTAAGAGTTGCTCATCGATTGTATTTAATTCTATTCTTGCTCGTTGAAAATCTGCTTGCGCTTGTTGCTGCGCCCTGGTATGAAATCTTCCTCGAAGTACATATTGTTGTTCATCCAATTTAAAATCGTTCGTCTCAGTTCTAAATTCCATTTCATCAACTAGCGGTAATTTAGACGTGGAGTTTTTTAAAAAATCGACTCGTTGTTGTTGGAGTTCCAGCACATATTGTTGTTTGGCGGAAGCCAAAATATCGGAAGAGGAAAGTGTATTTTGCGCATTTGATAACAATACATTTACAAAAAGAAAGAAAACAAGAAAACCTCTTTTTTTTGAAATAAAATTCTCTTTGACCATTAAATAAATATTTTTTTTGACCTCATGATGTTTAATCTATTGTGGGAAAATTCTCCTTTAGGCTACCGAGCTTTTGCTACGAGAAAAAAAGAAATAGCTAGGGGTTTATCCTTTTCCAGTAATTACTTTATTCACTTTCTTATCACTTGAATCAAAAATCGAATCAAAAATACTCGGCGGGCGTGACGTTTTTTTCAACAAATTCAAAATCACTTTTTCCTTTTGTAAAAAAAAATTACTAGGAGGAATTGCGATTAACACTTCTCGCCCATAAGTTTTTAACTCTGGATTTTTTCTAAGTCGATCTGGAATTTCAACAATTCGAGAACCCAAACCAGTAATCACTCCTTGACATCTATGATCAGGATGCTGCGTAGAAATTGCTTCAAGCGTATCGCCAACTGCGACTTCAAGAATTAAGTTTTCATGAACATAACCTTTGACCATCGTTGGATTTTCTTCATAAAAAGAAATCAAAGTATTGAAAGACGAAATGTTTTCTTTTTCCTTGCAATAAATATTTCCAATCAAACCATCCCTTGGAGCAAAAATGGAAAGCCCATCTTTTTCCTCTGTATAAAATTTTTGATCTTCTTTGAGTTTTCGAATTTGAATTCGTTTTGGACTATTGGGAGAATTCAATTCTTCGTTGAGTCTAGTAATTTGTACTTCTAGGGGTTTCACCACTAATTCCAATTCTTCTTTCAAACTAACAATTCTGGTCGCTCTCGGATTCACCGTCACTTCCGAAACATTGATACTTTTTAATCCTTCGAGCAGAGAGCGATTCACTTCCATCTCTGTTTCCAGTTGTCGGATTTGAGAATTCAATTCACTTTCCTTCGCCACCTTTTGAGCTTCTAATCGACTGATGGAAGAACGAATATTTGCTTTCCAAATATCTTCTTCCAATCGCAACTCATCCATCGAATGAGAAATATTATTGAGTTTTAATCCAAAAGTAGAGTGCGTTACTTCCGCCAATAATTCTCCTTTTTTTACTTTTTGACCAGGCGTCACAAGGAGGCGATTGACCTCCACGGGATGATCCAAATTAATTTCGGTTTCCTTCGTTTCTGCAAATCCATAAAACATCACCGTATGTTTTCCATACCGAGTATTGATTTGCCAGATCAAACCAACCACTAAAAAAAACAGCAGATATACTAAATTAAATTTTTTCATTTTTCCTTAATTAATTCTACTTCAAAACTCTTGAGGTAATTAAGTTATTAATTGTTGCTTCCAAAATTTGTGTTTTCATAATAACTTAATAACTATTAGAATATAACAATAACGTTTAAATAATCTCCGCAGCATCATCGAACGCCAACCGAACCGAATCCACTTCGGGAATCTGTCGAAGAATTTTTGCCAAATGAAGTCCTTCCTCTTCTTTTTTTAATTTCAATCTATACTCGTATTCGATCAGACTTTCTTTTTCAGGATTGCTAAAAGTTTTGTATCGTTTAAGTGCAAATCGTTCCGAATATTTTTTTAAAATATTTTTTATTTCACTTAATTTCGCATCATCTTCAGGCATCTCAAATCGTAATGTTCCCACCAAATTATTTTTTTGACTAAAAGGTGTCAACCTCAAAGCAAAAGCGGTCAAACAAAAACCAACCGTTCCTACAATCGCAATGACAAATGCATAAACACCACAAGCAATTCCAACCGCCAAGGAAGAAAACATAAAAACAATGTTTCTAGGATTCCGCAAAGTCGTCCGAAATCGAATCACCGCCAATGCTCCCAACATGCCTAATCCTCGTGCTACACTATCTCCGATCGCTTGCATCACCGTCGCCGTGACAATCGACAACAATACTATTGCCTGAATAAAATACATTGGAGTGGCTACATCTCGCGAAGTTTTTTCATAGGTGAACGCAATCAAAGAGGACAACAAAAAGGAAAATAAAACGGTATAAATAATGAGCAGTAATGTCGGGTTTTCGGTACTGTTCTGAATGCTGAAAAAATCAACCATCAAGTCTTTTTTTTAATTTGGAGTTGTTATTATAAAAAATCAAATATACAATTCCTTTATCTGTGATTTAATATTAACCTTACCTTTTATTAAAATGTAGTTTACATATACAAGATACAAAATGAGCGTCTACCCCCTAGTTGATGTACATTTTTTTTTATTAGTTGCTAAGTAGTTAGCATTTCTGAGGATAAACTTTACTCTTATGTGAAGTCAAAACCTCAAGCTATTTTTTTGAAAAAAAACTTAATTCAAAATAAAGACAGAATAACTTTCAAAAGACCTACCTAAAAAAAAGTAGATCATTCAACTAATGAGCATTCTTGTTTTTATATCAACATGTTTCGTATTTCCTAAGTACTTCGAAGCTCCCGCTTCGATACTGATATTTTCCGAAGTGGGAGCTTCGGAATTACTAAAACTTTAACTTCACTTTAATAAACTCCTCCTTGCTAAAAGCGTTATCATTGTATTAATTTTACGTCATAAAAATACTTTTCCCAGTTAGGGATTTTTTTAGAAAAAAGAAAACACAAATTGATATGAAATATATAATTGCAATAATGATGAGCACCTTCTTTTTGGCAACTGGTTTTGCACAAAAAAAAGATTTTACAAAATCTCAAGATGTAGATCCTGAAGCGCAAAAAGTACTCGATAAAGTGAGTAAAAAATACGAAGCGTATAAAAGTATAGAAGCTACTTTTTCTTTGAAAATTGAAATTCCTGAAGAACCTGTTGATGAGCAAACTGGAAAACTGAAACAACAAGGTGAAAAATACAATGTGGATTTGAGTTCTTATTCCATGATTTGCGATGGTGAAAAACTTTGGGTGCATAACAAACAAAATAAGGAAGTGCAACTCAATAATCCACCTGAGGAAGATGAGGAGGAAATGATGGCACCACAAGATTTTTATAATTTTTATAAAAAAGGAAAATATCTATATGCTTTGACGAATGCTATTGTAGAAGATAGAGTCCCACTTTTGCAAATTGAATTTAAACCATTGGAAGCGGATTCGGAATATTCAAAAATTAGAATGACGATTGAGAAGAAAACTTCGGCAGTTAAAAGAATCAAAGTTTTCTCAAAAGATGGTTCAAGATTTACTTTAGCAATTGAAGATTTCAAAACAAATAAAAAATTCACGAATGCGGATTTCACTTTTGATAAAAAGAAATTTCCTGATGTACATATTGAAGATTTGAGATTTTAAAAAATCATTTTTTTAGATTTACGAAACCCCATCTTGGCAGCCAAGATGGGGTTTCGTATTACGACTCTCCGAGTAGTTTCCTATCAAATCGTTAAAAAATGCAACGACTTGGAAAGTCGTCCAACGAGAAACGACTCGGAAAGTCGTAGTCCCGAACTATTTTCTATTTTTGCAAAAAAAAAAACTTATTACAATGGGTTATAAATCATTTCTAGTCAAACCTTTTGCAAAAAAAATTGCACGCGATATTCAAAAGTGGTCGAAGGAAGCGGTGGCTGCTCAAGACAAAGTTTTTCAAAATTTGATTCAAAGTGCCAAGCATACTTCCTTTGGAAAGGATCATGGTTTTGATATGGTAAATTCTTACGAAGCTTTCAAAGCGCAAGTTCCGATTCGTGATTACGAAGGTTTGAAAAATTATATCGAACAAATCAAAGCAGGAAAATCAGATGTACTCTGGAAAGGCATTCCTAAGTATTTTGCCAAAACATCAGGTACGACTTCTGGCGTAAAATATATTCCACTCACCAAAGAAAGTATTCCGAATCATTTTGGAACGGCTCGAAATGCGCTTTTCAATTATTATGCAAAAACGGGCAAAGGGAAATTTTTGGATGGAAAAATGATCTTCCTTTCGGGCAGTCCGACCTTAACTGAAATCAGCGGTATCAAAACTGGGCGACTTTCAGGCATAGTGAATCACATGGTTCCTGGTTGGCTGAAGCGAGATCAACTGCCTTCCTACACGACCAACTGCATAGAGGAGTGGGAAGAAAAATTAGAGAAAATCGTAGCAGAAACTTTGGGACAAGACATGCGAATGATAAGTGGAATTCCGCCTTGGGTGCAAATGTACTATGAACGATTGCTGGAAGTGAGCGGCAAAAAATACATTAAAGATTTATTTCCGAACTTTAATACTTTCGTTTATGGTGGCGTGAATTATGAACCTTACCGCTCGAAGTTGGAAGAGTTGGTTGGAAAAAAAATAGATAGTGTCGAAACCTATCCCGCGTCGGAAGGATTTATTGCTTTTCAAGATGCGCAACCTCATGAAGGATTATTGTTGAATGTCGATTCTGGGATTTTTTTTGAGTTCGTTCCTGCTGAAGAAATTCATAATGATAATCCAACTCGATTGTCTTTGAAAGATGTTGAACTCGGTGTCAATTATGCGATTATTTTAAATACCAATGCTGGACTTTGGGGATATAATATTGGTGATACAGTCCAGTTTGTTTCCAAAGATCCTTATCGAATAATTGTCTCGGGGAGAATCAAACATTTTATTTCTGCCTTTGGAGAACATGTGATTGGGAAGGAAGTTGAAGAGTCTTTGATAGGTGTGGCGAACAAACGAGGTGTGCGAATTGTTGAATTTACGGTTGCGCCACAAGTGAATCCGACAGAGGGAGTATTGCCTTATCATGAGTGGTTTATCGAATTTGATGAAATTCCTAACAATATATCTACATTTTCTGCGGAGGTTGATCAAGCAATGATTTCGCAAAATATTTATTATGAAGACTTGATTAGTGGGAACATTTTGCAGCCATTGAAAATCCGATTGATGCAACGGGATAGTTTTAGAAATTACATGAAATCACAAGGAAAACTCGGCGGTCAAAATAAAGTTCCTCGACTTTCGAATGATCGAAAAATTGCAGATCAATTACAGCAATATATTTTAAAATAATTCTCTATGGCAAATCGACGAACTCAAAGTCTCACAATTAAAAAATATTCAGATGGGAAATTTGATTTTGTTTCTGATAGTCTTGCGGTGGAAGAACCTTTGGAAATTCAAATTAAATTTGGTGCAAAGGAAAATCGAATTCGCAAAAGTATTTCAGTTACGATGCGAACGCCTCAGCATGATGCCGACTTGGCAATTGGATTTTTATTTACCGAAGGAATTATTTCTGGTTACGAACAGATAAAAAGTGTCGGCCCAAATTTGGATGAAGATGGAAAAATAAATATCAATGCAATTTTGGTCGTTTTAGATTTTGAGGTGGAAGTTGATTTGAAAAAATTAGAACGGCATTTTTATACTTCTTCGAGTTGTGGAGTTTGTGGAAAGTCAAGTATTGAAGCAGTCAAGATGAATAACTTTCCTACGCTTCCCGAAGACTCTCCTCCTTTTCAGATTTCCAAAATTCATTTTTTTCCCAACTTACTAAAAGCTCGTCAAACTATTTTCGAAAAAACGGGCGGACTTCATGCTGCTGCATTATTTGATAATGAAGGAAAATTACATTTGCTTCGAGAAGATGTTGGGCGACACAATGCGGTGGACAAATTAATTGGTGCAGCACTTTCAGCTGGTCTTTTCCCAATGAATCATTTTTTGATTATGGTGAGTGGTCGAGTCAGTTTTGAGTTGGTCCAAAAATCTATGATGGGTGGGATTCCAATTTTAGCAGCGGTGGGAGCGCCGAGTAGTTTGGCAATTCAATTAGCCGAAGAGTTTGGAATGACGGTTTTAGGCTTTGTGAAAAATGATAAGTTTAATATTTATTCGCATACTCATCGGGTTATTTTTTAAAAACTTGTAGCTTTAAATAATCCGGGATTTAAAATCCCTCTTCTCTTTTTGAAAAATGAGCGTAGGCATTTTAACTCCCGGTGGACTTGATGAACATATCTGTCTGTACGGAAATTTATGGAATGATATTTTTTCTAAAAAAAAAGGGGCGCAACTAATTGTCGTTTTTCCCCAGTAGCGGTGTCAGCGTTCGAACGCTGACACCGCTTTTAATGAAAAAAGGTGAACAACTTTCGTCATTCACCTTTACTATTTTTAGCGAATTATTTTTTCTCAAAAAAACAATTCGAATTAAACTTTAATTATTCTAAGTGAAAATTGCGTGATGTCCGTCTGCCGTCCACCGTTGACCGTCCACCGAATAAAATCTATTTAATCATTACTTTTTCTACCACGATTCCTTCGTTTGTACTCACTTTTACAAAGTACATTCCCGCAGGAAGTCCTGCTACGTTTACACTCATCGTTTGCAAACCATCCACAACTCGGAATGATTTATCCATCATTTCTTTACCATCAATTGTAAGGAGTCGAACAGAAGCATCTGCAGATTTATCATTCAATACTTGGATATTTAAAATGTCTTGCGCCGGGTTGGGGAAAACATTTACTTCCATATTTGTTTTGAATAAATCTTTGGTAGATACTATTCCTTCTGGTTCTACAGCAGTTCCACGTTCATCTACATCTGTACAATTATTGTCACCTTGATCAGTAGTTACACAAGCTACACCTTGATAATTTTTCATATCCATCAATGTTACATCATCAACGAACCAACCTTTTCCACTTGTATTATCATCTGAAGCAAATCGGAAACGGAAGAGAATATCTTCTCCTAAGTAATCACTCATGTCCACATAAGTTGCCACGAAGTCTTCTCCTCCTCCACTACTCTGTCCAGAGAAAGCAGAAAGGAAAGGAATAACAAGTGTTCCATATTGCAAAGCTCGTGGATATTCATGTCGGAACATAGATGTACCCACTTGCTCCCATATTGTTCCACCATCTTTAGATACCTCTATTAACCCACCATCAGCTCCCGCCTCACTATCATACCAATGGTAAAATCTTAATACCGGTTGAGTACCAGTAATTGCAATCGGATCTTTGATAAATAAAGTCTGATCATTTTCAACTGCAACATTTTGTACAAACCAAGCTTTTTCTCCACTATTTGCTAATGAATCATCTCGTATATCAAAGACAGCTGTTCCATTTAAAAACTCAATATCCCAATTATCATCTGAATCACCTTCTTGATCATCATTGAAAAATGCGATTGATTTGATGTTAGGATCAGTTTCTAAAGTATAACTTACTTGAGTCACTTCTTCAATTGCCATTTCACCAATTACAAATGTAATCGTATTTCCACTTACTGTTCCAGGTCCTACTATTGAAGAAGGGATTACAGTTGCTCCATTTGGAATTTCATCAGTTACAGTTACATTAGTTGAAACAGATTGCTTGTAATGTCTAATATCAATAACTACATCAATGTCTTCTCCTGGATTAATTAATTCATTAACAGACTTTGCAATTTGAATTTCATCCAAACATTCAATTGGACGCTCAAAGTTTTCAATTCCATCATTTGCATCAAACGAAGAAACTTGATCAGCACTTTCTCCTACTCCTCTTTTAGCAAATGCTTTCCAAATCAAACATTGATTATCTCCATTGTACATTAATAAATCTGCTGCTAAAACTCCATCTCGTCCATCTGTATAACCTGGGTTACAAGATGTTAATTTCATACCTTCGATTGCTAATGATACTGCAATATTATTTCCTCCTGATCCTTCAAATAAATCTTCATCAAATCCATATTCTTCTACCAATAACCAATACATCTCCCATAAACATAATGTCCAAATTTCTCCAATTGGGTGAGGTGCTGCTTGTCCTGCAATATCTTTATACGTCAATGGATTAATTGACATATCTGTTGAATAAGGATATCGTCTAATTCCTCCACCATCTACAGCTTCTCTTTGTGCAAATGTTCCAATCCCTCTTCCCATTTCTCCAGAATCACCAGGCTTAACGGTAGTTACTAATGAAAAGAAATCACTAATTCCTTCTCCCATTTGTTCTCCATTTCCAAGACATCCTGTATTATTTCCTCCTCCGATCAAACGGTTAGAAATACCATGACCATATTCATGAGCAATAATTCCATTATCTAATGAGCCTGAAACATTATCTGGTCCAGTACTCATTGGTTGTTGTACAAAAGTCAAACTCAATCCATTTCCTGCAAAAGCTCTGAGATCAGTACATAATCCAAGACCAATTCCGATAACTGGAATCGTTACTTGAGCTGCTACATCTCCTGCTCCTAGTGGAGGATTGGCATCTTCAAAATTACAAATGATTACTCCAACTGCACCTGCATTTTGAGCCATCAATGCTTTTTGACTAAACTGACAAAGTCCACGATCTACGATTGCAATCTTTCCAGTCACTTCAGCTCCATTCACTAAATCATTACAACCTTTAGATCCATCAAATCCACTTCCATCATCAACTATCGCAACTTCCGCAGTCAAAGGAGTCAGATCAATTTGTCCTCCCCAATCACCTGGATGAGCTACTTCATAAATTCCAGCAACTGAGGCAGGATCGTTGACAGTCAATAATCCTTCTGCTGCAACTGAGTTCCAAAGGAACATTTGCATCGTTCCATTTCCCCCATCTCCAGGAGTGGCAAAATTGGCATTATTAGTTCCACTTCCATCATCTATGTGCATATTTACATAGTCTCCACCACTTCCACCATTTCCATAATTATTTGATTGAAAATTACCCGCTGCTTCATCAAAACCATATACATAAGAAAAATCGTGCATTACATTCGTCATAAAGAATCCGTTAGTTACAGATGCTTCTTGAAATGTTTCTGGCTCATTATTAAGGTCAATTGGAAAATCAAATAATAATTCAGCTCCTCCGTCAGGCTCATCACCTTGAGAAATATCTGATCCATCAACATCCAAATAAGCATGTACATTATTACCTCTAGTAATCGTAAATTCTGGCCCATTCTGTCCATTGGTATCATGCCATCCGTAAGGAGATGCTGTTAAATTTTCAATTCCTGTCAATAAATTTCTAACTCCATGATTTGGACTTTCGTGAGTATGAAGATTTCCATCTGTTGTTTGATCTGCAAATACTGCATAACTTCCCCCCAGTAATACTGGTGGAGCAACAGTTGTTTTTTTAGCAGAAGTAACAATTCTCATGTTATCTAAACTTCGGCATGCTGCATCATGATTATGGTAAGCATCAGGAGCAAAAGTACAGTAAGTCGTATAGTTATGTTTTCCTAAAATATTTCCCGTTGCTGCATCTACTTTTATATTCCAGTAGTCAGCATTCGCAACCATATCAAGCTCAACTGCCCATGCTAATTCTACTTCATTTTCATTTGTTGGAAAAAATTGAAGACTTACTTTGATGTCAGTATTTGAATATGCTCCTTTTTCAAAAACAAATTCTTGATTACTTTTTCTTTCTTTTTGCACCAATACATCTTCCATTGCTACATTCACGTGACTCAATGCTGCTTCAATAGCAGCCGCTGGAGTCAAGGAAGGTGAAGTAGTTGCACCTATTTTATTTACAATATTAGGAATGATTCTGCTTGCTGCATGAACCACTTCTCCTTCTTTAGAAATACCTACATTATAAATGGCATTGTAAACTTTAATTCCTTGGTACCTTTGCATCAAATAAACCATGCTCGCACCTGAAGGCGTACTGACATAATTATTGGTAACTACCAAATCAGCAATATCTGCCTCTGTAAGATCCCATTGATTTTTGTTTTCTTGTAAATGTTGAATCGCCGTTTCAACTGGATTGTGAAGTTGCGACCATGCGCTGATGCTTAAAAACATCAATAGCATCATCACACATAGTGTTTTGTTTTTTGTAGAGTAAATTCTCATCATGAATTTTTTATTTTAAATTAGGAATAATGAATATTAGGTAAAAATAAAGAAAATAATAACTCTTAGATTGTCCAAACGCTTTTTACTCGCTTGCTGTGCGACAAATTAATAAAAAATATACCGTTATAAAATTATTTTGTCGCTCTGGTTTCACTCAAAAAAACATTCTCTTTCCTTTTGATTCATTTTTTGACTTCGATATTATAAAGTGAATTAAGTCCCAAATGCTAATTAATCAGGTAATTTATAAGCTGATTTTTTGAAAAAAATAACGACCTTGCCATCCTATGCAACTCAAAAAGAAATCAACCATTATTGGCAAACATCCCATCGTGGATGCCATTCAAACAGGAACTAATTTTGATAAAATTTTTCTCCAACAAGGTACTCGTGGAGAATTTGAAAAGGAACTTCGCCACTTGACGAAGCAGTACAATATTCCTGTCCAAGTTGTCCCCAAAGAAAAATTGAATCGCATGACTTCTGGAAATCACCAAGGAGTGATCGGTCTGATTTCGCTGATTCCATATTATAAGTTGGAAGACTTACTTCCGATGATTTATGAAAAATCCGAAATTCCTTTGATTTTAATTCTGGATGGAATTACTGATATTCGAAATATTGGAGCCATTGCTCGGTCTGCTGAAATTAGTGGTGTTCATGCCATTGTCATTCCCAAAAAAGGTTCTGCTCAGATTAATGATGAAGCGATCAAATCATCCGCAGGTGCTTTGACGAGAATTCCAATATGCCGAGAACAAAGTTTGGATGGTGCGTTGGACATGTTAGAAATGTCAGGGATTACTGCTTTCGCTAGTAATTTGGGTACGAAAAAAATGGTTTATGAAACAGATTTTACCGAACCATCTGCCATTGTGATGGGTTCGGAAGGAAAAGGTGTTGGTCGAGAACTTTTACGTAGAATTGAAAATCAATTTATCATTCCTCAAGTTGGAACGACTGATTCGTTCAATGTTTCTGTGGCGACGGGGATTATTTTATACGAGGTGATGCGGCAGCGAGGTTTTTAGTATAAGTCGAATTTACTCGCTTATAATAATAAACTAATTTGTTCACATAAGGTAAAGTGCATTAATAAATTTACATTCTTGAGTAGATTATTTTATTTCTAGTTTTTGCTTTGAAAGCACGAGTTTATGTGGATAAATGACTGATTTCAAAGTGAAAAATAGAAACAAAAGAAACAATCAAGAATGTAAGTTTATTATTGAACTTTGCCTAAGTTAGATTGGCGAACGAGTTCACCTGTTCTAAAAAACTCCCGCACTACATTTAGCGCAGGAGTTCATTTCAAAAAAACAGCAGGATATCTTATCGGACTATTACATCAGTCCAGTTAATCTTCTTTTTACTTTCAACAATCTTCTCACCTCGCCGATTTCGATGATAAATGGATCATACTCTTCATGATTATCTGAGATCAACTTCAAATGTGTCCATCCATTATGTCGATCATAACATCGTTGCACCCGTTTTACCCAAACGGATTGATTCGTCACAACTGCATAAATTTCATTATCAATCATTTCTGTCGTATTTGCCAATGGTGAACAAATCACCATATCGCCCGAAGCAATATTTGGCACCATACTATTCCCATTAATGTTGAAGGCGACGAGTTCTCCTTTTACACCAGGAATGCGAAACCATTCATTTTCTTCCAGTAAATCCACTCCAACCGTATTACTTGCAAATGCTTCCACGTTGGTAAATAAGATGTTGGGGGAAAAATTAATCCCTAAAGCCATAGCTAATCTTTGTTCTGGGTCAGGTAATTTTGTTTTTACAAATGGATCTCCAATACCTTGAAACATAAATGCTTCATTCACCGAATAGTGGGTGCAGAGATTTTTTACCTGTTCGTAGGTGATTTTTCGTTTGTCCTCTAGGTACGCATTGATAATATGTCCTTTTGTACCTAGCTTAATTGCAAAAGCCATTTGACTTTTTGATCGGTCATTTTTAACGATGCATTTCCGCTGTACCAACTTGTGGTACACTTCCTTAAATCGTCTATTTAATTCTTGCCGATTCACTTTTTCCATGGATTGTTTTATTTCTTTTGCAAAGTAAAAATAAAACAAATTGTTCTAAAAACAAAAAGTCCAAACATATTTGTTTGAACTTTTTTATAAAAAAACTATAAAGTATAATTCTCTCTTAAATACTTACTAAACTTAACAATGCTATCCTCTAAAGAATCAAACCCAACATCTTCAACAAGTCAAATTTAGCTTTTCCAATTGCTAAAGGCTCTCCCGAGTACTCAAGCTTAGGGGTTTAAAGTGAACTGATCCGACTCTCCACTTTATACAATCTTGTATATTCATTCACATCCTCTTCAAATGGATCAAACTCTAAACTATTCGCCGAAATTAATTTCAATCCAACGATTCTTCCTCTAGTGTTAAAAATACGTTTGACATATTTTACCCAAAGCGAACCATTGCTTTTCACCGCATATATTTCATTATCTTTTATTTCGTGAAGGCTTTGAATTTCTCTACATATAATAATGTCTCCATCATTTATCACAGGTTCCATACTATTTCCTTCAATCGAAAAAGCGACCAAACCATTCCCACTCATGCCTGGAATGGCAAAAAATTCATTATCCTCATCAGTTGAAGGACTTGCGCTTTCCATACCTGCACCTGAACCTGCAAATGCTTGAACAGTAGTAAATAGGATATTACCTCTACTTGGTGAAACATTACTTTGTTTATTCGCTTTAGGCAAATCAAACCCGAAAGGAGTTCCCTCTCCATCAATCAGATAACTTTCATTGACTCCATATTCTCGACAAATCGCACGCGCTTGATGATAATCTATTACCCGTTTATCATTTGGATTCAAATAAGCTCGGATAATATGTCCATAAGCTCTTTTCCCTAAAATCTTTTTAGCAAAGTCTCCCATTCCTTTGCCACCACGATCATTAAGTACAATCTCACCACGCTCTTGCAAAAGTTTAAAAACTTCTACAAAGCGGCTATTAAGTTGAATTCTGTCTTCTCTTATCATCTTTTTAAGTATTGAGTTTTTAAAACAAAAATAATGTTTCGACTGCAATTTAAAACAATTATTTGCAAAAAACAAATCGTTTGACCTCAAACTCTTTTGTTTTAAAACATTTTTTTTCAAAAAAAGGTTACAGAAGTGAGTGATAGCAAGGGGTTGGGCGATTTTACTTTTTCTAAAAAAAATAAAAAAAATTCGCTTTGGATTTCAAAAAATTTAGATGTTATTCCTTTCGCCCAGTTCCGTTCTTGTTTTAAAGCGTTTTTTCTCATATTAAAAGTTTTAATAACACTTATATGTCTTTTCAAACAAGATATTTACGAAAAAAGAGAAAAATGAAAAACGAAATCCTCGACGATATATTCAACGATAAGTTACGTGACCAACTCGAAGAAAACGAAGTTGTCATTTGGGAAGGGAAACCTCGATTCAATAATTACAATCGATTTATCACAGCTGGATTTATGTTTTTTTTTATAGGTGTGAATCTAATAAATTCTACTACACAGAATCAACATTGGTTGACTGCAATAATCGTTGTTGCTTTAATTTTTTCAGTCATCCAGCTTTTTTTTCGCCAAAAGAAAACGAGATATTTAGTTACCAATTCAAGAGTGATTTTCCAATTACCAAAAAAGAGAAAGACTCAAATTCATTCTCTTTTCTTAAATCAAATTGAAGACGTAATCGTAGAAAAAGGAAGAAATAAAAATGGCACTATCACTTTAACCTTAAAAAAATCTTTCAAAACTGAAATAAAAACAATCGATCTTGAAAAAAATGTTTCCCGTAAATATCCAACTTTAGAGTTGATAGAAAATGTGGACGAAGTTGGAAATTACATTCAACAAGCTATCGAAGGAAAATTGTAAATATACTGTTATGAAAAACGAAATTTTAGATGATAATTTTAACGATGACTTGCGTAATCAACTCGAAGTAGATGAGAACGTCATTTGGGAATGGAGTCCTCCTATGAGTAAAATAATAATAATTATGATTATTGGAAATTTACTCCAAATAACTATTATCTTTTATCACTTTAAATCAATCAATTCATTTTCTGCAATATTTGTATTTATTCTTTTTTGCATTGCGATCTATTGTTATAACAATTATAAACAAGTCATGGCTAGCAAAAATAGAAGATATTTAATCACTAACCAAAGGGTCATTTTCCAAACAAATCATAAAGATGAATTAAACTTTTATTCGATTCCTTTTCAAGATATTAGCTATGTGAGTGTATATCCTGATTTTTTTGGCAAAAAAGGTATGATTATGATTAATCTGAAAAAAGACTCAAAGTCTAAAAAACTTCCACAAGTTTTAACACTACATAAAACAGGAGATGGAAGACCTACATTAGAAGAAGTTGACAATGTTAGGGAAATCGGCAAATACATCAAACTAGGTATCGAAAATAAATTGTAAATACATTAGCGAAGCGTTATGAAAAACGAAATCCTCGACACTCCTTTTCATGATTCCTTTTCCGATTTTTTAGAAAAAGGGGAAACGATTCTTTGGACAAAAACATTTGAAGAAGAAATAGAGATTCCACTCATCTTAAATGACGAAGGTCAAATCTCTTTTCACTTAAAAAAAATTAGATGGTTTATTATTTTTATAATTTTCCTTTCCATTATTTGTTTATTTGTGCCAAATGAATCAGGAGGACTTAATTGGGCATTTGCAGGAATCATATATGTTTTTGGATTAGTTAATCTTCCTAGATATTGCAAAATTTATGGCAAAAAGATTCACCAAACTAGCTATGCCATTACTCATAAACAGATTCTTTTTAGATTAGCTCATTTACCTAAAAATGAAATTCATAGCATTCATTTTTCTCAAATCAAATCCTTTATTACGTTGGGAAATAAACTTAATAAAATGACTTTTATCTTATCCATCAAAAATCCTGAATCAATCCCTTTTGTAACTTATGCGATAGATTTGGGCGAACAACGTCATCAACCAACTTTGGAAAATATCGAAGATCATCAGGCGGTGGCAAAATTAATTCGAGAAGGAATAAAAAATGAAAACACCTAAAAATGAAAAATCAAATCCTCGACGAACCTATCCATAATTCCTTTTCCGATCTTTTAGAAAAAGGAGAAACGATTATTTGGGAAGAATCACCTAAGTTGAACCTTTCTTATTTTAATCAAATTTTAAAAAAACCTTCCCGTCACCTTTTTGAAATTATACTTGCGATACTTTTCCTTACCGTTTATCTCATTACTTTTATTGGGCCAATGGGAGGAACAATATTTTTTTTCAGCTTAGTCATCATTCAACATTTTTGGGTAAATTACAAAAACAGCACAAAGAAAAAAACACGCTATGCTATTAGTCAAAAACGCATTTTTTTCTATTTTGAAAGTCAAACAAAAACTATCCATTCCATTGATTTTACGGAACTCAGAAATTTCCAAATCATTCAAAACAAGTATGATCTCAAAACAAATACTTTTTTTTTAATTGTTAAAGATCCAACAACTATTACATTCTCTACTTACAATTTTAAAAATAATGAACTAAGGCATCAACCAACTTTAGAACTTATTGAAAATCATAAATCTGTTGCCCAACTCATCCGCCAAGGTATCCAACAAAACAATTAACCGCACAGCTTACATTTTAATTTTTCCAATTCCATCACTTATTCCATGCATTATTTTATTTTTGTAAAAAATTTGGGCAGGACTCGGGAGAGTCCTGCTACACAAAACAATTGTTAAAAAATGGATAAATTAAAAACCGTAGAACTTCCTGGCGACACCACTTTACCTTCCACGCCAGATGAATTGCAACAACTCATTGACGCTAATCAAGGCGAGTACAAATATTCCGTTGAAGACTTTTTTCGGACACCTAAAAAATCGAATTATCAGTTGTCTCCCGATGGCACGCACTTCGCATTTATGAGTCCGTACGAGCGACGTAAAAATATTTATGTGCAAAAAATCGGAGAGACGGAAGCCACTCGAATCACTTCTGAAACGAGTCGAGACATCGGCGGTTTTGGTTGGGTGAATAGCAATCGACTTATTTTTATCAAAGACAATGGTGGTGATGAAAATTTCACACTACTGGCAGTCGATAAAAATGGAGAAAATCCAAAAGACCTCACGCCTTTTGAAAATATTAGAATCTCAGTCATCGACGATTTGAAGGAAGAAGATGATTATATTATCATCGGATTGAACAATCGAAATCCGCAACTTTTTGAACCTTACCGATTGAATGTTGACACCGGTGAATTGCGTCGATTGGCCGATAATATTGATCCGACAAATCCACTCGATGGTTGGATGACTGACCACGAGGGCAAACTTAGAATTGCAACAAAAGTAATTGGAACGAATACTACGATTCTTTATCGAGACAATGAAGAGGAAGATTTTAGAGAAGTGATTACGACAGATTTTAGAGAAACTGTTTCGCCATTGTTTTTTGATTTTGATAACGGAAGTGAAGTTTATGTTGCTTCCAATTTGGGTCGAGATAAAAGTGTGGTCATCAAATTTGATATGGCACATAGCCAAGAGGTTGGCGAACCAATTTTCGCACATGAGTCTGTCGATGTGACTAACTTAGGTTACTCTCGCACTCGAAAAGTACTCACCGCAGTTGCTTACACGACTGCCAAAACGCAATATCATTTCCTCGATGAAAAAACAAAAGCAGCTCGTGAATTTTTAGAATCAAAACTAGGCGATTACGAAATTTCAGTTGGTAGTAAAAATAGAGCGGAAGATAAAATGATTATCCGCACATACTCTGACCGTTCGTTAGGCGCATACTACTTTTATGATTCGGAGACTAAGCATTTAGAAAAAATAACTGACATTAGTCCATGGATTGATGAAAACGATATGGCAGAAATGTTGCCTGTCGTATATCCAACACGTGGCGATTTGATTATCAATGGTTACTTGACTTTACCTAAAAATGTGGAAGCAAAAAATCTTCCTGTGATTGTCAATCCACATGGCGGCCCTTGGGTTCGAGATAGTTGGGGATACAATCCTGAAGTGCAATTATTGGCAAGTCGAGGCTATGCAGTTTTGCAAATGAACTACCGAGGAAGTACTGGTTACGGCCGAGATTTTTGGGAAAAAAGTTTTAAGCAATGGGGAAAAACCATGCAAGATGACATCACCGATGGCGTCGCATGGTTGATCAAAAAAGGAATTGCTGATCCTAAAAAAGTAGCCATATACGGAGGGAGTTATGGAGGCTACGCCACTTTGGCTGGTGTAACTTTTACGCCTGATTTGTATGCTTGTGCGATTGACTATGTCGGTGTTTCCAATCTATTTACTTTCCTTCATACGATTCCTCCGTACTGGAAACCCTACCTTGATATGATGCACGAAATGGTCGGTCATCCTGAAAAAGATAAAGAACAAATGACTGCTGCTTCGCCTGCCTTGCATGTGGATAAAATCACTACACCACTTTTTGTAATTCAAGGGGCAAATGATCCAAGAGTAAATATTGACGAGAGTGATCAGATTGTTCGATCACTCCGAAGTCGAAATATTGATGTACCTTATATGGTGAAATATGACGAAGGGCATGGATTCCATAATGAAGAAAATCGTTTTGAAGTATATAATGCGATGATCGGATTTTTGGGAAAACACTTGAAGTAACGATGAACTGTCAACGGTGAATGATTAACACCACTTTGTAATCCGACATGGTGTTAACCGTTCACCGTTTATCATTCACCGTTAAAAACCCGATCTACTTAAAGATGTCGTTTGACGAATAATTCTAATTTAAGAAAAAAAAAATCCTGTAAAATTTTCTTAGATTTAGATAAATATTTGTCAGGCGATTTTTTTTTTATAAAACTAAAACTATTAAAAATGAAAAGCTTTACCTCCATTCTTATTTTTGTAATTACATTGTTACAAATCAATCCAACTACTGCTTGCAGTTGTGGTGGAGACTTATCTTTTTGTGAAACTGTAAATGAAAACTACACAATAGTAGAGGTAGTGATTTTCGATAAATATGATGAATCAAATTATGAACATATAGATGTTAAAGTAATAGAGACCTTGCAAGCTGGAGTTGATATCGACACATTGACTGTTGTATCATTTTCTGGTTTATATTGCCACGATGCTCTTGGCACTATGAATATTGGAGATACATTATTAATTAACTTCTACCAAATCATAGCAAATATTAGTAATCTTGAAAAATTTCCTCCAATAGATTTTTTCATTTGCCACACCAATTTTCTGAAATTATCTAATTCAACATTATCTGGTTTCGTAGCTCCTAACTTACAGGAACAAAATTATGACGAATTTAAAAATCAACTTACTGATTGTATCGATATGATGGTGGCAAACGAAGACCTCGAAGCATTAGAAAACGCCATCCAAATTTCCCCAAATCCTTTTTCCGAAAATGTAAATATTGATTTTGGAGATCTAACCACTTCAAAAATTTCGCTAGAAATATTTTCTGCACAAGGTCAGAAAATTACTTCCGTTCAAAATTTCCAACAATACAATTACAAATTATCAACCAGCGACTTACCAAAGGGGATTTACTTTTTAAAAATTCAATATAGGAAGGAGGTGATTGAGAAGAGGATAGTTAAAATGTAGTTTTTTTTTAACTCTATTCACAAGGTGATTTCGAAGTCACCTTGTGAATAGAGTTAGATAATATTTTAAGGTCTTTTTCCCAAAGAAATCATATTAGTAAATATCCGATATGCTCCCGGAACTCCCGCAGGTAATTCTCTAAACCAAGAATAACCTGTATATACATAATATCCTTTTCCATATTTTGCGACCAATAATCCTCCATCCAAAGCAGGTTCATTTGGATCATTGGAAGAAAGAATTGCTTCAAAATTTTCGTCCCATTCATCTGGGAAATACAACCCACGTTCCTGCACCCAACCATCAAAATCCTTTGCAGTAATTTTGTTAGGATAATTCATCACATGATGATCTGGTTTCAAAATTCGAATCTCCGCTTCTTCCACCGCAACTCGACCTCTAGAAATGTTCATTGAATATGGCGCGACTTTTTCCTTTGGTAATTTTAGTCGATGACCAGTATTATATTGTACAATCATAGTTCCGCCTTGTTCGACATATTCAAACAATTTGTCTTGGTAAAATTTGATTCGCTCAATGGTATTGTACGCTCTGATTCCTAAAATAACTGAATCGAATTTTTTCAAATTGGCAGGCGTAATATCTTTGTCTTCGAGTAAGGTGACGTTGTAACCAATTTGTTCTAAATTGATCGGAATCTCATCACCTGCGCCCATAATGTAACCGATATTTTGACCTTCTTTTTTCAAATCAATTCTCACCACTTTCGCTTCTGAACTTTTTACCACAGTCTGAGTTGGAATGTGGTCGTACTCGATGGAAATCAATTCTTGGGTATAAGTTTTTTCCCCAATTTTGACCAAAGGAGAAATGAATTTTACTTCCTGATTTTTTGGAGGAAATAATTTGAAGGTAAAAGATTGCTCTTCGCCTTTCATTTTTAAATCAAAATCAACTTGAGCAGGTTCCACTTTCCAATTTTTATCAATACTTAATTCCAACGTTCCTTTGACTTCTTTTTTTCCTGATTTTAATAAAATCGTTATGTCTTTTGGTTGGTCGTCGGAGAAGACAAAAACCTTTTCAGTTAAGTTCGCAAAAATCGGAATCGTCACTTCAAATGGTCTGTAAACTTCCCCTTTTACTGGATCTGTTTTTTTGTAAATAATATCTCGCTCAACTGACAAGGGCAAACCTTCAACATTCAAATTAAATCGAACTTTAAATGTTCGAGGTGTATTTGGCAATCCTCTAAGTTCTTGATTATCAACGGAATACATTCCCAAACTTGCTTTCTTCGTCAACCAATATGGCCCAGTCAAGGGCATATCATTTGGCAAAATTAATTTTTTGGAAAATTGAAAAGTTTGGTTGCCTGTTAGTTTTAAATTCAAAGTCGAGTCCATTTTTGTTGGCAAATAATCTACACTTAATAACTCCACATTTGCTGCGGAACGATTAATTATTTCCATAGATAATTCTACCTGCTCGCCTGGTGTAGCGGAATAATCATTGGCTTTTGCTTCCATAAATAACCCCATCGAACCAATAATAATATCTTCTAATTCTTCGAGTTTTATTTTTTTATAATAACTGTCAGGCAAGTTGGAAATCATTTTATATGCTTCCGTTAGTTGCGGTAAACTTGCGGCAGGATTTCCATAATTAAAATTACGATCTACTTGCTCCAGTAATTTTCCAATCACCGCACCTCCTTTTAATCGAGTCCAAGTTGTATTGATTCCGTCAAAAATGTCTTCTTTATTTTTCGGCATATCACCTTTTAATAATTCCAAATATTCCATTTGTGCGCCACGAGAAGGAGTCGAACCCATGCCTTGACATTTGTGCATACTTCGACTTTCGGCGGCAATTTCGTTATTTGATTTTCCTTTGATTGGATAATAAACTCCTGCGTCCACACCAACCATTCTTGATTTGTCTGCTGCTGCAAATTTTTCTCGACTTCCATAAAACCACCACGACGTATTCATAAATAATCGTTGTGGTTGCCAAGTATTGACATATTTTAATTGTTCTGGAAATTTAGTTTTATCACCCACCAAATCAAATGCTCTGTGCGAAAGCACCGCCGAAGAAGTATGATGTCCATGCGTTCGTCTTCCCGAATCATGTGAAAAACGATTGATCACTACGTCAGGCTGAAACTTCCGAATCGCCCAAACCACATCTGCAACCACTTCATCTTCTTCCCATATTTTCAAGGTCTCATCTGGTTTTTTTGAATAACCAAAATCATTGGCTCGGCTAAATATTTGCTTTCCTCCATCGACTCGTCGAGCTGCCAAAAGTTCTTCCGTTCTGATTACGCCAAGCAATTCACGAATCTCTGGGCCAATCAAATTTTGTCCACCGTCGCCTCTCGTCAGAGAAAGATAAGCGGTATTCATTTTGAGTTCATTAGAAAGATAAGCGATCATTCGAGTGTTCTCATCATCGGGATGTGCTGCCACATAAAGTACCGTTCCGAGGACTTGGAGCTTTTGAATTTTTTCGTGGATGTCGCCTGAGGTGAGTTTTTTAGGCGATTGAGCATGGACATTTTTTACTAAAAAAATACTTAGAAAAAGTAGCCATGCAATATTTGAAATTTTCTTCATTATGAATTCTTTTTACATTTTATATGAATACAAATATAAAAAGGATTAAATGGAAAAAGGTTTAAAGTGGGATAGATTGTAACCTAGCTTTCTGCTTCAGCAGACCTGAGAAAAGGAGCGCAGCGACATTTCATCAAAGGAATTTGTTCTATGTTGAATTCTTGTTATTGATGTTTTTTTGACTGGATTCCATTTTTTTGGGATTATTTTTGTTTCGATTTTTGACGACTTTTCTAATGATTCGATGGGCAGGATTTTCGCCTGCGATGATAACTGCTTCTTGCAAGTCAAAAGAGGTGGTTTTCATTGTCAATATTAAATTTTTTCCAAAATCTTCTTTTTGAATTGGGTAAATTAATTTTTCAAAACCGACAAAACTCAACGTTAAAGCTTGGATTGGTTCAGTTGAGTTGATGGTGAAATTTTCATCAATATCTGAGCTGACTCCATCGGCTTGATTTTTATTAATTAAAATATTGACGAAAGGGAGCGGTTCGTTTTTTTCATCTAGGACGACCCCCGAGAATGATAACTGACTGAATATGAGTGTTTTATAAAAAAATAAAAAGAATATGAAAAATATTTTTTTATGCATTGATTTTTTTTGTTTTCCTAAATAAGATTATAACTCACAAGGTGACCTACCTATTCGGTAGGCAGACTTTGAAGTCACTTTGTGAGTAAAATACCTAAATTAAAACCTATTTTTGGAAAACTTATTTTCTTATCATTCCTATTTTAGATTGTTTTCAAATCTGATTTTGGAAAAGACAAATATGTTCTTATTTTTATGTGGAACAGTAAAAAAAAATTCGAATGACTTTATCAGAAATTAAAAAAAACTTGAACTCCTTAGTTGTCAAAGACATAGAAAAAGCTTTGGAAAAATTTGAATCCATTTTGAATTCGGATTCGAGTTATTTTACTCAGATTATTTTGCAGCAATCCAAATACAATGGATTGAAAAGAGATATGAATAATGGAACGCTTTCTAGTTCCAATATGAATTTAACTAGAAATAAGATTACTTCAGGGCTGATTGATATGATAAATAGTCTTGATGAGGAGGATGTTGATTTGGTCGCTGCCGCAGCTAGTTTAAAATCTTCAGGAAATAAAAATTCTGCTCCTAGCAATAATATTGATGATTCTCCTTCCAATTCGATGGATACAAATTCAGGTATTTATATTTCTTATGCTTGGGGAGGAGAGAGTGAAAAAATTGTCAATTTATTGGATGATGAACTCCAAAAAAGGAAATTGAAAGTGATTCGCGATAAAAGAGATCTTGGGTACAAAGGGAGTATTACCGAATTTATGAAAGATATCGGAAAGGGAAATAAAGTAATTGTAATTATTAGTAAAAAGTATTTGGAATCAGAAAATTGTATGTTTGAGTTGACGCAGATATACGAGAATAAAGATTTTTCAAAACGAATTTTTCCAATAGTTTTGGCAGATGCAGATATTTATAAACCACTCAATAGAATTAATTATATCAAATATTGGGATGGAAAAATTCAGGAGTTAGATCAAGCGATAAAGTCACTTGAGCGAGGAACAGATGTTTTAGATTTGAATAGGGAGTTGAATAATTATGGAAAGATACGAGTGTTATTTAGTGATATAGCTTTTATTTTAAAAGATATGAACACACTCTCTCCTGAGATTCATCAAGGCCAGAATTTTGATACACTTTATCGGATGCTATCTGATACTTAATTTTATAAACTGTTGAATATCAAGTCTTTGTAAAACAAAAAGTGGAATTATCGAATCTAATCGATAACTCCACTTTTTTGTTTTTAGGTTTGATGTGGAGGGCAACCACAAGGGATTGCCCTACTTTATTTTGGTTCTTTTAAATCAAAAGTATCCAAAAATCCAGTATGAAATTTTCCAGATTTAAATGATTCATTTTCCATCAATTGTTGATGAAAAGGAATTGTTGTTTTGACACCTTCTACGATAAATTCATCTAAAGCTCTTTTCATTTTTTTGATACATTCCTCTCTTGTTTGTGCTCGACAAATTAATTTGGCAATCATCGAATCATAATAAGGTGAAATTTCATATCCTGCATAAACATGGGTATCTACTCGAACGCCATGACCTTTGGGACTATGAAAAGAAGTAATTTTTCCAGGAGAAGGACGGAAATTTTTGAAGACATCTTCTGCATTGATTCGACATTCGATGGCATGCATCTTAGGCAAATAATTTTTTCCAGAAATTGGTTCGCCTGCTGCGATTTTGATTTGCTCTTTGATTAGATCGTGATCAATCACTTCTTCAGTAACGGTGTGTTCTACTTGGATACGAGTATTCATTTCCATGAAGTAAAATTTTTTGTGTTTGTCCACTAAAAATTCTACTGTTCCTACCCCTTCGTAGCCAATATATTCGGCAGCTAAGACGGCAGCGTCTCCCATTTTTTTACGAAGTGCTTTGGTCATAAAAGGAGAAGGAGCTTCTTCTACCAATTTTTGATGTCGCCGCTGAATCGAACAATCTCTCTCCGACAAATGACAAGCTTTGCCTGATTGGTCAGAAGCGATTTGGACTTCGATGTGTCGAGGTTCTTCAATAAATTTTTCAATATAAATTCCATCATTGGTAAATGATGCTTTGGCTTCTTGTTTGGCTTGATCCCAAGCTTCCTGAAAACTATCTGGCTCGGCAACGATTCGCATTCCTTTTCCACCACCACCAGCAGTTGCTTTTAAAATAACAGGATAGCCAATTTCTTCCGCTAATTTTAATCCTGATTTCAAATCTTTTAATAAGCCTCCAGAACCAGGAACGACGGGAACGCCTGCTTTGATCATAGTTTCTTTGGCAGTAATTTTATCTCCCATTTTCCTAATGTGCTCAGGAGTTGGGCCAATAAATTTGATACCATATTCTGCACAAACTTCTGCAAAGTCAGCATTTTCAGATAAGAAACCATAGCCAGGGTGCAATGCATCAGCATTGGTTATTTCTACGGCAGCCATTATTCTAGGAATACTTAAATAGGATTCGGCGGAAGATGGAGGACCGATACAAACTGCTTCATCGGCAAACCTAACATGAAGACTATCTTTATCTGCGGTAGAGTAAACTGCGACGGTTTTAATGCCCATTTCTTTGCAAGTTCTGATAACTCGCAAGGCAATTTCTCCCCGATTAGCGATGAGTATTTTTTTAAACATACTATTCTTGGATAAAATGAAAGAATAGGAAATGATTGTTTTAGTAAAATGTAAAGACATTTACTTTCTAACCATTTCACCATTAAATCATGGGTTAGACTAAATAGGTTCTACTTCAAATAAGGGTTGATCGTATTGAACAGGTGATTCGTTGTCAACTAGAATGTTAACAATTTTGCCACTTACTTCTGATTCAATTTCGTTAAATAGTTTCATGGCTTCCACGATGCAAACTACCGTTCCTACTTCTACGATTGATCCAATTCCAACATAATTTTCTTTGTCTGGTCCAGCAGATCGGTAGAAAGTACCGACAATTGGCGACTTGATCAAAAGCGTATTTTTGTTTTCGCTTGCTGGAGCTTCAGGAGGAGGTGGTGCGGCGGCGGCAGCAGCAGCGACTGGTACCGCTGGTGGAGGTGGTGCCATAGCTGCTGGCATTTGAGTAGGTACTGAAACTACTTGCGGAACTGAAGATTGTAAATTTTTAATATTCTTAGCTCGTACTTTTCCATAGTTTTTAGTACGAATGGATATTTCAAAATCACCTTCTTTCATTTTAAATTCTGAAAGGTTAGATTTATTAATGAGCTTGACAAGCTCTTGTATTTCATTAAATTTCATAATTTCGTCTTGTTTGTACGTTCTTGTTGATGTTTGTTTAACTGTTGTTTATCACTTGTTTTGAGCCATTTTTAATTGAAAAAATCCTCATGGCAAGTAGTAAACTAAGTTAGCCAAAATTTTTAAAATCGAAAATTCTAAGGATTTAAATCTTAGTTAACCTTTTGCTCTTTCTACATAAGATGCAGTACGCGTGTCAATTTTTATTTTTTCGCCTTCGCTGATAAAAAGAGGAACTCTAATTTCTGCACCAGTTTCTACCGTTGCAGGTTTGGTCGCATTAGTTGCAGTATTTCCTTTAAGTCCAGGTTCGGTATGAGTAACTTCCAAAACAATATATTGAGGCATTTCGATAGTCAATGCAATTTCTTTTTCAGCATGAAAAAGCATTTCTACAGAACTTCCTTCTTTCAATAGTTTAGGATTATCTAACATTTCTTCTTGAATACTAATTTGTTCAAATGTCTCATTATCCATGAAATTGTAGCCCATCTCATCTTTATATAAAAATTGGTAATGTCGTCTTTCTACTCTTACGATATTAATTTTATGACTGGAAGGCCACGTATTATCTACCACTTTTCCATTTGTCAAACTTTTTAATTTAGTTCGAACAAATGCAGGTCCTTTCCCCGGTTTTACGTGAAGAAACTCAACGACAGTATAAATGTCATTACTGTGTTCGATACATAATCCGTTTCTAATTTCTGATGTATTTGCCATCTAATTTTAATTTTTTGCCAACAATTAATTCTTGCAGGCAGGTTAAAAAAGCGGCACAAATATAAGGATTTTTAGATGGAGTTAAATCTTTATTTTTAAATATTTGAAATAATGGAAAAATAAAAATGCGAATATTCGCGTAGGGGCAATCCCTTGTGGTTGCCCTACACGATGGGTTTGTATAATATTATATTTGATGTGAAATGAAATCCCATGGTGCAATATCCCCACGGTGAGGGCAACCACAAGGGATTGCCCCCTACGGAATTACAATCTTCAACGCTTTCGGCAAAATCGAAAATTCTACAGGCGTTTCTCCAATATATTCGCCATCGACTTCAACGCCCGTTGGCTCGTCATCCATAGTTTCCACTCTAATTTTTTTAGTTAAAAAACCCTCTACTTTTGAGTGTTGTAAAAGAGAAGCATTGTAAAAACGATAGGTATTTAAAATGACGGCTAGCTTAGAAAGTTTCCTAGCAAAAGTGAGGGCAAATTTTCCATTATTAGGACACGAATATTTGCAGATAGCAACATTAATGATGTAAAAGAAATCGACAACTTCCTGCTCATCAAAAATCAACTTAGCTAGATGAATTTTATATTTAAATAGTCCACGAGGGGCAAGTAATAAATATTCAATTTTGGGAAAAACGCCAATTCTTACCTTCTGAAAGTTGGACACCAAAAACATCATAAGCCATTCCTGCCACATTGATAAAATAACGATCTACTTTTTTTTTGAGAAAAAAACAACCGACGAAACCTGCATCTTGAAAAGTGGTCTTTTCATTTTTCAACATCTCCACCCCAAGTTTTTAAATGCTTGGGGATTTTATGTGTTTTGATCCAATCATTTCCAGTTCCGACAGGAAGAAGTGCAAAAGTGATTTTAGACGAAGGGATTATTTTTTGTTGTAAAATTCCGTTGGCAACTTCATTTCCAGTTCCATCGCCACCGACTGCGATTAATTTTTTATAACCATTTTCGATAGCTTCTTTGGCAAGTTCAGTTACATGCTTGGGGTTGAGTAGTTTTTTTTACAAAAAAATCCAATATGATTATCTTAAAAAAAAAAATTGGATTGTACTCCATTGTCTTTCTAATCGACCTTCATTAGCTTTTGGATTGACGATGATGAACCATTGATCTATTATTTTTTTTGATAAAATATGTTGTGCTAGATTATATGTTTACCTTTCGATTTTGGTGAAATGAGTTTTGTTAAAAAAATGAAATTCTATTTTTTTATCCGAAAAAAGAAATCACTCATAGATTTTTATTCTATTTTTTGAATATAAAATTATATCATTGGATTCTCAAATGAAAACGAAAAAGTAAAAAATATTTTACATATAGTATAGGCGAATTTATTCGCCTAGATTTCTCAAAATAAAATTTTAGGTGAACAAATTCGCCTGTACTGAACCAACTGATCAAATAAATTTATGAATATTCTTAGTTTAGAAAATGTAAGGAAAACTTATGACAAACATGTTGCCGTCGACGGGGTGAGTTTTAATATGCCCAAAGGTTGTGTGTTTGGAATGCTTGGCCCAAATGGAGCGGGCAAAACTTCCCTCATCAGAATCATTACTACGATCACTCAAGCTGACAGCGGAGTGGTACTTTATAATGGGGAAAAATTAAATCAAAATCATCCGTCCCAAATTGGTTATATGCCAGAGGAACGTGGGTTGTATAAAAAAATGAAAGTGGGTGACCACCTCATTTATTTAGCTCGGCTCAAAGGTTTGTCAAAAGCAGATGCCAATCGAGAAATCAAATCTTGGTTTGAAAAATTTGGTATCGAAGATTGGTGGGAGAAAAAAGTAGAGGAATTGTCGAAAGGAATGCAGCAGAAAATTCAATTCATTTCTACGGTGGTTCATCGACCTGGGTTATTGATTTTGGATGAACCATTTTCAGGTTTGGATCCGATCAATACTAATTTGATTAAAGATGAAATTGACGAGTTGCATCGCAATGGAACGAGTATCATTTTTTCGACCCATCGAATGGAGCAAGTGGAAGAGGTTTGTGAATTTATGGTTTTGATTAATCAAGGAAAAAATGTGCTTGAAGGTTCAGTCAAAGATGTAAAAAACCAGTACAAAGAAAATTTATTTAAAATAGATTTTAATGGCGAACTGCCTATGGATGCTTTGGTGCAAACTAATATCATCACTCAAAAAGATCAGTCGATAACTGTTCAATTAAAAGAAGGGGATGACTCCAATGCTTTGCTGCGACATTTGATTCAAAAAGATGTACACATCGATTCCTTCAATGAAATCCTACCTACTTTGAATGAAATTTTCATTAGAAAGGTAGCATCTTCTAATCTCGAAAAAACAACTAATCCCGTTCTTTGATAAATCTTGTGATCAAGCTAAAATTGAAATCAAAAATGATCCCGTTCAGGAACGGGAGTGTTGATTTTAATTTTGGCTTGACTTAAGAATACAAGATTTATAAAAGAACTAAACTAATAAATTATGGAAAAACTTTGGCTCATTGTACAACGTGAATATTTGACTCGAGTAAAAAAGATGTCATTTATTCTTGCGACGATACTTACTCCGATAGCATTTGGGTTATTTTTTATTGTGGTTGGTTTTATTTTTTCCTATGAAGATGGAGATGTAAAACAAATTGCGATTAGTGATCCTGGAAATGTTTTGAGTGTCTCAAAAATCCCCAATACAAAATCAATCACTTTTTCAAAACCTCAAAAGGATTTGGAGGCTTTGAAAAAAGATGTGGAGGAGGAGAAATATTCAGGGGTGATTGCGATTCCTCTGGTTAAAAACTTGCAGGATAAAAATATTGAAATAAATTATTTTTATGCAGAGAATGAATTAGATATTGATTCCAAATTGAAAATAGAAAAAAGCTTAGGTCGGTTTTTTAGAGAGTATAAAATCAAAGAACTAGGCTTAGATAAAAAGAAATTGGAAGCTCTCGAAGGAGACATCAGTTTAAGTCCACGATCTCTTTTGAATGAAGAAAAAGATACTTCCATGAAGGCAGGGGTTGGTGCAGCGCTAGGTGGATTTATGGGATTCATCATGTACATAACGGTATTTATTTATGGAATGATGGTGATGCGTTCGGTGATGGAAGAGAAGGTGAATCGAATTGTGGAGGTGATGATTTCGTCCGTAAAACCTTTTCAGTTGATGATGGGAAAAATTATTGGAGTAGGTGGAGTAGGTTTGACGCAGGTTGCGATTTGGGCGATTCTGATTCCAATCATTAGTATTTCTGTTCAGTTGATTTTTGGTTTTGATCCAGAGGCAATGAATGAAGGAGCAGCTGGAATGTCAGGAGGAGGAGCTATGGATCCAGATGATATGCAAATGTATGCTGCTCAAGTAATTACTGAGTTAAAATCTCAGAATTGGTGGTTGATTGCTCCACTATTTATCCTTTACTTTTTGGGTGGATATTTTTTATATGCTTCCATGTTTGCAGCAGTTGGCTCGGCGATGGGAGATGACTTAGGAGAAGGTCAAGCGTTGACTATTCCGATTACGATTCCAGTTGTACTTGCTTTGTATATTATGATGGTGGCAGTAAAATCGCCGAATAGTAGTTTGGCAGTTTGGGCATCTATCTTTCCATTATTCTCTCCGATTGTGATGCCATCAAGGTTAGCATTTTCTCCACCTGCTTGGCAAATTGCATTGTCGGTGGTGGTATTAATTGCAACGTGTGTATTTTTTGTTTGGCTTTCTGCCAGAATATACCGAGTTGGAATTTTGATGTATGGAAAGAAGGTTACTTTTAAAGAACTAGGCAAGTGGATGTTTAAAGGATAGGGGGACTGTTTTGACTGTTGGACTGTTAAACTGTTTTGACAAGTACTGAGTGAAACAGTTTAACAGTCAAAATAATTAAAACAGTTCTCAAAGAGCTTCCAGTTTTTTTAAAAAAAAAACTGAAAGCTCTTTTTTATTTAAAACTCCTTATTAATTTCCATCAGCGAACGAAAAGCAATATACTTTCCTTCATACCGATCGGTGTGATCTTTTTGTAATGCTGGCGAAAATTGCGTCTGATATTTTTGAAAGGTTTCCATGTTGGGAGCAATGTATTGAAAAGAATAAGTCATGCCATCCGTTTCGTCATTTCCTAATAATCGACAAATTTTACTTTCCAAAAACATTCCTGTTTTCATCACATCAGGTACATGAACTTCGGTCATCCATTGGAGCCATTCATCGTGAGAAGCGTGTTCGATAACTACTGTTACGTTGTAAAATACTTTTTTCATAATTCAATTTTATCCAAAAAAATAATGGCGCAAAAGTACCAACTTTTGCGCCATTATTTTTTAGCTTTTTTTATAACATAAAATTACTGAACGGTATCACCTCTTAATTTTCTAAATCTTTTTCGAGATTCCACCGCAAAAGTACTTCCTGAAAAATCAATAAAAATTCGTTCGTACAAAGCTTGTGCTTTTTCCAAATCATTTAATTGATTCTCATAGAGATTAGCTAATTTAAACATGGCATTATCTGCTCGAATCTCTTCGATATGTTCGTCAATTATTTTTTGGTAGATAACTTCTGCTTTTTGATACTCCCGTTTTTTTACCAAAATATTTGCTTCCAAATAAAGCATGTCATCTTGTAAAGTATGTCCAGGGAACATGGTTTTCAAAGAATCTAACTTGACAAATGCATCGTCAAAACGATTTTGGAAAACCAATAATTCCGCTTGCGAGTACATCGTAATTGGAGTAGCAATTGTATCTAATCCTAAATTATCCATGATAAAAATAGATAAGTCTAAGGCATCATTGGCAATCAACTTTGAAGTAGATGCTTTCAAAATATCAAACTGCGCTTGCGCCCATTGATAATCGCCAGCGTAGTAAGAAAGTTTGGCATTTCGGAAACGAGCTTCGTGACCTAAGATGTCATCTTTAAATTCTTTGTCCACTTGAGAGTACAATAATGTGGACTCCCAAACTTCTCCTTTCATCAAATAAAAATCAGCTAAACTCAATTTTCCTTTAGCTAAAATGTATCTGTTTAATCCTTTGAACTCAATCATTTCTTGCAATAAAGAAATCGCTTTGTCCAAGTCATTCAAATAAAATGCTTCCAAATCAGCTAACTCAGCAACGATAGTAGCGGTCGATTTTCTTTTTCCAAACTCCTCTAAAAATGATTCATATTCCGATTCTAAAATTCTTAAATCTTCTGTGGTGTAATCAAACCCTTCGACTAATTTTTTTCTTTTGCAAGTCAAAGATTCTCTTTTTGATTCAATATAATAACTTGACATATGTCCTTTGTCAGCGACAATATAATCGTAAGCGGTGATGGCTGAATCGTAGTCTTTATCATTGGCGGCTATTTCTGCCAAGCGATAAA
>Ga0114957_1000790_pt1 | contig 38643 bp, 31 predicted proteins | sample BantaG_FD_87175 | JGI IMG/M metagenome (GOLD analysis project Ga0114957, IMG submission 87175) | Marine algal microbial communities from Bantry Bay, Ireland - BantryBay_4 metaG | ecosystem: Host-associated > Algae > Red algae > Unclassified | place: Bantry Bay, Ireland | collected 2014-11-21
AGAAGACGAAGTTCGACCGCGGGCTCTTTTAACGTGAAAAAATATAGACGGCACGAAGGCCTACTTTAATGGACTCATCGTTTTCAAAACGGGGAGTCTTCAAGCTAGGGGGTTTCGAATCAAAATCAAAAATTCAATCAAAATCAAAAGATCCTACTCCTTCGCCAAGGCTTCGGCGCACACGTCAATCGTGATCCTCCTATTTACTTGACAATCTGATTGTTATGATCTGTGCTTTTGCGTTCGCGGGAATTTTTTGATTTTGATTGAAGTTTTGATTGAAAGACACAATTTACAGAATAGTTCCTCAAAACGTTCAGTCGATTTTAGCTTCAGCTAAAAAAGCCTTCGTGCCGTCTACGATCACATCCATACCTACGTGTTTCACTTCGGTAGACAAGTACGATAGTGGGCTCTTCCTTCGTGGTGATAAAAAGCGTTAGAGGGGAAATTCAAATTCCCATTCAGTTTAGAAAACAATCACTCCACTTTGCTCTTAAGTAAGTGCCAAATTTTGGTTTTCACTCGTTGTAAAAATGATGGAGGTGGACCTAGGGGAACACTAAATCCTGTTACATATATTTCATCCAAATCAACGCCACCTTCCGGATATAACATACCCACATTTAGTTCACGATCACCATTTCTGGAAAAGATAACTTCCTTATTTGCATAACCAATGTATTCATAAATAATCACAACTTGAGAAAGACTGTCAAACACCTCCGTTATATCTAAACTATAATTTCCTATAAAATCAGTAGATGTACTTAGTTTGTGATTTTTAATATAAATGCTGGCACCAATTAGCTCTTCATTGGTTTCTGCGTCAGTTACTTTTCCATGAATTACAACTCTATCTTCCGGGAAATTACTTGCTTTCTTTTCTAAAGGTTTAGTCTGATGAGTCGTTTGATTTATCTCAGTTGGTTCTGCAAGCTGTTGACTAGTCGCATTTTGAGAAAATAGAATTCCTGCCAGGCCAATACCAATCATCTTCCAGTTACTAACCGAAGGTCTCACATGGGCTTGTTGATTGGCAATGCTCAGTTGTCGTTTTTTGTAAATGCCGCAGACTGTTTGTGTCGGGTCCTTATGAATGTCAGCGACCTCCTTATCCGAGAGTTCTCTAAAGTCAATCAAGACCTTATTACAGGATTCGCAGATTCTTCCTTTTTCACAAAGCGGCATCTCTTCCCATAGCTGATCGCATTGGAAGAAGTTTGTTAAATCTAATAGTTGTGGTGGAGTCATACTTATGTATTGTTAAGTAGTGACGGGCAGTCATCTCCAATATACGATATTTTTAGGTGGGATTTGGGAGATGTTTGTATATTTGTTTTGCTAAGTCGTATTTGTACTTGCTTTAAGGTTATAGTAGGTTGGGGTTAACATTAATATTTCATTTCGAATGGAGATTAGTTTTTTTGCACTATATTACATAACCTCTTTTATGCTGCTGTAAGTGTATTACTTTAAAAAATGAATATAAAACTAAAATCTTTCTCATCCACTTTCCTTTTTATTGCAGTGTTTATGTGCTGGGCTGTGTTGGCTTTGGGGCAGGTCTCTACTTTTTATCAAACCTACCACTACGGCTATTCTGAAAAAGCCTTTGCTATGGAGCCTACTCCTGACGGAGGCTACATCATGTCTGGTTTCGCAGGTGTTGATATTGGTGTCAACCGAATATTGATCATCAAAACCGATAGCTTAGGGAATGAAGAATGGCATAAAATATATGGTAATCCTTATGCCAATCGTTCCTGGGCAGTGATTCCTCTTGATGATGGAGGTTATATGGTAGGAGCTGAAACTTCTGGAGATGAAATTAGTGCTGGTACATATCGGGATATTTACTTGCTGCGTCTGGATGCGCAGGGTGATACGCTTTGGACAAAGACGTTATATGAGGAAGGTGTTGAAGCTCTATATGATATGGAACTTTGTGCCGATGGTGGGTTTATAATAGCGGGAGGGAAGAAAAAAGATGATGAATATTTTGCAGATGCTTATGCCTTAAAAGTAGATAGCCTGGGTAATAAGGAATGGGATTATGTTGGACGAGTAGGGGAAGAGGATCGGATAGATGTTTTTTTTGAAGTAGAAATTTTGCCAGATTCGAGTTATGTATTTGGAGGTGATACAGAAGGGTACATCGACAGCCTATTTACTCAGGCTTATTTGGTACGACTTGACGCATCAGGACAGGAAATATGGACAAAAGATTACGGTTATTGGGATTATTGGGAATTAGGTAGGGGAGGGATGTTGGTGGATGAGTACGGTATCGTACTGGGTGGCGCAACGGCTAGGTCAGGACTTGGTCTTAAGTTATTCTTACTAAAAGTAGACTTTAACGGAGACACGATATGGACAAAGGTAATGGATAGGGGGGAAACGGAATTTGCAGTATCTGCCATGTCTCTTGCTCGAAATGGAAATTATTTAATTGCTGTATCAGATTACAATTTGAAACCGGAAGGAGGTGGCGGGGGAGATTTTGTTTTATTAGAAATAACGCCAGAGAAAGAGCTGGTTTGGTTAGAAGATGTATTGTTTGGTCCTAATTTGGAACTAGCTCATGACTTAGTACAAACTCCCGATGGAAGCATCGTAATAGCAGGTGAAGGTTCAAATAGCTGTTCTGGTTGTGCGTTTTTAATGAAGATTGGAGAACCAAAAGCTGAGGTGCCAATAATAGATACGTTGCCGGTATATGTCGGTCCTTTGTTGATTTATCCCAATCCAACAATAGGGTTCCTGCACATCCAATTGTCCCATGAAGAGGAGATGGAGGAACCTGTCGTAGCAATTGACTTGTATAGTACGCTTGGTCAATTGCTCCAGAGCTATCCCCTTGGCCAGCAGACCGAACTAAGTTTGGATGTCAGTTGGTTAGCTTCCGGTACTTACCCTTTGGTATTGAGGGGGCTTAGTGGGGAAATATTGGGGCGGGAAGTTATTGTGAAAGTTAATCCTTAGGGGGAAATCCCAATTAGTCTACGAACCACGTTAATTTTTTTAAAGAGAAAATTAACACCTCTGCGCCTCCCGCGTCCCACCACGTTAATGGGCACCTCCGCACCTCCGCGCCTCAGCGTTCAAAATCACGTCAACAGAAAAATCCAAATTCCCATTCAAATTCAACAAAAATATCCTTATCTTTATTTCAAATAAAAAAACTCAAACAAACATATCCACCTCAGATGAAAGAAAGATTAGGAAGACAAACAATGCTCGAACTATACGGATGCAAAAACGAGCACCTCAACGATATAGAATTCATTAAAACAGCCTTGTTGAAAGCAGCAGAGATTGCAAAAGCAACTATCGTTCAACAATACTTTCACCAATTCTCGCCTTACGGAATATCCGGAACAGTTGTCATCACAGAAAGCCACATCAATATCCATACCTGGCCGGAACATGACTTTGCCGCCATCGACTTTTTTACCTGCAATGATGATATGGAAGTAGAAAAAGCCTGCGCTTATTTAAAAGAAGTGTTTGAAGCGGTGGAGCAGAAGATGGAGGGGCATGATCGGGGGAGTATGCTTCGGGTTCGGAGGTTGTTGGAACAGAGGAGAGAGCTTAAGGTTTGAAAGGCAATGTTGTGGGTATAAGCTTATTGAGGTTTATAATAATGAATCGTTGAATCGTTGAATCGTTGAATCGTTGAATTTCGATTGGGTGCGGTTCCTGAGAAAGACTACTGCGTACATGTCAGACCTGCGGTTTAGCGATAGTGGGCAAAATCAGAATTCAAAATTCAACGATTCGTTATTCAATATTCTCTTATATCTATGACTTTGGAGTGAAGCGATTGGAGGACACGCGATATGCGGAGCCCGCAATCGCGTGTCCTTCAAACCTTAAAAAATAACATGAGGCACAAACTCCGAATCATCATCAATAATCAAATCATCTCTTCTCCTGAAGCAGAGGCAACTCGGACGGCCTTTCGCCACAAATAAACTACCCTGATAAATATCGCCATCTTCATCGGCATACATCTCTGCAAATTCCTGATAGATTTTTGAGAACTTTCCAAAGTCGCCATGGGTTTTGCTAATCACAGCACCCGCTGAGTCGACCACTTCAATGTTTTCGCCCAAGCGACCAAAATTTACTTTACGGACATACTGTTTGCCTTGCAAAGGTTCCTCTGTATCATAAGTCGGCAGCAGGTAAGGGTTGTCTGGAAAAAGTTCGTAAAGAATACTCAGCATATGCTTGGCCTGATAGGCGATCGTGTAGGCTGGGTTGAGAACGAGGACTTCGTCTTTGATAGATAAATCTACGATGAGCTCCATCAACTCCGGTTCCTCAAACATCATAAACTCCCAGGGAACCATCTTGTACATAAAGTAGTACTGGACATAACCTTCTTCTGCTTCCAGAAAAACGCCTTCGTCAGAAAAGACCACATCTTCCAAATCCGCATAATCGACTTCAAAGCCAGCGACTTCTGCTGCTTCGCGGATCACGTTTAAGTTGAGGCGGTCTTCCTCGTAGCCCAGTGAGCAGAGAAGGAGCGTAGCGGTCTTTTCAGGAAATTGATTTTTGAGATCTCGAAGTCCTTTGGTGAGGTCATGCACGAGGTAGTTAAACTGACCTTTGTACTCCAGGCGAATGGGTTCGTGCATCCATGATTGGAAGTAAGCGGACTCCGGCATGAGGGAGCTGGTGTCGGCATTAAATTCAATCAACTTAATGGGCATGCCATCGACACCTCCGGAAAGATCGAACCTGCCACAAATATGCGGCAGGTCTCGAAGAATATCGTATTTAATGAGCGGGATAATTTCAGCAGGAATACCAAGTCGCGACCATAAATTATGGTCGGCCACATGTTGGAGTCCTTTTTTGAATAAGTCGTAGCAGGCTTCGGCAGCTTCGTTGAATGCAGTGACTTCGTTTTTGGTTACCATAATAGCATCCGGAGCCATGTACTCTTCGTTGTCGCCTTCTATAAACCAGCCATATCCCTCTTGTTGGATCATGTCTAAAGCGCCTTGGTCAGGCACATCCATCAATCTATCCACCATAAGAACGTGAAGATTTGCTGGAACCAAAACCTTTCTTAGGCGTTTTTACCGTTTTCTTGGTAGCCGTTGATTTTAGTTTGCTGCTGTTGGTAGAGCTACTTTTGTTGTAAGCACCATCATTTGCGTAAGCAGCTCTTGATACAGGTGTTTTCATGCTTTTGCCCATCATGTAGCCCATCATTCCACCCATCAGGATACCATTCATAGATCGGCTACGAGCCGGATTGTCCGCATCAACCAGGCGAGCTTCTTCCAGTGTGAAGGTGTCTCTGGCGCCATCCATGTATTCTGCAATGATTCTGGAATCAGCAATAGTGGCGACAACTTCTTCATTAGTGATTTTGAATAAATCTTTTTGAGTTTCTTTTACTTCCGTAACGATGCCATTGTTGGGAGTCATCACTTCTTCTGAAGTATACTCCACGTTGTCACCGCAGGAAATAAAGCCGGTCATTAATAAGGCAGTTCCAAAAACAAGACCTGCTTTTTTGATTTTTTTCGTCGATTTGACGATAGAGGACGATTTTAGTTTTACCATTATGTAAAAGTAATTTTGAAGTTGTTGAAAAAAATTCAGCGTAGAACGTCTTTTGAGAATTATTATTCAACTTCGTGAAAAGTAAAGAAAATGGATTATTATTGCCCGCAATATAATGAAGTTGTTTAAGAATGTTTACAGAAAGCGAAGTAAAATATTTGAAACTGTTGGCGAAGCTTCCCGCTATTTGATGGGACAGGCTTTTTTATTCCAGCGTTAGAAGTGAATTGTTAATTTTGCTTTTCATTTTGAAGTTGTTTAAAGTTATTTCCTATGCCTGCGGATAAAGCATTGATCCACAAGGCTTCAGCTATTCCTCGTCGCAGGAGATAACTTTAAACAACTTCAAAGAAATAAAACCATGAGGAAACTATGTTAAATAAAAAATCCTTTCTCATTTTCATCACCTTTTTGGTTGGAATGTGTTCGATCGTCTATGAATTGCTGATATCAACGGCGAGTTCCTACTTTCTGGGCAACAGTGTCAAGCAATTCTCGCTGATCATTGGGTTCTATATGGCTTTTATGGGAGTGGGGGCTTATTTGTCAAAAATATTTAAGCGAGACCTGATCTATCATTTTATTGTGATAGAGCTGTTGCTTGGTTTAGTAGGTGCTTTTTCTGTCCCACTTTGTTATACCTATTTTCTGTATGCTGACTTTGGTGGCTTCAATATGTTTGTTTTTTTTCTGATTTCAACGATTGGAATTCTCACAGGCCTGGAAGTGCCTTTGCTTACGCGAATACTGGAAGATGATTATTCCTTGAAAGACAATATTTCCAATATTCTTACTTTTGATTATTTGGGAGCCCTGATTGCGACTATTGCTTTTCCTTTCTTTCTGGTGCCTTTTGTTGGGATTTATAAATCATCCTTGTTTTTTGGTTTGCTGAATATTGTTGCTGGTTTTGCCACTTTTATTTTCTTTCGCCATGAAATTGGCTTGACCAAACTAAAGCGCCGGATTCTTTTGCTGGTAACAGCCAGTATCGTCGCTATTATTGTTTTTAGTATTGGAGCGAGCAAGTCCTTTATGAAGCGTTGGCACAATGGGATATTCAAACACTCCGTCATATATAATGATCAAAGTCCTTATCAGGATATCACTATAACTAAGAACAATGCAGAATTTCGCTTGTACTTAAATGGAGCCATCCAGTTTTCATCGCGTGACGAGTACCGCTACCACGAAGCTTTGGTACATGTGGGTATGATGCAGCATGAGGCGCCACGTAGAGTGCTGTTGTTGGGTGGTGGAGAAGGACTTGCGGCACGGGAAGTGTTGAAGTACAATGTCTCGGAAATAGATCTGGTAGACATTGATCCTGCAATTACAGCGCTTTCTTCCCAGATGGCTTTATTGCGAAAGCTAAACGAGGATGCCTTACTTTCTCCAAAGGTAAATGTGGTGAACGATGATGCGTTTAAATTCTTACTCAACAATAAAATCCCATATGACATTATCGTTTGTGATTTGCCCGATCCGAACAGTGAGAGTATCACCAAATTATACAGCAATGCCTTTTACAAACTCGCCCGTAAACACCTCAATAAAGACGGACTTTTGATTACGCAGGCAACCAGTCCCACCTTGACACCCAATGCCTTTTGGTGCATCGAAAAAACGCTGGAAACCAGTGGCTTCTCTCACCGCTATCCTTTTCATGTCAATGTACCTAGTTTTGGAAACTGGGGCTTTATTCTGGCTTCCACCCATCCCGTCAACTTTAAGTTCCATCCATCCATTCCTACCCGTTTCCTTGATCAGGAAATGCTGAGCCATATGTTTTATTTTCCAAAAGATACGCGCGTTCCTAACATTCTCACCAACTTTCTAGACCAACCTATTTTACTGGAGTATTACCTCGAACATTGGAATCGATTGAACCATGAATCGAAATAATAGATTCTCCATACTGCGATTGAGACAATACAGCAGCATAGAGAAGCGGTCTGAACAGTTACGGTTAATTTTAATTAAAATAGTTGTCTCAGATTTTATTATAAATAAAAAAATAGGTCAAGTGTTAATTGCTCTTATTCAGTTTTTTATAATGGCAGGATGCGAGCTGTTAGATTAGCGGCTGTTTAGTTTTTAAGTTTGAATGTTAACTTTAGTGTATGTGTCAGTTAGTTGGCAAAATACTTGTAGAGATTTTAGTCTGTTTCCCTCTCTATGTACTGAATATATCCCCCTCCTTTATAAATCGCGCACTAAGAAAATCAATCGATGAGAAAAATATTATTCCTATTTCAGGTTTTATTCCTATGCCTTTTATTTACAAGTAATAGCTATGCTAGTGTATTTCATGCAAAAGTCAGTGGCTTTTGGCATCATCCTGATACCTGGCTGGAAGGGGCAGTGCCATCAGTGGGAGATGATGTCGTTATTGATGGCTTTACTGTTACGGTTAATAATATGTCAGGGAATATAGATATCAATAGGCTCGATCTGAGAAATATAAACCAAGCATCGACTGTTTTATTGGTTAGTGGTGAGAATACCTTCACCGTACAAACCAGTGTAATGGTAAAGTCAACATACAATTATGATGTAGTACTTAAAATTATTGGACAAGCAGTTTTTAAAGTGATGGACAAAGTGATTTTTGAACGAACGGCTGGGAGCTCCTATAGTGAAGGTGTGTTTTTACATCTAAAAGATGACGCTGAGCTAATTGTTAAATCAGACTTTATTTATAACTATGACGATGCAGATGTATTTGAATTAGTTTATGAAGTTTTATTGGAGAATAATGCGAAGTTTTTTGTTGATGGTAATACCTACCTTGTAAGTAGAGGAGGAGTGGCTTTTAATATGGAAATGAGAGATTCTACTGAGATGATTGTAAAAGGAGATTTTATAGCAGAAATGACTGGTGGAATTAATATGTTTGTTGCAGCAACAGGCGGTCATACAACAATGCAGATTGAAGGAGATTTAAATGTAACAAATGCTGGAGGTTCAGGAGCAATTGTAGTAGGGGAAGGACTACATACCGGATCTTTTACAGTCCATGGAAATGCGAATCTTGAATCCCAGGTAGAAGGTCACAAAGTAAACCTGAAAAGCGCAGGACTGGGATCTGTTTTGGAAGTTAAGAAAAATATTAGTTTAAAAGCAGTGGATAATGCCAACACGATCATGAAGGTGGTAAATGATGCAAGACTTAAGTTAGGAGGGACCTTTTTTCGTGAAGCGGATGGTTATGGTCTTTTGCAAATGGATGAGACCAGCGTTTTGGAACTAAATGGAACAGGGCCACAAGATATTCCTGCAACGAAGATGCTAAGTAATGCTGTAGATTCTTTGTTTATTTCAAATCTTGAATTTAATAATACTTCTGGTGCACCGATCACTCTTGTAGGGCAAATGTATGTAAATGACTATTTAGATTTGACCGGTGGCATTCTTAAAACCACCAGCACAAACATACTTGTTTTGGGTAAAGACGCCACTATTGACCCGGGTAGTGAAACATCATATGTTGATGGACCAATTCGAAAAATTGGCGGGACGAATGGAGCGCCTTTTATTTTTCCAACCGGACATGATGCTGTATATGCTCCAATTGAAATTTCTCCAATTACAGGATCTTCTTCTGTTTATACCGCTGAATACAGAAAAGGGGATCCACCTCCTTTTGGCGAACTCGCCGCAGGCATTAATTCAATAACGGAAAATCAATACTGGACACTTGATAATGATGGCGGTACGGAACAAGTAAATGTAACCTTGCACTGGTCAGACCCAGTTGCATTGGGTATCGAAAATATGGCAGCTTTATTAGTGACCAGTTATAATACAACAACAGAGACCTGGACCAACCATGGAAACATTGGAACTACTGGTAGTACATCTGCTAATACACCCGGCTCCGTTATGAGTGTGAAAGGTGATCCACCTCCTTTTGGAGAGAACATGGCGTTTACCGTTGGTTCTGAAGAAGTTGGTACTTTACCCGTAGAGTTGATGCGCTTTGAGGCTATTCAGGAAGATGACATGGTTTACTTACAGTGGGAAACAGCTTCTGAGGATAATGCCAGCCATTTCATTGTGGAGCATTCATTTGATGGTCTTGCGTTTAAACCACTTACAACGGTTAGCTGTCGGGGAGGAGAAGCAGGGGCAAGTCTATACGACGCTCAGGATGCGAAACCATATTACGGTTCTAACTTCTATCGACTTAAGGTGGTAGACAAAGATAACTCTTTCGAGTATTCTTCGATTGAAGTAGTTACGTTTGAGGTAATACCAGTTGTTAGTATTTATCCAAATCCAGTTCATGAATTCCTTAATCTGGAAATCGGAGGAGAATCTGATGGGGAAGGGATAATGGAGGTTATTGATCGGAGTGGAAGTCGAATCTATCAAGGTGAAATTTCTTTCGAGAATGGGACGTTCCAAGTTTCTACAGCCTCATTGAATATCTTTACGCCGGGTACTTACGTGATTCGGATTGTAGTAGATGGGCAGGAACAGGTGTTGAAGTTTATAAAATTGAAATAACTATGAAGGGATCATTGAGTCCCCGGCTTGACCGTCGGGATCGGTGAGCCTGGAGGAGGTAATGTTTTTGACTAAGAAAGGCTCGGGTTTTAAAACCTGGGCCTTTCTTTTTTGAGGCAGAAAGGGGGGGGAAGTGGGAAGTTGGAAGCTCACTCGATCGTGGGCTCCGCCTTAGACGAGAGCTTCCCGCTTCCCACTTCCAACCGCTCTCTACTCACCACTCTTGTCTGCCGTAGCCTGCTAGGCAGATCCAGCTTCCAGCTTCTTCCGCTTCACAGCTGCTTTCCAAATGCCAATACAGTAAGCTATAATTAAAGGGATAGAAAGAATCATTGAAACACCGGTCAGAAGAATCAAGACACTATAGGCCGCATCGTGAGGATTGGGATCCCTGATGCCTCCCATGATATTGAATACAACCCGATGTAAATTCAAAATGGTTAGTGAAGCAATAATAACACAAATGGGCATCAAGGTGACGGTTATGATATTGGGAATACTCAGTTTTGTAAAACGTTTGAGAAAGAAATAAAGTAATGCCAATCGCCAGGCTGCTACCACGGCAAGGAACCAAACATTCATGGTGTTGGCCGTTCTCATGGAAACAAATCGTTCCACCGGTATCGCATAAAAGATGGCGGGAAAAGAGGTCAAGCCAATAAACGTCAATACAATAAAATAAGTCCAGCCTTCTACCCGAAATGGCAGCATGATCAACCAGATTATTAAGGCCAGTACGAAAATATAAATGACAGAACCCATTCCGAGATGTTGCAACAAATTTGCTTTTTCATCGTCCCAGTAGCGCCCCATTCCGACAACCCAGGTGCCAATCAGTCCGGCAATAAAATGCCTTCGGTCAAAAGTCAACATTTCAGCCTTGCTAAGTTGAAAAGTCAGAAGTCGTATAATGGTTTTAAAAATAGGCATGCCTTATCTGTTTTTTTAAATTTGACGGAATTTACTTTTTCTTTCTTTTACAGATTTAGTGTCGTACACATTAGTCATTAGCTGTTGAAAATTCAGGCCGATGAAAGAAACGATGGAAGATTATTTTCAGGGCTTGATTGATAAAGGGGATGTGATTTAGTGGTTCACTAAAATTGTAAAACTCAACAAAATAACGAATATTTATATAGTAAGATGAGTTTAGCAAACAATAAATTCATGTATATAAACTTGGTAATCAGTCAAATACGATTAATATGACTTATCACATAAATGTAAAGAAGACAAATATTAAGGAATTCCTTCAAATTGTCAAATCACTAAGCAGCCTCGGAGTAATTGAATCCTATAAATCTACAGAGGATTTAGTGAGGGAAGGAGAGCCTTTGGAGACGGATACACTTTTGAATATACTAGCTAATTCTAAAGAAGAGATTAAGGATGGAAAGTTGTTCTCTATGAAAGAAGTGAAAGATCAAATTAAAAGTTGGAAGAAAAGATGAAGATAAATTGGGCTTTTTCAGCATTGGAAATGCTGGCAGAAATTCATGAATATATTAGCGAAAAAAGTGAAGTTAACGCAGATAATTATATAGATGGAATTTATGCTTCAATTGAAAAATTAGAAAGTCATCCTGAACCTTGCGGGCCATGTATTCATCAACAATTAAAGCAGCAGGCTATAGATGTTGTAAATACAAAAGCCACGTAATAATATATGAACTCAAAGAAAACATTGTAAATATTCTCGCGGTAATCCATTCAAGAAGAAATCCTGCCAACATCTAACATCCATCCTGACTTATCTCAACAGTCACTTATAGTAGCCGCCACATTCCCCAAAAAAAAGGACGCAAGGGAAACTCCCCTGCGCCGAATAAATGCAACATTCCATAAATTTTTAAATCTCTTGAGTATCAGAACTTTCACAGTTTTGGTTTAAACCTTCCTGTTCTGATATATTTCTTTTTTATCGGCCCCCGGCTAACAGACGGGGCCAATGAACGCTAACGTCCTCCCTTAGTACGGTCGAGTTTTTTCTTTATATTTTTTGAGTTCGAGTCTTCGGTTTTAAATCGCTTGTAACTATACTATAGCGAATTGAAATTGAAATTGCCATTGAAATTTTGATTCGCGGCTCCGCCGTGCTGCGGAGATACTCGCCCAATTTAAAATCGGACAAGTATCATCCTAATTCAGCCTGACATTCGATACTTTTATCGAGATGTCAAGTAGTCAAACTAATGCCTGGCTACATTTTTATCATTGGATTATAATTTAATGAGCTTCTGAATCAGTAAATCATTTTCCGCCTGAATACAAAGAAGGTATGTTCCAACAGGAATACTTTTCATATTTATCTTTCGGTAGTGTTCACCTGCAGACTCACGACTTGCTGCTGCTTTATAAATCACTTTGCCCGTTAATATCTCTTTGATTTCATAGCCAACTTCTGTGGCATTTGCTAAGGTATAATGCAAGTGCAAATCATCATCCACCGGATTCGGGTAGAGGCTGTAGCCAATCAGCGTTTCATTATCTTCAACTCCAGTTGAAGTGATCATGATGTTGGTGGTCACCATACTGTCGCAGCTATTGAATGCAGGATAAGTATGCGTATACGTTGTGTCCTCCTCGTAAACCACCCCTTCGTAAGGAGTGCCGGGCATCAATACTGTGTCAACAGTGATATGGGCATTTGGCAAAGCTTCAACAACCGCAATTTCCCAAAGATCATAAGTCCCAAATGAAATGGTATCTAATAGCACGGTATCACTTTGTAAAATAAATAGGTCATTGTAAATAGTACCGATACATTGCTCTACGATATATGGTTGGTACACCACTGCTTTTTCTACCGTGTGGAAAACAAGGTTACTCGATAGTTTTGTTCCATCAATATTTAGGACCACCTGATTGGTAATCTCAGTTTCTTCTGGCAAATCTTCTTTCTGACTCACCCTGAATTTCACGAAGAGATGCGACTGTCCTTCATTTTCAAGACTATCCATCAGTGCCAAGTTGTTAAATTTAAATCGTAGGATACCTTTACCTTCACCAACTATTTCAAAATCGTAGTCATGACTAGCAGAGCCAGGTTGGATCGTTTTGGTATCCCATTCGTCTGGGATTATATTTTCAACAATAATTTCCTGAATCGTATCGCCAGTTGTGTTTTGATAACGGATCAGGTATTCAATATCCTGATTTGGTTTGAGGTAGTTTTCAATATGATGCCCTTTCGGGAAAGCACGTAACATTGGCGGTAAGCCAGATTCCAGACTTTCCTGATTGTCATCAGAACGGTGTGCGTTCGCATCGTCTTCTGCGAACTGGTTGACATATCCAAGGCTAATTCCACCGCCCATATTTGTTGAACAACCTTCTACTGTAACGCTAGGCGCACTACGACCCGGGTGGTTGTCAGATTGCTGTGCTTCAAGTCTTAAGGTGGCTCCTTCCGCAAGGTGCATCACCGTAAGTACCTCATCAGTAGGCAGGTCGATTGTACCGAATTGTGAAACAAGATCATCAATGATAATGATGAATTGCTGAAGACCAACCATGGGGGAGCCGGTATTAGTTACGGTGAATCGTACAGAGTCTCCTTCACATTCCCCGTCCACTTCTAGCGAAGAGAGATCCCATCCTGGTGGATTCGGTGTGCACAAATTATTAGGAACCATATTCAATTCAAGTCCATGCGTCTGTCCGGTAAGAGCAGTAGCGCAATCTAGATTGACATTGATTTGGAAACTATCGCAGGCGCCCGGAGCTACTGTTCCGATGCCTACTATTAGTTGATTGCCGTTTAGTATATAGGGTTGAGAAACGGAGTTTAACACAAAGTCGTCGTCCAACTCAATTTCTGCAAAAGTACCAAAGCTGGAAACCGTTCCTGTGTTGCAAAAGCGAACCGTATAAGTCGCATCTTCACAAGCCTGTAAAAACGGTGTTGAAACATCCGCTTCCAGGTAGTAACAATTCGTTTCAGCTTCCGTTGAAAAATCAACCGTTAATGAATCGTAATAAGAAGTTACGTTTAAGTTTTGTTCAAGTCCGGAGCAGCTAGAGGTCCAGTATTGATTAGGGGCTATCAGGGAAATGGTATAATTTCCAGTATCAATCAAGGCAGAATAATCGCCATTAATATCTGTGGTGGCATAAAAAGTTCGGTCATTGCTTTCCAGTACAACCAGCCAGTCGTTGAGTCCGGCTTCTGTGGTACCTTCATCACAATTGCCATTGGCATCCCAGAATACAGAACCTTCAACGGTTGTTGTTAGTGTTTGTCCTTCGGAGTTAGTTTTGAGGAGGTACATATTGCTGGTAACGTGATTAATGTCTTCAGAATTTCTATCCTGAGCAGCAATAAGAAAACCACCGTCTGAGTATTTACTCATGTGGTTGACATTGTCGAGGTTTGAACCGCCTTCGTAAACTTTCTGATCCAATGAGTCACCGTTCATATCCGTAAATACCAGAATGATATCAAGCGAATCACTGCCATAACTTCTGGTAGAACCCGAAATAGCGTAGCCAGTCGGAGTTTGTACAGCGTAACTTCCCCATTCTCCGAGTGGGCCTCCGATTGCCTTTTGCCATAGCTGGTCTCCGTTCGCATCTATTTTTAATAAGTACATATCAGAGTCACCATTTACCGGATTGAAAGTAACTCCGGAAATAATAAAACCATCATCGTCTGTTGGTTCAATACTGAATCCTTCATTTCTTACATCATCTTGTCCAAATTCATTTTCCCAGGCTATACTGCCATCTGCATTTAACTTTATAACGTGAACGTAAGATGTGTCAATACCTTGGCTAGTCTCAGGATCATTGTCATAAGAAGTACCGACAGCTACAAAACCACCATCAGCAGAATTGGTAATGTCATAACATTGATTTATAAACTCATCTCCAATTCTAACATTCCACAATACATTATCACCAGTAGCATCTACTTTTGCGATCCAGATATCGTCACCACCTTGGGCTTCTTGGTCTACATCGTTTCCCATAGCTGAATTGATCCAACCCCCAAAAACATAGCCATCAACTGCAGTAGTGACTCCGTGAATTCGATCAAATTTATCTTCATCAGGAAGAGGGCCTGTAGCGCCACCATATTCTCTTTCCCATTCAAATTGTCCTTCAGAGCTTACTTTTACGAGATAGCATTGGCCATTACCCGCACCAGTCATTTCGTAGGTGAAACCACCAAGTATAAATCCGCCATCAGGAGTAAGCGCCATAGAGCGTATTTCGTCATAGGAGTCTGTTCCAAAAGTATTTTCCCAAATCAAATTGCCCAAGCTATCTAATTTGGTCATGTAAACCTGATCGGTGCCTGAACCATCACCAATGTGGCTGGCCACTACGATACCTCCATCTGGTGTTTCCAGAATGGAATTAGCGTAGTGAGTGGAGCTATCAGGTACGGTAATGAATTTTTCCCATTGCTGGGCATATAGAGTGGTACTTTGGAAGGCAGTAAATAAAAACAACAATAGGGTAGCAGCCAGGCATCGGTGAAGCGTGGGCGTTAGGATTTGTCCTCTGTTTTGTTGTCTTTGTCTAATCACGATTTTGTTTGTTTTGAGTGGACTATTTAGTGGTTATCTAGATCATGTCCTTTTCTGTATACAAATATTCGGTTATTTAGTACCTGAAACAATAACAGAAATTGGAGTTTGCCAGCCGTTTAATGTGAAAACAAAATTTGTTAGGACTTGATAATCAGCATATTTTGCATATTTTGGTTCAAATATTGCCAATAAATACTACTATGAGAAATAGCCAATTAATTGAAGTTTTTCGGGTTTTAAAACCAAAAGAGCGAAAATTGCTGGGGAAATACGTGCGATCGCCTTTTTTTAATACCCGTCCGGACGTCATAAAGCTCTATGAGTACATCAATGATTTGTATCCTTTTACTAAAGAAGAAAGGCTATCCAAGTCGCTTGCCTATAAGTGGGTGTTCCCAAAAACGGACTATGATGAGAAGAAAATTCGCTACACCATGTCTTTTCTGTTTAAAGCGATGAAAGGCTTTTTTGCGTATCAGGAGTTTTTGGAAGAGCCTTTGAATGAGCAATTGTATTTGACTCGTTTTTTTAAGAACAGAGGTTTGGAACGTACCTTTAATGGTGAAGTTAAAAATTTGACCAACTCTTTAGAAGCGCATCCTTTTCGAACATCTAATTATCATTATAAGAAATATCAACTGCACTACGAGATGTTTGACTTCTCCATTGACCAAAAACGGGAAGCGACGGTGAGCGCTCAAATTTTGTCAGATGAGATGACGACTTTTTTTATTGCTAATAAATTGAAACTAAGTTGTTCGACCCTTCTTTTGAGAAATGTTTCTCAAAGTGAATACCAACAAGATTTAATTGATGAGGTGTTGCTGCATGTAGAAGCAAATGATTATTCAGATATTCCAGCTATTGAAGTTTACTATTATGCTTATAAAACTTTGGGGAATTCCTCACCGGAGTCTCACTTTCGAAGTCTATTGGGAGCAATGGACAAATACCATTCGTTTTTTCCCAAAACAGAGATAGGCAATATTTATTTGATTGCAACTAACTTCTGCATCAAACAATACAGTAGCGGCAGACGTGAGTATCTTTCGGAACTCTTTGATTTGTATAAAAAAGGACTTGAGCTAGATATCTATATTGAGGGTGGAATCCTTTCACGATTTATGTTTAAAAATATTGTTACTGCCGGCTTAATTGAAAGAGCGTTTGATTGGGTAGAATCCTTTATTTATGACTATAAAGATAAGCTGGAAGAAAAATATCGGGAAAGTACCTTTGTCTTCAATCTGGCCAACATGCATTATTACAAATTGGAATACCGCGAAGCCATGGAGCTTTTGCGGGAAGTCGTTTTTGATGATATACTGACTGACCTTGCAGCCCGATGCATGTTACTAAAAATTTACTACGAGTCGAAGGAATACGAGGCTTTAGGGTTTTTCCTTGATGCTTTGAAAAACTTTCTATATCGCCACAAAGAAATCAATTATCACAAAAACAACTATCTGAATCTTGTGAAGTTTACCCGACGGTTGATCAACATAAATCCATATGATAAAGACGCTGTGAAAAAATTAAAAATGGAAATAGAGAAGGAGGCTAAGCTTTATGAGAAAGATTGGCTCCGGACTCAGGTTGAGAAGCTGTAGCAATTACAATCTCAAAGTGCTATAGATTAGCTTTCTTGAAATAAAATATAGGATCTTGATTCTGAGTATAAAGGGATCATTGAGCCCCCGGCTTGTCCGTCGGGATCGGTGAGCCTCATGTATAGAATAGTGAGCTTGTGTTCTTTACCCTAAAAGCTCACCGATCCCGACGGACCTATCGGCCGGGGGCTCAATGATCTGTGGAATTCCGTATCCCGCGACCGTAGAGGTTGGTGAACCTAGAGCATATAAATTTATGTAAGTCCAGGCTTCCAATTCCAATTCCCCTTCAAATCCCCATCCGCCGAATAGCAATAAAATACTTCCGCAAATCCAAAAACCGACGAGCAATCTCCCGTTGCGATTGATAAGCCACCCCCCGCTTATGATTCGCCTTACTAATCCGAAAAATAGTACGCCAGCAAGCAATAATTTCCCCCACCGCAGCAAAGTAACTTATCTTACTTGAGTCATAAATATGCGTCGGTTCCGAGCAAGTGCCATTGAGTTCAATGATCTTAATATTTTTTCCCTTCTTTAAGTCTTCAAAACTAGGGCATTTAATGTCGAATCGGCCATAATAAAAACCTTCAATGCGTTTGCTGATTTTATCAAAAGTAGCGATCAATTCATCGTCAATTAAATGTTTGCCATTGATGAACATGGTGCCCTTGGAGTGGTTGCCGATGACGCCCAGAGGAACGCGTTCTCCATGCGCCGGTATTTTTTTTAGTAGTTCCGGTTTGCTTTTTTGAAGTGCTTCCAATTGAAGCATTGCTCTGGGTTTTTCTTTGATCAATACTTCTACTGTTTTATCTCCATCGCCCGTCACTGAAAGAAATTTTTTTAGCGTAAGCGAAGTAATGGTTCCTATTTCTTCCTCCGGATGGCGGACATAAAAAACACCAAATTCTTCCATTCCTTCAATCAACTCTTGAAGGATGAAATTTATTGGATATTGACGAAGTAGTCCGTGTAGCTCAGTTGGGGTATAGATTTTTTTAACTAAAAGTCCCCGGTAGCCCAAATCGGGTTTGGCGATTAACGGGTAAGTAATGTTTTTGGCGTCTAGCCTTCCGGCTAAAGCCTGCGTTTTATCCCCCTTTTTGAAACGGACAGAACGTGGACACATTTCTTCCGGGTAGAGTTGCATAGCCTCAAACTTAGACTCCAACCCAATACCTCCCGTATCAATACCCGGATTCGCAGCTGTAAAAAATGCCAAATTGCCTGACCTGAACTGGTACCAGGGAATGTAAAAATACATAGGCCAGTAAAACAACTTGGAAGGCCAGTATTCCCATTGAGTCAGGCGAATATATCGGCTGCTTTTTTTAATGTGCTGCCAGAGGCTCATTAGAAAGGTGGATTTGCTTTGCTATGGTTTTAGATTGAAGGAGGTCGAGGAACTGCATGTTGACTTGCCCGTTTACTTTTTCAATAGAAGTAATACTGGTCGTGCATACTTTGTTTTTACGGTTCATTATCAGATCATTTTCAGGGTCGCCCTCACCTGCATTTTGATGAAAATCCAATACGTCGTTCATGGTAGGAGTTAGTTCCTGAGGGAGCCATTCTTTAAACCAGCCCTGTCGTTTGTCCTGCATAAGTTGTGGATAAAGTGTAGAAGAAGCCCAAAGGTGTGCTTGGCCGGGGTCTAATGTTTTAATGCGTTTATCTTTTTCGTCCCAGCGGAATTCATATAGCTTCCCATTTTCAAAAACGATCATGGTGAAAGGCTCCATTCCTTCAAAAGCATATTGTTGAAAAAAATGTGTTGCTTTTGCAAAAGCGAAAACATCCAGTACCATCAGTCCTCTACTACGTCGGTAAGGTGGGCGGTGCTTGTGTTTTTCAAAAGCGCCATTGAGTAAGGCAACGACCTGGTTTTGATTGGAAGCTGCTATCCAGGTACCACCTGCTCCGCTATCCTGAGGGAATAAAAGTTGATGTTTGCTGAGCTGTTGGCGCAAAAGTCCCGGAGCGGACCGTTTGGGGCTTTCATCGCGATTCTGAGTGAGTATATAGTCGCCGCTTTTAGATGGAATATAAGTTAGTGTACACATGATGGGGTAAATTTAAATAGAACCTCTTTAAATTTTGCGCTTTAGGCGGAAAAAAGAGGCTTTTGCGGCTTAATTAGGACTGTTCTGTAAATACTCAGTGACTCTATCGAGGAGTTCTAACATCAAACAATATTGCATTCTTAGAGTCATTCCATTCAGGCATTCAAACAAAAACAGCTGAACTCGAATGTCACAATATTGCCCCCTGGTTGGAGCGGTAAGTTGAATTTTAAATCGGGTAAAAGAGGTAATTCCTTAAAATCCTTGTCCTTTCTAGGTTTCTAAAAGATAAGGTAAAAAACAAGTATAATATTTTTTTGTGATGGCACAAATCTTGAATAAGGAATAATAGAATAACTTTCCCCCTGCTTAACAACAAGAAATTTTATCCCATTATTAGTTGCTGTTTTCCTTCGGTAATAAAATCAATACCCCCCACAAAAAGGACTATTTTAACTTTAGCTATTAACACACTTTCCACCTACAAAAAACCTTTCTCCCCACAAGAATATATAGAACCTAATAGTTTACTTTTTTTTAATCTATTCAGCTAAAGTATTAATGTAATGAGAATTTTCTACCTGAAATTCAGAGCCCTGTCAGTGGCCCTGTGGGACAAAAAAAATGTCCAGCTCTTCTTTTTTCTTTTATTCCTACTTCCAGTTTCTCAGGCACAGGTGCAAGTGAAAAATATTCACACAAGCTCTGGTTCAACTCCTGAGAACATGATTGAAATGGGAGGATTCATTTATTTTTCTGCCGATGACGGAGCCAGTGGCCGCGAGTTATGGCGCTCTGATGGAACCAAAGATGGCACCACACTGGTCATGGATATTAATCCCGGAACAACAGGATCTGATATCACCAACATGGTGTCGATGAACGGTAAAATTTATTTCAAAGCCGAAACCGTTGCCAACGGGGAAGAGGTTTGGTGGAGCGATGGTACCACCACAGCAATGTTGGCCGACATAAACACTGGCGCTGGTAGTTCATCTCCAACCGAGTTGTATGTACACAACAATACACTTTTCTTTTCTGCTTTTTCTACCGTATACGGTCGTGAATTATGGCAAAGTAATGGAACACTTGGTAATGCATCATTAGTGATGGATATCAATCCGGGACCTACATCCCATTCAGATCCTACTAACATGTATGGCTTCGATGGCTTTGTTTACTTCGCAGCTAAAACTTCAGATGGTAACGAACTCTGGAAAACAGATGGTACCATTACCACTCAGGTACTTGATATTAATACTGGAAGTTCTAACTCAGATCCTAGAGAATTTCAGGAATTTGATGGTGATTTATACTTTTCTGCAAAAACGAATACTTATAACCGAGAGCTTTGGAAGCTGGAGGGTACCACCGGTACTGCGGCTCTTTTTGCAGATATCTACGACGGTGCTTCTACTGCTTCTTTTGGTTCTTTTCCTCAGAGTTTGATGGAATTTAATGGACACCTTTACTTTATTGCAACCAATGCAGCCAACGGTCGGGAAATATTTAAAACAGACGGAACAACAGTTAGCATCGGTGCTGAAATAAAATTGGGTTCAGTGTCGAGCTTCCCAACAAACATGCTCGTGATGGGGACTAACCTATACTTCGTAGGATATAAATCAGGGCAGTTTGGTCGTGAGTTATATCAACATAGTGGAGCCAATACCTCTGCCGTTTTGTTAAAAGATATCAACGCAACTGGTGGACCGGGAACGGATGATGCATTTAGCAGCTTAGCGGTTCAGAATTCATTCACAGTATACAACAATCGGTTGTTCTTCAGCGCAGATAATGGCGTAAACGGAGATGAACTTTGGATGAGCGATGGTACATCTGCAGGTACCATGTTACTGAGGGATGTAAATGATGATGGCTCGAGTCCGGGACCCAATTCTGATCCGGATAATTTAATGGTAGCAAACGGCTATTTGTTTTTTATATCGAATGTCGGTGTAGACGGAGCTATGGACAAGGAATTGATGCAAATCGGAAACTGTGCGCAAAGTGAAGGAATTCCTTTTGCAACAGCAGAAGGTGTACATCAATCACTTTATGAAAAAACAGAAGGGGCCTGGACGCATTACTGTGATTGCCAAAACAATATCCTGCTCTCTGTTGAGAAAGATGCAACTGTTGTCATTCCAACGGAAAATGTAAGTATCAAAATAGGTGCAACAACAGCAACTTATCACGATCAAGGCTGTGTTACTTCTAATTGTTTTATTACTAATGTACAAGGTGGCGTTATTTTCAATCGCTCGTGGGATGTAAATCCAACCGTACAGCCTGCTACAGATGTAGCGGTGCGTTTTTTCTTTTCAAATGAGGAGTACGATGCGGTGAACACAGCATTGACAAACGAAAGTATGGCTACCTTGTCTGCTGTGACGGAGATGAGTTTCTTTAAAGTAACAGATGGAGGAGTAGCGGCACACGCTGCGCCAGAAGATATCCCTGCAGGTTCTGCAATTGTTTTGACAAATGCAGGGACAGCATCTACAGATAACTGGGTGGCTGGAACTTATGGCAATAATCATTATGCTGAAATGTTAGTTAGTTCATTTTCCGGTGGAGGAGGTGGTGGTAGTGAAGGAGGTACTGCACTGCCCGTAGAATTGATGTATTTCAAAGCACGTCCACAACAGGAAAACGTTTATCTCGAATGGTCAACTGCAAGTGAATTTGAAAATGCTGGGTTCATAATTGAGCGCAGTGTTGATGGACATGATTGGGATCAAATCGATTTTGTTGTATCACTTGGATCAGATGCTGCTCCTAACCTTTACACGTATGTAGATATGGATCCTTATGTAGGGGAAAGTTACTATCGACTACGACAGAGAGACTACGATGGTACAGAATCTTATTCCAATGTCGAAAAGGTATATATGGAAATGCTTATCCTTGGTGAGCCTTCTCCAAATCCAGTTTTGGAATCCGGTTCAGTATTTGTTGATGTCATGTTAGATAATGCCCAGGATATTGAAGTGCTTTTGATTGATGGAAGTGGTGCTGTGGCGAAACGAGAAATGATAGACATGAGGAGTGGTGCTCATCGTTTGGAAATTGATTGCCATAATTTGGCCAGAGGCTTGTATCATTTACGACTAACGGTTAACAAGGAGGCATACCACCGTACTTTTGTGATTGAGAGCGTTAGGTAAGTATAAGGTGCCTGCTAGCGCGACCTAAAGGACCGGAAAGCTCTATCGCGAAGCAAAGAGACTTCCGATCCTGAGACAGAATATTAAGCAACCAAGTTTACTTTTCTATAGAACATATCAAATAAGAAGACCCGGATTCAAATTTTTGAATTCGGGCTTTTTTTTGTGGGATAGGGGCTTGTAGAATCAAAGTCGAAGTCAAAGTCAAAGTTGCCCGCTGTATGTGGAGCTCCGCGGATGAGGGAATACTTTGATTTTGACTTTGATTTCGACTTATCATGTTTCAATAATAAACGACCACATCCCCCTTCTCCTTCCTAGCAATATCCGGCACCTGCACATCCGCCGCAGGATAGCCAACCGGAAGCAACAAAAAAGCGCGTTCATTCTTGGGGCGGTTCAATATCTTTTGTAGAAAATCCATGGGACTAGGTGTATGTGTCAAGGTAACCAGACCAGCATTGTGGATGGCAGAGATAAGGAAACCAGTAGCTAGACCAACTGATTCATTGACATAATAATTTTTGCATTTGTTGCCATCTGCATCCAGGTCGTATGCTTTTTTGAAAACAATGATAAGATAAGGAGCTATTTCCAGAAATGGCTTTTGCCAATCCGTACCAAGTGGTGCCAGGTCACGCAACCACGCTTCGCTCATCCGGCTGGTATAACTTTCCTTTTCTTCCTTTTCCGCAGCCACGCGAATTTCTTTTTTAATAGCCGGATCTGAAACTACGCAAAATGTCCAGGGTTGTTTGTGCGCACCGGATGGGGCAGTGGACCCCGTCATGATTATATGGTTGATCACTTCGATGGGGACAGCCGTATCCGCAAAATGCCTGACACTGCGTCGCTGATCCAGCAGCTCAAAATAAGCTTTACTTCTTTCAAGACTTTCTTCGATGGAGAAACGAAGCGGATGGTAGGTGATGAAGGGGTGTGCTTCCATTTTCTGATTTTTTTTAACTATTCAGCTGACTTTGACTTCGATTTTGACTTCTACAGGTCCCCCAACTGAGGACGAATAATAATCTCTTCCACCACAGCAGATGGCCCCATCTTCCAGGCACCGACTACTGAGTTGGCAATATCAGTAGCCTGCATCAAACGACTCTCCGGTAGATCCACGCCAGCCCATGAAGCAGACCAGGTGGCGCCAGGTAGAATGGCCGTTACTTTGATGCCTTGTTCCTTCAGCTCTTCGCGAAGTACTTTTGAGAATCCCAGTAAGGCAAATTTAGAAATACTGTAAGACCCACCGTTGGGATAGGCAATGACGGAAGCGATAGAGCAGATGTTAAAGATATGTCCTTTTGCTTCCATAGCAGGCAAAATAGCTCGAGTCAGATGATAAGCGCTGTAAAGATTGGTTTCGATCATTTTTTCCAGTGCGCCATCTTCTTCTTTGCTGACTTCTCCGGGAATAAAAAGCCCGGCATTGTTAACTAAAACATCAATTTGGCCCCAGTGAGACTTAACAGCAGCTGCAAATTGCAAAACGCTAGCTTTTTTACTCATGTCAACTATTTGGGTGAAAACCTCTACGCTTGGGAAATTGGTTTTAAAATCTGCTTTTAAAACGTCAAGATCCGCAGCCGTTCGGGCGCAAATCGCCAAATCAGCCCCTTCTTTTGCAAAAGCCTCCGCCATTGCTCGCCCAATACCTTTAGTTGCTCCGGTTATTATAACTTTCATTAGAATTAGTCGTTAGATGAGTTAAAAGTTGTGCATTCGGGACTTTTCCATATTTTTGCGCCCGTAAGACTTTATAAAAATGTCTCTAGTTAAGTAAACTCTTAAAGAGACTTTCCTTAAAGGCCCCCAAATTACTAAGTAATTACCTATATATTTCAAGAATCCTTTAAGAATTAGAGAGAATAAGGGCTTATTAAAATTAAAATGAAAACGCTTATGACGTATATCGCTTAGAATTAGCGTACTAGAGTGTTTAATTTTTAGTTTACTTTTCATTTTAATTGGGCAAAGCCCTTCTCTGGCTAATACAAATATGAATCTAAATTTCTTATACCATTTTGGTCGTTATCTTATTTTGCTGCGTTCGACGTTGACCCGTCCGGAGAAGTTCTCTATGTATTGGAAAGAGACGATGCGCCAGATGAATACTATTGGTATCGGCTCATTGGTGATTGTGGGATTGATTGCCGTTTTTATTGGGGCGGTGACGGCTACGCAGTTTGCTTACCAGTTGCAGGATAGTTTTGTGCCAGCTTACTATATCGGTTATATCGTTAGAGATAGTACAATTATTGAGTTGGCACCAACGATAACTTGTTTGGTCCTTGCCGGAAAAGTAGGTTCCAACATAGCTGCGGAGATAGGAGGGATGCGCCAGAAGGAACATATCGACGCCATGGAAATCATGGGGGTGAATACTGCATCCTATTTGATTTTACCCAAAGTAATTGCTGCCATGGTGGTGATTCCAATGTTGGTTTGTTTGGCAGCGTTTATTTCGATATGGGGAGGCTATACCGCGAGTGTTGCTACAGGTTTGATTACTGATGTAGAATATATACAAGGGGTTCGTTCGTTTTTTGAGCCTTACTATGTTTTTATGATGTTTGTAAAAGCGGTAGTGTTTGCTTATATATTGACGAGTGTTTCGGCTTACCAGGGATACCATGTTAAAGGTGGAAGTATTGAATTGGGGCAGGCGAGTACCCAGGCGGTGGTGTATAGTGATATTTTGATTTTGTTGTCGGATTATGTGATTGCTATTATACTTACGATGTGATAAGGAGATGGAAGACGGGAGACGGAAGACGGAAGTTTCCCGCTAACGCGTTACAAAAGACCAGAAAGCACTTTTCGCGAAGCAAAGTGATGGCTGACTTGTAAGTTGAAGCTTCGGCGAAAGCGTTTGCGCGGCCTACGAGGGGCAGCGAACTCCGGTCTTCCGTCTTTGGACTTCGTCTCAGAAATTTTATAAAAAATTGTAACTGTTCAGTTACTTTACTATTAGCTATTGGCTTTTAGCCGTTAGCTTCCCTCAAACGCATCCTGTTTCGCGATGGAGGAAAGCCAACAGCCAAAGCTAATAGCCAAAATAGCCAATAGCTAATAACCAACGGCTGAATAATTGTAAAAAATTTATGATTAGAGCAATAGACATAAAAAAATCGTTTGGAGACACCGAGGTGTTGAAAGGACTAACAACCACTTTTGAAAAAGGGAAGACCAACCTGATTATTGGACGGAGTGGTGCTGGTAAAACGGTTTTGCTCAAGCTATGTGTTGGACTCCTGGCGCCTACCAGCGGTGCGATCTGGTATGGAGATACAAATTTCTCTGAACTCAGTAAAAGAGAAATGCGTGCTATCCGTATGGAAATCGGGATGCTGTTTCAAGGGTCAGCTTTGTTTGATTCTATGTCGGTGGAAGAGAACATTCGCTTCCCGCTCGATATGTTTACCAATAAAACGAAGAAAGAAAAATTAGCCCGGGTCAATTACTGCCTCGAACGTGTACAGTTGGATGGAAACAATGACAAGTACCCTTCTGAAGTTAGTGGTGGTATGCAAAAACGCGTCGGTATCGCCCGCTCTATTGTCCTCGAACCTAAATACCTTTTCTGTGATGAGCCCAACTCCGGCCTTGATCCTAAAACGGCCCTGCTCATTGACGAACTCATTCACGATATTACTATTGAACAGGATATTACAACCGTTATCAACACACACGATATGAACTCTGTGATGGAAATCGGTGATAATATCGCTTTACTGCATCAAGGTAAACTGGCCTGGCAGGGAAATAAGGATATGGTGATGGATAGTAATAATGAGATTCTGGAAGACTTTATTTTTGCTTCTCCTTTTTTACAGCGCTTGCGTAAGGGGGTGGCTGATAAGTAAGAATTGGAATTGGAATGGGAATGCCCTTTAACGTGAGAATGCATATTCCCATTCCCATTCCCATTCCCATTCCCATTCACTTCCGTTTCCCCCACTTATAAACCAAAGCCTTCGCTTCCGGAGCTTTCGGGATTACAAACTGTTTAGTATAATTTTTAAGTGCTTTTTTACTGGAGAATTTTACCAGGAGTACGTAGGCATAGCCACCGCCTTCCAGTTTTTCATAATGCACATTTCCGAATTGTTGAAAGAGCGGATGATCTCTTCTGAGTGGAATGTCTGAGGTGATAATTTCAATTCCGTAACCTGAGTAAGTTGCGGAGAGTTTTTTATGATGGCGGTAATAGGTTGGTGTGGTTTTACCTGACCTACTTACCTTTTTTTCTTTGGTGTTTGCAGGAGGTGTTTCAGCGTTTACCTGCGGTACAATCGCAAGAATCGTATCATTTACCTGTGCATTTAATCCTATACTGGAAAAAAATATAAGATAGGCAAGCGTAGTTGTATAACGTAAGGATTTCATAAAACAGAGGTATTAGTAGTCTTAACCAGGCAGATTACTTTCATCTAAATCATCTATAATATTTGGAGCAGATGAGGCATTAGCAGCTTCAGATGGTGCCTCCTGATTTGGGATAGCTTTCTGGTCTGTCTCATTAAATAGATGGGTAGACTGGTTGGGATTTAAAACTTCAGGATCATTATCGGAGCCATGTTGAGCCAAAGGCAAAACTTTTGGTGAAGCCATAACGATTGAGAAGAAGGCAACGACAGTTAGCCCCATTGCATAGAGTAAAAATAATTCCATATGTTCAGTGTGTTAAAAGCGTTTTTTTTATAACTAGACAACTTATTGGGATTACTAAGTTGGTTTAATATTATTATCTACGCTCAGATCGTGATTCAAATATATGATATAAATAAGTGAACAATGTGTTTTTGGTAGAAATACTGTGACTATGATTGATTTAAATAAAAATATATAATCGACTGTTTGTCTGCTAAAATAGAGCCAGTTTTCGTTAAGCAAAGGTAGGGGGACGGAGCTAGTTGATTGATTGGGGTTATTGAACGGTTACTTTTGTAATAATATAATAAGCTGCTTTTGGGTGAAAATCTAAGCGGGAGGACAAGATTTGTGACACAGAATTTATAGAAATGAGATAAAAAAATAGGTTTATTAGATATTTTACATGAATATCTTGTGGTGATAGTGATTTGTGATTCGTATGGTAGGGGGAGACGAGTAGTTGGAGCTCAACATAAAATACGCAAAAACGTCCCGCTGGACTACAAATCATCAATGACAAAAAACAATTTGCCAGTCACAAATCGCAAAAGGGTGCAAGGATGAGGCCGACAACAGATTTGTTACAGGTACTTTTTCTAGATTTGCTTCGAATTTTTAAACCACTTCAGTATTTAAAACCAGATAGATTTGCATTATCTCATTAGTTTAACTTAAATTTGCAACCCCTTAAGAAAAAAACACCCGCCCGGGTGCTGAAATTGGTAGACAGGCATGCTTGAGGGGCATGTGTCCTTATGGGCGTGCGGGTTCGAGTCCCGCTCCGGGCACAAAAAAGCTTTCCATTTGGAAAGCTTTTTTTATTTTTGGGAAAATAAAACTACCCTATGCAACTAAACTGCCCGTCCTGCCGCTTCCCCATCGTAGCTGATGATGTCAATCTGACCAAAACCATCGCTAAATGCAAAAGTTGTAACGATATCTTCGATTTTGGCAACGACCTAAAAGGAAAAGAGCTTCCCGGTCGCTACCGAAAAGAAATCGTAATTCCGCCAGGAGTAGAAGTCCTGCATCTGATGAACGAGTTGGAGATCATGATTAAGTGGCGAAAGTCAGCGAATCGCTTCACTTTCTTTTTTGCTATTTTCTGGAACATATTTATTAGTTTTTTTATACTGATAGGTGTAGGAACGGGATCATTTGGAATGCTGTTGTTCATGATTCCATTTGTTTTGGCTGGTGCTTACTTGCTGTATGCGAGTGTAGGGTATTTGGTGAACAATACTTTTATTACAGTAGATGATAAGCGAATTTCCATTGAGCATAAACCAATTAACTTTCTGATTCAAAAAGATAAACATTTTTCGCCTGAGGAAGTAGATCAATTGTTTGTTAGGAGGTACGAAGTTGGAAAAACCAATAATCGGCCAGTTTACGCTTTTGCAGTTGATTTGATTTTGAAAAATGGAAAAACACACAAATTAGTAGACGGCCTTCATGCGCTCGATTATGCCCGCTATATTGAACAGGAGATTGAACATTATTTGAAGATAAAGGATCGGTCGGTGTCGGGCGAGTGGGATGCGGGCTTGTAGAGCCGGAATCGAAACGGCAATCGAAATGGCAATTTTTAAAATAATAATGAATAATGGATTTTGAATCGTTGAATTTTGATTGGTCGTTTTGACGTATAGACTGCGGAAGGAGGAAATTCAAAATTCAACGATTCATTATTCAGCGATTCAATATTTCTTAGCATGATGAACAAACCTTTATAAAAATATCCAATGCCAACTCAATTCCCAACTCTAAATTCCTCCCGCCTCCTTTTCCGTCAATTCAAAGAAGACGACCTTGATAACGTGTTCAAAGGCCTGTCGCATCCAGAAGTCATTCCTTACTACGGTATCAGTTTCAAAACCAAAGAAGCCACCAAGGAACAAATGTGCTGGTTTGCCGATCTCGAAAAAAATAAAACAGGATGTTGGTGGGCCGTTTGCTCAAAAGCCGACAACAGTTTCCTCGGTGCTGGCGGATTAAATGACTGGAACCACGAACACAAAAAAGCAGAAATAGGATTTTGGCTACTGCCCGAATATTGGGGCAAAGGCTACATGACAGAAGCGATGCCTGTAATCGTCGACCACGCGTTTAATCAAATGGGCATCCACCGAATTGAAGGCTTCGTAGAGTCAGAAAACACGAATTGCAAACGCGCTATGGCGAGACTCAACTTTAAGTACGAAGGGACGATGCGGGATTGTGAAGTGAAGCATGGACGCTTTGTTAGTGTGGATATTTTTGCGGCGTTGAAGACCGAAGTTTCCTGCGATCGTGATGGGACACAGATTTGACGGATCGAACAGATAAGACGGATTTTTTTTGTTTTATCGCGCGCTGTATATTTATTCTGAATTTACGTTAGAAGGTTCACGCCCAACAAAAAAATCCGTATTAATCCGTTTAATCCACGTAAATCCGTGTCCCATCGCCATCGCAATTTCAATAAAAATACCCACCACCGCAAACTCGCGATAGTGGGCACTTTGACTTTAAAATTAAATTTGTTCACTAAGAACGACACCTAAGCCGTTAGGCACTCCTTTGATTTCGACGTTGACTTCCTACGACTCAATCTCCGCATCATCAATCAAAGGATCCCCGTCACCATCCACATCCTCAAAACCAGGAATGGTGGTACTAGGGTCATGATTTGCGAAAAGGTCTTCCTCATTTATTTCCGGATTTTCAATGATCTTCATATCGCCACTTTTGTTGCCATCGCCGCTGTAATCGCCGTCCGCATATTTCTGTGCCTTATCGAAAAAGCTGTCGTGGCCATCGAGTAAGCTATCGTCATTTTTGATGGGTTCGTTTGGAAACATATTGTTGGCGCGGTCAGCTGCCGTTTCGATTTTGTCGCCGAGGCCTTTAGCGGCGTCCACTGTTCCGTCCATGTCCTGATTGTTGACCATGTCGGAAGCTTTGTCGACCATATCACCTTTTAGATCGCCTGCTTCTTTTGCGGCATCTTCCTGAGCAGCGTCGTAGAAGTCACTGAATTTATCACCTGCTTTACCAGCTGCGTCTTTGAATGTGCTGGCCATATCGTTTCCAACATCCATTACTTTACCACCCACATCTTCTGCCACCACTTTTCCTTTCTCAACGAGCGGAGCGGCCTTGTCCAATATTTTACCACCTACATCTTCGGCCACTGTTTTTGCTTTATCAAGTGCATCGCCACCGACGTCAAGAACTTTACCGCCCACATCTTCGGCCAATGTTTTTCCCTTATCCACCAACGGAGCTGATTTGTCTATCACTTTTTCACCAACACCTTCAGCAAGATCTTTCGCTTTGTCGAAAATGCTGCTTCCGGTTTCCACTACTTTACCGCCAATGTTTTCAGCAGCACCTTTTGCTTTATCGGCCAGCGAGCCCGGCTCGTCCAGCATAGAGCCCTTAGCATCAGCAGCCATATCCTTAGCCTTGTCAAACAAGTCACTTGCTTTTTCATAAACCTTTCCGCCTACTTCTCCGGCAGTTTCCATTCCTTTTTCTACAAGATCACCAGCAGAGTCCATCCCTTTTTCTACGAGGTCGCCGGTTGAGTCAAGTACTTTTCCACCTACTTCGGTACCCGCATCTACGGCTTTATCGCCAGCAGATTTGGCCAGTGATTTGGCGCCAAACATTAGTTTCTTTAGATCTCCAAATAGTCCCATGATTTCAGTTTTAAATTTAATTTATTACGATTTGTTGTTTAGAGAATGTAATTAAATAATTTGGGCCAAGAAGCGCCGTAATTATTTCGTGTGAGAAATTCAAAAATTCAGTGCATAGCTGGGCGACGTACTTAATTATTTAGCTACTTTCTCTTAGACGTACAAACCCTACTCAAATGTCACACCTAAATTTATAGAAAATTCAGGAGAATCTCTCAAATTGATAGACCAACTAGCCTGTTCGCTGTATTTAATAGGCATTATCCACCATTTTTTTAACAAAAAGAAGCCTCAAAACGCCCTTAATGCTGCTACTTTCGCTAAAAATACTACGTGACTAGTACGCTACCACTACGGAGGAAGCTTATAAGTATAAAGTGCATAGATCTAAGGGACTGAATTTTTATATCTTAGCCCATCGCAAAACGAAAAACACCTTTTTAATTAAAAAACCAGCATACAATATGGAAAACAATAACAAGTACACTAAGGCATTTATAGTCGTTACTACCCTCTTTTTTATGTGGGGTTTTATTACCGTATTGGTCGACTCATTGATACCACGATTGAAAGAAATATTTGAACTCAGCAATTTTCAGGCAGTGCTGGTACAATTCGCTTTTTTCATGGCCTATGGCTTGATTTCGATTCCAGCGGGTTATCTGCTCTCAAAAATCGGGTATAAGAAGGGGATGCTGGTTGGGTTGGCGACGATGGGAATTGGTTGTCTACTGTTTTGGCCTGCCGCCTCGATGCGTATATTCCCACTTTTCTTGTTGGGTTATTTTGTACTGGCAGGAGGTATGACGGTTTTGCAGGTAGCGGCCAATCCGTATGTTTCTGTTTTGGGGCCGGAGAAAACGGCTTCGAGTCGATTGATTCTTTCGCAGGCGTTTAATTCATTGGGAACTGCGATTGCGCCTATACTGGGAGCCATATTGATTTTGAGTGATAATATTAAAACGAGTGATGAAATTGGTACATTAACGGACGCGAATAAGTTGTCTTACTATGCTTCGGAAGCATCTGCTGTACAAATGCCCTTTTTGATTTTAGCATCCAGCCTTTTATTGTTGGCGGCTTTTATCTTTTTCTTTAAACTACCCAATGTATTGGACAAGGCAGTAACGGGTGGCTATGGTAAAGCGTTTGAAAATAAGAAACTAGTGATGGGTGCTTTTGGTATTTTCGTTTACGTAGGTGCAGAGGTGGCCATCGGATCGTTTTTGGTAAGTTACTTTTTGGACATGGGGATGGCGGATATGATAAAGGGAAGTGAGTTTATGGGTAACATTTCGTCTTCCTTGCTAGGAAAAGGTTTATCAGAGGTGGACCCTAAAGGAATTGTCGGAGCCTTCGTTGTATTTTATTGGACGGGAGCAATGGTTGGTAGATTCCTGGGAGCTTACTTAACGCGAGTTTTAGCACCAGGAAAAGTACTTGCTTTCTTTGGATTGGGCGCTATTGCTATGATTCTCGTTTCTATGTCGACTGCTGGTTTCGTTGCCATGTGGAGTATCCTTGCAGTTGGTTTGTTCAACTCTATTATGTTTCCAACTATATTCACTATTGCTATATCGGAACTGGGTGATTATAAGCCACAGGGTTCTGGAATCTTGTGTACTGCTATTGTTGGTGGCGCTATTATTCCGCCACTTTATGGATTCTTTACGGATCAGATTGGATTTAAACTGGCATTTTTTGTGGTGATTTTGTGCTATGCTTATATCTTTTATTACGGTTGGTTGGCGCGAAAGGGGAGTACTGGGGAGACGGTTAATGCTGACTTGAAAGAAGGTATGGAAGGGATACTTGATGCTTAATTTTTATAACTAGCACACGGCGTATATTTAGAGGCCCGCGATCGCGGTTTTTAAACATCAAGGTCACTAAGTACGTTAACGCGAAAAAAACTTAGTGACCTCAGTGACCTTATTGTTTAAAAAATACGTTAGAGGGAGAATATCATTTTCTACAAAATAAGGGCACGGTTACATTTTCAAATTTACATTTAAAAGACACCCCACATCCAAAAGAATTCCCTATTTTAGAGCCATGAATCGAAGCTCTATTGTCTCCCTTTTGCAAAAGCATCAACAAATAGCACTCCTCCTCTCCACAGTAGTGTTGCTTAGCGCTTGCACAAGCGAAAAAAATAAGGAGCCCACCATTGCTATTTCACAAGCCAAATACGTTCCCGACAAAGTAGATTTCAACTACCACGTCCGTCCCATTCTCTCTGATCGTTGCTACACCTGTCACGGACCCGATGAAGCGGCACGTCAAGGCGGTTTCAGACTTGATATAGAAGAAGCGGCTTTTCTCGCTTTGGGCGAAACCAAAGACCATTACGCGATCGTAAAAGGAGCTCCTGAAAAAAGTACTTTAGTGCAACGCATCTATTCGGACAATAAACGGGAGATGATGCCCCCACCGGTGTCGAACCTCATTTTGGAAGACCACGAAAAGGCCATTCTAAAACGATGGATCGAGCAAGGAGCAGAGTGGAAAACACACTGGTCATTTATACCGCCGGTGAAAAGTGACTTGCCGGAAATAGCAGATGAATCCTGGCCCATCAATGAAATTGATCACTTCGTTTTAGCAGAACTGGAGACACAAAATTTGGCACCTCAGGAATCCGCTTCCAAAGAGCAATTAATTCGTCGGGTGACTTTTGATCTCACGGGGCTCTCCCCGACGTTAGAAGAAATGGATAGTTTCTTAAATGACGAAACATCCGATGCTTATGAACAGGTAATCGACCGTTTACTGACTTCCGATGCCTACGCGGAACACATGACCGTCCAGTGGCTGGACATCGCCCGCTACGCAGATACGCACGGCTATCAGGACGATCTGGAACGCATCATGTGGCCCTGGCGCGACTGGGTGATCCACGCTTTTAAAGCAAACATGCCTTACGATCAGTTTGTAAAATGGCAATTGGCTGGCGACCTTTTACCAGATCCAACTAAAGAACAAATTTTGGCAACAGCCTTCAATCGCAACCACAAAATAACGCAAGAGGGTGGGGTGATCCACGAAGAATATCGGGTGGAATATGTAGCAGATCGAACGCAGACTTTTGCCACCGCATTTTTAGGACTCACCGTTGAATGCGCGCGTTGCCATGACCATAAATATGATCCGATTGCGCAAAAAGATTTTTATTCGCTCTTTGGTTTTTTCAATAGCGTTCCCGAAAAGGGAGTGATTGGTTATGACGAAATTCCGGAACCTAAGCTCACGCTTTCGCAAAAAGAAATTGATGAGGTACTCACCTTTATCAATAATGTGGATACGCTGGAAGAGATTTCAATTATGGTGATGAAGGACAGCGTGCATCCGCGACAAGCATACATTTTGAGTCGTGGTGCTTATGATAAACCGACCGTACCAGTGGCTACAGAAACGCCGCCCGCGGTTTTAGCTTTTCCGGAAAATTTTCCGCGCAATCGTTTGGGACTGGCGGATTGGTTGACGCTGGAAGATAACCCTTTGACGGCGCGCGTTGCGGTTAATCGTTTTTGGCAACAGCTTTTCGGAAACGGAATTGTAGGTACGTCCAATGACTTTGGAAATCAGGGCGCACTTCCAACGCATCCTGAATTACTGGATTGGCTGGCGCTCAAATTTGTAGAAAAGAATTGGGATGTCAGCGCCATATTGAAATACATGGTTAGCTCTGCGACTTATCGTCAAAATACTAAAATCAGCCCTGAACTATTGGACTTGGATCCGGAAAATAATTACCTCGCGCGTGCTCCCCGTTTGCGACTTTCTGCAGAGATGGTGCGCGATCATTTTTTGAATATCAGTGGTTTGTTGGTGCGTGATATTGGAGGCCCATCCGTGAAGCCATATCAACCGTCGGGCTTGTGGTATGAAACGACTGGAGGAGGTGGTGGTAGTACCGCCAGGTATGTGGAAGGGGAGGGAACTGCTTTGTATCGTAGAAGTTTGTATACCTTTTGGAAGCGTACAGTTCCGCCGCCATCGATGATGACTTTTGATGCATCGTCCCGCGATAATTGTACGGTAAAACGGCAACGAACGAGTACGCCATTGCAGGCATTGGTTTTGATGAATGATCCGCAGCTTATTGAAGCCGCGCGCGTGGTTGCCTATCGCTCTATTGAAGAAGCTGCGCCGGATTTGGATGCGCGGATTGATTTTATTTTTCGATTGGCTACTTCCCGTTTTCCTGCTGAAGATGAGCGGGAAAGCTTGCGTTCCTACTTCAAAGATGAGTTGGCGCACTTTAAGGAAAATGAGGATGCGGCTAAGGAGTTATTGAGTAATGGTGTTTATCCGCAAAAGGACTTATTGGACGTTTCGGAGATGGCTGCTTATACGCTTTTGGCTAGTACTATTTTTAATTTGGATGAGGCTATTACCAAGGGGTAGGAATGTGAATTGGAATGCACTTGGTTCGTGCATGCTCCGCATGTTGTTTTCTTTGTGATTATATTACAATTTTCATTACTTCAACCCAATCCGCGTTTCTGCAAAATCTCATAAAACTTGTCGCGATAACTTTGTCCAACAGGAAGTAGTTGTCCATTTATATAAATGCTGTGTCCCTCCACTTTTTCAATACAATCAAGGTTGACGATATAGGACCGATGGATTCGAATGAATTGTTTGGAGGGTAGGTTGTCTTCCAGGTATTTCATGTTTTGGAGGGTGACGACGCGCTCTTTGGTGCAAAAAAACTGCACGTAATTTTTCAAACCTTCGATGTATAAAATGTCTGCCAGTTTGATTTGATGGAATTTGTTTTTGGCGTCTCCTTTTACGAATATGTGGCTGGAGTTACTGCTGGTGGGGGTAGCGATTGTTGGTGCTGGTGCCAGTTTATTTTTTTCCAGTGCTTCAGAACGTACTTTGTTGACGGCTTTTAGGAAGCGGTCGAAGGAGTAGGGTTTGAGCAGGTAATCGCTTACCTGGTATTGGTAGCCTTCGAGTGCATATTCCTGATAAGCGGAAGTGATGATGACGGGGCATTGTTTGTTGGAGATGTCGAGTAGTTGGAGTCCGGTTAGTTCGTTCATTTGTATGTCGAGAAAGAGCAGGTCGATGTTTTCTTCCTGAATTATTTTGAGTGCTGTCCAGGGGGAGGTGGTGGTTTTGTAGAGTTGTAGGAAAGGAATTTTGTCGACGTAGACTTCGAGGAGTTCTAGTGCGTGTGGTTCGTCGTCGACGGCTATGCATTTTAGTATTTCCATTTTTGATTTTAGTTAAAGCTCAGGGTTTTTAGGTGCAGCGCACCGGTGCCGGTTGTAATTATTTATGTGAAGAGTTTTTTCAGGGTGCAGCGCACCGACACCGTTTGCTATATGCTATAAATATTTCTACTCAAAGTCATGATTCAGTTTAACGGAGCCGGTGCGCTGCACCTTTACTAAAGTCGAGATGGCTATCTTTATTACAAACGGAGTCAGTGCGCTGCACCTTGAGCTGGGTGGATCTTTCTTGTTGGTTAATTTTTAATATCCAGTACTAAATCAACAAAAAAAACACCTTCCTCCTCCAAAATTTTCAACTCATGCCGCTCCGGATACAACAAATTCAAACGCCGCTTCACATTCTCCAAACCAATGCCACTCCCCGGATCTTTGGGGTAGTTGTTAATTTTATTTTGAGAACTAAAATTTAACCGTCCAGCAGCAATCTTCAATTTGATTTTTGCAGGAGCATCCGCCTCACTCAAAACACCATGTTTAAACGTATTTTCCACAAAAGGAATCAATAAAAGGGGTTCAATTCTTTGTTGGACTTGTGTGCCGATTGTTTCAAAGTTAACAAAAAACTTACCTGCAAACCTATTTTGAAAGATAGCAATATAATTTTCCAATAATTCAATTTCGCTTTTAATAGCCACCTTATCTGCTTTTGAACTTTGTAAAGAGTAGCGCAGCATGTCAGAAAGTTTGAGTACGGTGTCCGCCAGTTCCGGATCGAGCTTAAACGTTTTGGTATGTAGAAAACTCAACGTATTGAACAAAAAATGTGGGTTCAACTGGCTACGCAATAAAGACATTTCTGCTTCTGATTTTTCATTCATCACTTGTAGGTAATCGGTTTCCAATTCGTACTTATTCTCCAGTAGCGCAACCACCAGACTACAGCCACCTACGAATATAGCGCGATTAATATTGTCAAGAAAGTAATATCCAAGAGCATCGTTTCTGTAATTGCCAAATCCAAGTATAGCTTCAAAAATCTTCTCTTCCAAAATATACCGAAAAGCAATGAAAAAGATTAATCCTAAAATGGCAGCCACAACGACTTTGAGCTTATCTCCATTTTTTAAATAGGGCTTCCAGGCGCCAAAGTAAAATACATAAAAAGTAAGAATCGTAGTGAGTATGTAAGAGGTGTTAAGCGTAAAGGATTGAAAAACAAGGCCCTTGTCTTCAATAAAGTTCTCCATGTAATTGTAAATCACATAAATACTCCACGAAACGAAATGCCAGATATACTTTTTACTCATTACGGTTGATTTTCAGTCAATATAGGCCAACTCTCTGTCTGAATTCTAAATTTTACACCAATATATCAATTGTTTACACGAATTGCCCATTGCTCAGGACGAATAAGAAAGGCCTCTGTTTTTTTGATTTGTACCAAATAGGAGGTGCTTTGTCACATAAAATGTCAAACCTGATTTTATCGCTTCATCTTGTGGACATAAGCACTGAACAAATAGCAACAGTGGGCTGAACAATAAAGTAAAGCATGAACAATTTATTAACAAAGGAATACGGTCTAAAAAAAATTAAAAGATGAAAAACAAAACAATTTTCAACACCCTGCTTTTTAGCATCTTACTAAACGCCTTTTCATTCGCGCAAGTAACACCAAAAGATCCCGATGAGTTTTTAATTAAAGGGGATGGGGTTCCTCAGGTACTTCTGGTAGGAACATTTCATTTCGCCTACTATGGCCTCGACGCACATGTCACCTCCGAAGAAAATAAGGTGGACATTTTATCACCAGAAAAACAAAAAGAAGTAGAAGAATTAGTAGCGTATATCGCAAAATTCAAACCCACAAAAATCGTAGTCGAAGGTGGTCGAAATAGTGGATACCTCGTCAATCAATACCGCGATTACAAATCGGGTGAAGCCAAACTACGAGCCCGCGAGATTGATCAAATTTGTTTCCGACTCATGGACCAGTTTGGTATCGACACTTTATACGGAGCAGATGCCTGGGGACTGAATTATAGTATGAGCAATTCGAAAGATTCCACGGCATTAAATCCATTTCTTGAAGAACTGTACAAAGATTGGGGTTATGGTGGCGAAGACGAAATGTCAAAACGCTACAAAGAATGGTACGAATACGATGATCGTTTGGCAAACGAATTGAACTTACTGGACTACTTCAAATACATGAACGAAGATAAAACCATTAAACGCATGCACGGCGCCTATCTCGTAAGCGATGCTTTCAAACTAGACGAACACCGTGGTGCCGATGCACTTGCTCTAACCTGGTACACCCGAAACCTACGAATTTTTAGAAACATTCAAAACCTCGACACCAAACCCGATGATCGAATCATGGTGCTTTTTGGTGCCGGACATATATCGATTCTCAAACAGCTTTTTGAATCAACTCCTGAATATGAACTGGTTCCTTTTGGAAAAATTGTACATAAACCCTAACTGTTCAGCCTGCTTTGCTCAGGGGACTTCTTCGAACTGAGGGTATTTGAACTTGCGCTTGACACTTGCACTTGAATTTTAAAAAGTGCAAGTTCAAGTGTCAAGCGCAAACTCAAAAGCCCGCTATCG
>Ga0114957_1000793_pt1 | contig 38528 bp, 31 predicted proteins | sample BantaG_FD_87175 | JGI IMG/M metagenome (GOLD analysis project Ga0114957, IMG submission 87175) | Marine algal microbial communities from Bantry Bay, Ireland - BantryBay_4 metaG | ecosystem: Host-associated > Algae > Red algae > Unclassified | place: Bantry Bay, Ireland | collected 2014-11-21
AGGTTGACATAACTAGGCATCATGATAACACCGGGCGCAAGATAGGCACCATGACGCGCAATGGCATGTGGCACTACTCTAACTCCGAGTTTTTTATAATTTTTCTTTAATGGAATTTTGTCGTGAAACTCAAATGGTTTCATCTCAATGGTTTTCATTTGCTGAATGGGAAAATATAATACTACTGCTTTTTTGATCCACTGATTGACTGTCCAGTCTCCCTTTCCGTCAGGTTCAGCTACGCGGATTTCTCCGGCGTCCAGCAATTTAATAATTTTTCGAATCGCCGTTTTTATTTTGGCATCTTTCAGCAAGGAACGGTCGTCCCATGCTTTTTCAATAAGAGATTGTAGTTTTTTCATCGTAATAAAAATAGAAAGTCTTTTGGAAATTTATACTGTGCCCAGAATTGGGTTTTTTCTTAAATTTTAAATCAAAATCATCGTTGCCATAAACTGCGTACTAAGTCCCACAATAAATCCGGCATACAAGTCCTGCAAATTATGCGCATCCAACAACATCCGGCAAGTACACACCAGACCAGTCAACAATAAAATAAACATCAGCAAGGCCATGGTGCTTATCTGTAGCGTACCAAAAATCCAAGTGTTTACGTAAAATCCATTATAACTAAAGTATAGTGAAATTAAAATAGCAAACCCCAATAATCCACCCATTCCGAGCGCGTGCATGCTTATCTTTGTAAATAAATTAAAAATAAAAGCGATGAATAACCCTATCGTCGCGCCAAGTGCACCAATCTTCATGGCAACCGGAGTGGCCGCGTCATTTTGTAAATTGAAATACATCCAGACATAAAAAAGCCCGGTAATGATATAAGGAATAATTCGTTCTTGCCGATCCGGCATATTAAGAGAAGAAATCAAATCTAAGGCCCGCATCATCAGTACTCCTACCATTGGAATTAGAAAAGTAGAAAAGAAAATATTAAAAAAGAGAGACATCTGATTAGTGGCGAGCAAATAAGGATTGACAATCGACAACAAGACCAGCATATACGTTAGTACAAGCAGTGGATGAAAAATAATGGAGATAAGGTTAGCAAAAGGTTTGAAGACCGACATAAACAGTTCAAATTAATTGGATCGCAAAGATGCACAAATTAAATCATTGGCTACTTAATTGATCCTTAGTTAGCGGTATTACTACCTGAATGTAATGCTGGACTTGTGTCATAAACATCGGTAACAATAACTTCTACTCGTCGATTTTTAGCGCGATCAGCTTCACTTTGATTTTTAGCATAAGGTTGAGATGCACCATAACCGATGGTCGCAATACGAAGCGGATTGATGCGTCCTTTACCGACTAAATAGTCTTTAATGGCTTTGGCTCGGTCATCAGAAAGGCGAACTAGTGCATCGGGATCACCCTGATTGTCGGTATGTCCTTCGATAAGAATACGTACGTTGTAATTTTTGCGCATAAACCTAGCTAGTTCGTCGAGTACTGAATAAGAACTGGTCTTGACTTGGGCAGTAGATTGCTCAAAATAAACGGGAGGTAAATCTAATTTTTCCCCCTGCTCAATTTTCTTCAATTCCAGATCAATCTTTTTTTCTTTAAAATAAACATAATCTTTTCGATAATTCAACACCACTTCTTTACCAACGTATCCCGGCTTTTCAGCTACAATACTAAAATCCATTCCTTTTGGAACAGACAAACGGAAACTACCATCATCAGCTACATAAACATTGCGGTAAGAGTTATCACTCTTCGAGCCGGACAAAATTCTTGCGTCCACTGCCTTATTAGTAGCAGGATCAACAATCCTTCCGGATACTGTTACGAAGCGTGGTACCGCAGGAGCAATTTTTACCCGATAAATATCACTGGAGCCGTCTCGGCGACTGGCAAAATACAGGTAGCCTGAAGCAGAATTAAAAAAAGGTTGACTATCATCCTGGTCGGAATTGATTGGTTCGATGAGGCGTTGAGGTGTACTCCAGCTATCCCAACCATTCCCTTCTCTCCGACACATGAAGATATCATTTCCGCTGGCATTGCTACGACGATCAGAGGAGAAAAAAAGTGTTTTGTTATCTTCAGAGAGGTACGGGGTGATTTCGCGAGATTTCGAGTTTATGATAAGTCCTATATTTTTGGGTTGAGTCCAATGTTTCTCCCCCTTTTTATAAGAAATGTATAGATCATTCTTTCCTTTGGAATCATAATTCTCCATGGATAAAATCAGAACACGTCCATCGCTACTCATCGTCATATTGACATCAGAACCTGTATTGTAGTAATTTTCAATACCAATGGCTTCGGGAAAACTCCAGTCTCCATTTCCAAGATCACGTACAATGGAAAATCCTTTTTTCATTCCTCCTCCCTTTTCGAATTTATTAATGACGACCAGTTCATTGCTCGAAGGAGTAACGGAACTGACACTATTGGGCATCGCGTTATTGAGAGGAGGACCGGGATGTGTAACCTGATCGAAGGTGCCATTGAGCGATTGGGCAATCCAAATATCCTGATTGAATTCAGAACGGGAAGGATCAGTTACGCGGTGCTTTCCCATACGAGTAAAGATATTTGCTAAGTAGGAGTTAAAATCCGCATCGCCTAGTTTATGGGCCATATCTACGCCATCTTCCACCAAGCTACGAGCATAATCGGGATACCCTACTCTAGTAAAATACAGAGTATTTCCATCCAAACTAGCCACTGGCGTAATTTCGTCATATTGATGGGTATTGATACTGTTATTGAGTTTTTCTACCTGATAGGTTTTTTGGCTGTAAGCCAAACAGGATGACCCTAAAAAACAGGATAGGCAAAAGTAAAAGCGGGCAAAAAATCGCATATCAGCAGTTCTTTATAGCTACATCTGCAAAGATAGATATAGTGGTGGAGGAAATAGCGTTGGATACAAATACGTACGGAAAATTGCGGGTTAGTAGCTATAAAAATACCTTCTTAAATTAGAATGGACAAATATTTTAGTAAAAAAAATATATTTTAGTGTAAAAAATAATATGATATGGTGCTGATTACCTTTCCAGAGCGGAAGTTGTTTCGTTAGGAGTATGTTGTTCTACTTTTACCACTTTGATTTCTACTCGTCGGTTTTGCTGACGTAGTAATTCAGAAGAATTATTATTTAGTGGCTTGGTGCTACCGTGGCCTTTTACCAGTATTCTGGCGCTAGGAATTCCTCCTTCATTCATCAAGTAATTTTTGATTACTTGAGCTCTTTCTTTTGAAAGTTTCTGTAAAAGGCTTGGTCCTCCCTGATTATCTGTATGACCTTCAATAGAAATAATCAATGTATTATTCTCATTCAAGATATCACTAAGGTAGGTTAATTCTTCATGAGATTCTGCTAAAATAATGGCTGTGCTTTTTTGAAAATAAATAGTATTTAAATCAATCGTTTCTCCGACTGCTAATGGTTTAAGTGCCAAATTAATATGAAAATCTTTCAGATACACATCACTTTTAGGAAAAGATACGGTTTGACGATTACTTTGATAGCCTGGTTTTCTTGCTAGAATTTGGTAGCTTTTTCCCATAGGAACATCCAGCTCATAATGGCCATCTGTGCTCACGAAACTGCTCGTGTAGATACCACTGTCTTTTGACCTTAACAACACAGTTGCAGATTGTTTTGTTTTTTTGTTTTTATCTAAAATATTTCCAACAACCGTTACTTCTTCAGAAACGGGAGGTGCAATACTTACGCGAAAAATATCACTGGAACCATTTCGGTCTGAAGAAAAGTATAAGTAACCAGACTGGCGATTAAAGCACGGAAAGCCCTCATTTGCACGAGTATTGATAGGGCTTAAAAAACGCTTGGGAGAAGTCCAGTTATCCCAACTCTCTCCAAGTCGATAAACCATAAACAAGTCGTATCCCCCCATTACATCACTTCGGTTAGATGAGAAAAAGAGCGTGCGTCCATCACTAGATAGAAATGGTGCTTTTTCATGGGACTGTGAGTTTACTGCTGCTCCTAAATGAACAGGTTTTCCAAATTGATTATGACCCGTGCGAAAAGCAACAAACAAATCATTGCCGCCATAAGCGTCTTTATGATCTAGTGATAGAATGATAGCATCTCCTTCTTCGGCTATAGCTAAACTAACATCAGGCGCAATATTTTTTATACCTTCAATGATAAGTGGTTCGGGTATAGACCAGTAGCCCTTCCTGTCGAGATGTGTTACTGAAAAGCCTGGCCGGATACCCCCTGCTTCAGGGAATTGGTTGATTACAATAGCGGATTGCTCATTATTAAATAAGGCGCAAACACTATTTGGGAAAGCATTGTTTAGTGGCTGAGTTGGATGACTTACTTGGTCCAGTAATCCTTTACGATTTTTGGCCATCCAAATATCTTGATTAAAAGAATTGGTCGATGGATTCGTTACTAGTTTTCCAGAAAGAGAACTATAGATTTCACTTAATTTTTTGTTGTATTCACTAATAGAAAGGATTGCTGATAAATCTGTTCCCTTTTCAACGAGTGTTTTGTTAAAAACAGGAAATCCCTGACGCGTAAAAAACATCGTCTGTTCGTCACGCGAAATGACAGGTGCGACCTCGTCATAAGACCTTGTATTAATATCCGAATTCAATTGTTCTATCTGCCAGGATTGAGATTGAGCTGGTCGTGATATAAATAAAAGTAATGTAAATAGTATTAAATAACTCCATCCCTTTTTGAAGTAATTCATATCCGTATGTTTGTAGATAACTAGATATGCACGTAAAAATACGAGCACAATCCAGTTGTCCTGTTTGTTGAAAAGTGGATACCACAAGCATCCATTTATTATCAAAGTTGAAAATAATGGTATTGCTTACTGTTGGATCAATGTTTAAAAAACACTGACTAGGAAATAGGGGTGAATTAAAAGCAGTTTTTGTATTAAACTACTTGAGGTTAGTTTTCAAAATAATGTATGAATGGTAAAACTATGGCCTTTCCATCTATAAAACAAGTTTAAATATATATTTAACAGATCCTAAGATGCTTTAACGAAAAAGGGGTGTAAATTCAAATTTACTTCCGTCGAATAATCCCAAATTGCTCAATTTTAATTGAGGAATTACCAATAGAGCCATAAATGATAAAGTCATAAAAGGGGCTGTTAGGTGAGATCCAAGGCGTTGTTTTACCATTTTATCTATTTTCAAATATTGTGCCGCGACCTCTTTCCCATCTGCGTTGGTCATGATCCCTGCAACGGGAAGTGGAAGAACTTTCTCCTCTTTTTCACTAACGGCTGATATGCCGCCTTTATTTTCTATAATTAAGTTTACTGCTCTTGAAATAGATTCGTCATCTACTCCCACGGCGATGATATTATGGGAATCATGCCCTACACAGGAGGCAATCGCACCCGATTTAAGCTTAAAATTATGGATAAAGGCTATGGCTGGTTTTTGCTTTTTATAGCGATTAACAACGGCAATTTTTAGAATATCTCGCGCTGTATCTGTTGCTACTATTCCATTTGTAGCCTTAACCTGCTCCCAAATTGTTTCTGTTACGATCTCGCCGTTGATGGCTTTGATCACCTGCATTTCGGATTTATCGGTCTTAATCTGAAAATGGGAAGCTTTGGTAGGAACGGCATTAAAGTTATTAATGATCTTACTATCTACCCTAGCAATGTTAGATTTGCCATTCACTGCTACTTGCACACCATCAATATAAGTAGCTTTTACCTTAAAATCGTTCAATTCTTCCACTACAATAAAATCCGCAGGATCACCTTCCTGTAATAGTCCAACTTGCAAGCCATAATGCTCCACGGCATTGATACAAGCTACGCGTAAGGTATCGAACATATCACAACCACGCTTAATTGCCCGACTCACTAGCTGATTGATATGTCCTTCTACCAAGTCATCGGGGTGCTTATCATCGGAGCAAAACATCATTCTTTCCGGATAATCAGGTAACAAATCAATCAGTGCATTAAAATTTTTCGCAGCACTCCCCTCTCGGATGAGAATTTTCATTCCATATTTCAACTTATCTAGTGCTTCTTCTTTGGTAAAACATTCGTGGTCGGTAGAAATACCCGCACCTATATATTTTTTAGCATCTTTACCACGAACGCCGGGTGCATGACCGTCCACAGGTTTACCATATTTATGAGCTACGGCAATTTTGGCCATCACCATCTCATCATCAAATAAGACTCCTGGATAATTCATCATTTCAGCCATGTATAGAATATCTGGATTCTTCATCAAGGTTTCCATATCAGCCACATCAAGGGTAGCTCCTGCTGTCTCAAAACTTGTAGCAGGTACACAGGAAGGCGCTCCGAAGTTAAATTTCAGGGGCACTTTTTTACCATTTTCAATCATATAATTCACTCCTTCCATTCCCATTACATTGGCAATTTCATGAGGATCCGACACAGTCGCTACCGTGCCATGTACTACCGCCATCCGTGCAAACTCTGAGGGTATCAGCATAGAACTCTCGATATGAATATGTGCATCCACAAAGCCTGGTAAAATAAATTGCTTGCTGCTTCCTGTTGTGGGACGGATAGATTTTATATGACCATCAAGGACTTCAATCTCTCCATGAAAAATTTTCTTGTCTTTAATGTCGATAATATTGCCTGTGATGGTCATATATGTTTAGCGATTATGTCGTGATCAAAAAATCTGCCGAAATTATATCAAATTTTTAATCCGGTTATGTTCAGATACGTTAGTAGACGAAGGCTTGCAAGTCATGGCCGCAGCTTTTTTCTCAATATTTTTTACTCGTCCAGCAGAATTGGGATGCGTACTGAGAAATTCTGGTTGACCTTTACTTCCCGCAATTTTTTTGAAAAACCCAGCCGCTCCGGCAGAATCGTATTTGGTGTTACAAAGGTAGGTAACAGAGTAGGAGTCTGCTTCTGTTTCGTGGTTTCGGCTGAATTTTAAGCTCGTCAATCCTGATAGTACCTGCTGTACAGCACCTGGATTTGCGTTTCCCGTAGCTACGGATAACAAAGTTTGCACACCATAGGAACTTGTCATTTGGCGAGTAGAGTGGCGACGATCTGCGTGCGCAATTTCATGGCCCATTACACCGGCTAGCTGATCTTCTGTATCTAGAAATTTGATAAGTCCAGTATATACGTATATGTATCCTCCGGGTGTCGCGAATGCGTTTAGCGTTTCAGGATCATCAATGATTTTTACATTCCATGCAAAATCATCTTTATGCTGGACTTTTCCACTGTTGAGAATATTGTTGGTAATGGTGCGAATGTATCGATATACTTCTTCATTGCCTCTTTCCGGTAATAACGGAAACTGGTTTCGATCTCCTTCAATTTCTTTACTGACTTGCAATCCCAGATTTTTATCATCCTGAACGGAAAACAAATTGATCTTTTTAATGGAATTACAACTTAATCCGGAGAGCATCAGCATAAGAAGCGCAAGCGAAAACAAATTTTTTATAGACATGGTATTGTGTTTTGTGAATAATAATTTTATTGATTTTAGAGTCTAGCACCTATTCCTATTGCTAGGTATTCGGCTGTTACTTTATGAGACTTCAAATATAGACCAATGTAAAACTTGGTTTTAGGTTTTCCGAAAGGAGGCATATAATAGCGCATCGCCAATTTGGTATACAGAAAAAAACGTGTATTGCGATTATATCCTGGAATATAGGTACCAAGTTGCCCGAATAATCCCACATTTCCAAATAGAAATTCATCCGCTAGAAATATACCTAAGCGAGTAGATGCTCTACGTGCTTCGGATTCAGAGCGAAAAGTAGTCGTATGTAATCCAAAAACATACAAAGATTTATTATACTCGTAATCTATTCCTAATGATAATTCCTGTACTGCTGACAAACGGTACACAGCCGATAAAGACGCTACGTAAAACGGATAGCTTGGACCACCTGCGGGTTTTAACTCTCTATATGCTAAATCCAGGTGAACGGAAACACCCCATCGGGTAGTTAATTTTTCCAGATCATGCTGAATAATATCTTCTTTTTCTATAGGAATAGGTGTAAAAACGGCCCCTATCGCCAGTGCGGGAATGTTGATACCGAAATTAGGAAGCTGTGAAGCTCCATTTGAGTAATGTGTAAAGCTTGCGCCTAAATTTACTTTCCACGACGGTGTAAGTCTATATCCTATTTGATATTTAAAAGTATTAATGCTATTAAAGTTCGATCCTAGTGCGTTATTTTGAGGATTATCAATGGGATCGAATCGTTTGGATACGTATGCGAGTCCCCAACCTAGCTGAAAACTGCTGTCTAATTTTTTAATACTAAAAACAGAGAAGGTGATATTGGGAACAATCCCAATGCTTTGTCCAAATAGTTTATTGTTTCCTAAATTATAATAAAATAATGCGACACCTCCTTTGGGGTATTTTAACTGCTGGTGCCAAGCTTTTTTTCCGTATTTTTTATTGGTAAAATTTAATTCAATTCCTGCACTAATATTTTCTACTGAAAAAAGTAGGTTAGGGGTATGCTTAAGTATTTCACCAATATGAATAGTTGGTTCAATAGAAATTCCCTTTCCTGTTTGGCTATAAGAAATAATTGGTAATAACAACAACAACAATCCTGCCCAGCGAAAAATATTCATGCTATGTAATCAAATTTTTTGTTCTTGTAAAAATAAAACAGTAGCGGCCAGGTCCTCACTTAGTATCCGATCTTCTTCTAAAGTCTTCACTTTTTTTCGATAAACGGCTACGATCTTTTCCATTGCAGTGTTTGTTTTTAATGGACGTCGTAGAGACAATCCTTGGGTAGCTGACATCCATTCAATCGCTAAAATCCGTTCTATATTTTTCATCATTCGGTGGAGGCGGGTTCCTGCATTGGCTGCCATACTGACGTGATCTTCTTGACCATTACAGGAAACGATGGAGTCTACAGAAGCAGGAGTGGCCAATTGTTTGTTTTGGCTGACGATAGCTGCTGCGGTGTACTGTGGTATCATCATCCCAGAGTTTAGGCCAGCTTTACGAGTCAAGAAATCAGGCAAGTCTCTTTGTCCGCTGATAAGTTGATAAGTCCTACGTTCGGAAATACTACCAATTTCTGCGCAGGCGATTGCCAAATAATCCAGTGCTAAGGCAATGGGTTGTGCGTGAAAATTACCACCAGATAATATTTCATCAGCATTGGGAAAGATAGTAGGATTATCTGTAACAGCATTGATTTCGGTCGTGATTACTTTTTCTACGTGTGTCAGTGCATCCATACTCGCACCGTGTACCTGCGGAACACAACGGAAAGAATAAGGATCCTGAACGCTATGTTTTTTAGCTTTGGCCAATTGACTGCCTTTTCGCCATTTTCGTATCAGTGCTGCCGCTGCTTTTTGTCCTGGATGCGGACGGATAATATGGAGCTTGGCATCAAACGGAGTGGTCTGACAACTAAAAACATCAATAGATAATGCGGCGATCATATTGGCTTGATGCAATAATTTTTTAAACTTAATACAAGACCAAAGACCGTAGGCCGTTGAAAATTGTGTACCGTTGAGCATGGCCAGTCCTTCCTTCGCTTGCAATTCAAGTGGTGTCCAACCAAACTTCTTTTTTAAAATAGATGCATTATGTAGTTTTCCATCAATTCTCACTTTTCCCTCACCAATTAATGGCAACGCTAAATGAGCTAGTGGCGCCAAATCTCCAGAAGCCCCCAGAGAACCTAGCTGGAAAATCTGAGGCAGCACATTATGGTTGTAAAAATCTAATAACCTATTCACGAGCACTGGCCGGACGCCCGAATAGCCTAGCGAGAGGTTTTTAATTTTTAATAATAAAATAAGCCGGACAATGTCTTCAGGAACCTCATCGCCCATTCCGCAGCTGTGGGAACGAATCAGATTGGTTTGAAGGTCAACGGTTTGGGTAGCATTGATGCTAATATTACAGAGAGATCCGAATCCGGTATTGATTCCGTAGTAAAGTTGATCATCTGCTGCTAGTTTTTTTTCAACAAAGTCACGGCAATCAGCGACCTGCTTGCGTGTTTTACGGTCGAGCTGAAGCAAAGTGGGTTGCGCTAATATTTTACGCACTTCGGGAAGTGAGAGTGGACGAGTTGTTAGTATAAATTTTTTAGACATGATTCTTTATTTAGCGGCTGCAAAATTAAGTAATGCATATTCAATAACCTAACTCAGGTGTTGTCATTAATACGTCATTACTAATAAAAAGTTAAATGATAATTTAGGTGGTTAAACAATCGTTAAAATAAAGCAGTACCTCGTATACTAATCGTACATAATTATATGAAAAACAGTAAGTTGTAAAAAGAATGCGTTTTATTCCTGTTAATTTTAAATGCAACTATTACTTAAAAATACAGTCCAATAGACAAAGCGTGAAAACCTAAATATACGCTCACAATAAAATCGTAATTTTGCGCTTTTTATAGTAAGTGTAAACTAAACTTTAATACATTAAAATAATACATTATGAATTTTACCAAAACCCTCAAGAGAATTTTTCTGGCCAGTACTTTATTTTTGGTGTTTGCCAGCCAGGGAATTGCACAGCGAATTGCCACTGTAGACGTTACGGTAGTACTAGAAAGTATTGCTGAATACAAATCTGCTCAAACAGAGTTGGATAAGGTAGCGGCACAATGGCGTCGACAGATTTCTGAGAAATACGATAAAATTAAAGGACTTTACAATAAATATCAGGCAGAACAAGTACTGATGAGTGAGGATATGCGAGCGCAGAAGGAAGAAGAAATTATGGCGCGTGAGAAAGAAGTACGTGATATGCAGAAAGATAAATTTGGGCCAGAGGGCGCCTTGTTTCAAAAGAGAAGAGACCTGGTACAACCTATTCAGGATCGAGTATATGGCGTGATTGAGGATTTTGCCAATGATAAAGGATATGATTTTATTCTGGACAAAAGCAGCACAGCAGGTTTAATCTTTGCTAACCAGCGCTATGATAAAACAGAAGAAATTATCACTGCACTCAAATAAACATAACTAAATAAAACTTTTGGTTAGAAATCGCATAGTATAAAATTGCTATTTCAGTGACCGAAAGAAATATTATCTTTGTTGGCGCATTTATGCCCAAGCATATATAAAGAATGTTGATAAAATAGTTCGCCTTTTATCTCAATCTATTTAATCGCCATTCCTAAAAGGCTAATAGAAAATTATACAAATTAAAAATTTAATAAGATCATGAGACAATTAATGAAAATCAGTTTCCTTTTTTTTGCATTCTTTGCGCTGAGCTTTAGCGCCGATGCCCAGAAATATGGATATGTAAATTCCGACCAACTGCTAGCCAGTTCGCCGGATTTTAAACAAATGGAACCTCAGCTCCAATCTTTGCAAAAAGTATTGCAGAAAAAAGGAGAGCAGATGGTCGCTAACTTACAGCGCGAATCACAAACTGCACAAGCAGACCTCGAAGCAGGTAAGATGAGTCCGGTACAACAGCAGGCCAAGCAGGAAGAGCTGCAAAAAATGCAGAATGATATCATGGAATTTGAGCAAAAAATGCAAGAGCAGATGCTGACCAAGCGAAATGAATTATTGGAACCTATCTTGGTGAGAATCAATGATGCGATCCAAGCGGTGGCTAAAGAGCAAGGATTTACCATGTTATTTAACGGTAGCCCTGGTGCGGGAATTTTGCTTTATGCTCAGGATACGCAAGATGTGACTACTGCTGTAAAAACAAAATTGGGAATCTAAGGAACACGGAACACCATCTTGAATCATTCCCCACTTAATACACAACCTATAGGAGTCTTTGACTCTGGCATTGGCGGCCTTACGGTCGCCAATGCTATTAATAGGCAGTTACCCAACGAAGAAATTATCTATTTTGGAGATACTGCTCACCTTCCTTATGGCGATAAATCCGCCGATGCCATCCGGTATTACTGTCTGAAAATTGTCAAATTTTTATTAAAGCGGAAATGCAAAATGGTCGTTATTGCCTGCAACTCTGCTTCGTCGGTCGCCTATAATGTAGTGGTTGATTTTTTTGCAGGAGAAGCATTGTTTGTCAATGTAGTTGATCCGCTGGTAAAAGCGGTAGTCGCTCAAAATTTTAAAAAAGCGGGTGTTATCGCAACCAAAGCTACGATTCGTTCTGGCGTTTATCAGCATAAATTAAGAGAACAACAAGTTAGTTTAAAAGTAGCATCGATGGCTACACCACTCTTGGTTCCTATGATTGAAGAAGGCTATTTTCACAACAAAGTCAGTCAGGTATTAATAGAAGAATATCTTTCAGATGCGCGATTTGAGGAGATGGAAGCCCTATTATTAGCTTGCACCCACTATCCGCTAATTAGAAGCGATATTGAAAAATATGTGGGTGAAAAAGTGAAGGTGTACGATTCTACTGATGTGACGGTTGAAGATATTCGGACACAGCTTAGCGACCATAATTTATTAAACGATAAAAAACGCAATCCCCATCAATTTTTTGTTTCCGACTATACACGTTCTTTTGAGGAAACGACTCGATTGTTTTACGGCGAAGCTATCCAACTGGATCAGTGTTCGATCTGGTAATCAGTGGTGGTCATCGTAAAGCGATTTCAATCTTTGCTGTTTCCCATTACTTTATAGATTAAGATGGATAAACTAACCCAAACACTGGAATGGGTCCATTATAGTTTCTATCTTGAGCGTTTTTATTTAATATTATGTTTACACAAATTCATTACCCTCGGAATATATCAGGAGAGACGCTGGACCAGTATCTGGATCAGGGGTGGTTTCGTATGGGGCAAATGATTTTTACTTGTCAATTTTTGTGTTTTCATGGTGAGCTTTACACTGCTGTTTGGATGCGGCAGGACTTGACTGATTTTAAATTCAGAAGGGGACAGCGGAAGTTGATGAATCGAAATGCCCGCCAGTTTAATATTATCATACAAAAAGCGGTATTTGACTTAGAAAAGGAAGCATTATATCAGGAACATAAAAAGCGATTTGAAGGCTATATTGCTGGATCGTTGAAAGAGTCGCTATATGGAGAGTCTATTCGAGATATTTATGATACCTGGGAAATTTGTATTTACTTAAATGATAAATTAATTGGGGCTAGTTTTTTTGATCTGGGAGAGGATTCGATAGCCAGCATTATGGGCTTATTCGACCCTGCGTATAAGGAGTATAGTTTGGGGTATTATTCTATGTTATTGGAAATGGAATGGGCGCAAAAAGAAGGAATACAGTTCTACTATCCAGGTTATGTCGTACCCGGTTACCAACGCTTTGATTACAAACTCCGAGTTGGGCAATTGGACTATTATGATATTTTTGAAAAAGAGTGGTACCCTTACAGTGGATTGGGAGAAAAGGAATTAATTTCTAATATTTTAAAAGAAAAATTACACGGATTAAAGCAGGAGTTAGAGCGGTCTGAGATCCATAGCGAAGTTATTTTATACCCATTATATGACAGAGACTTAGCAGGATATGATCAGGAAAATTTCGTAAAATATCCTATGTTTTTATCCTGTTATCACCATAAGTCCAACCATCGATTTTTACTTATCGAATACGATTTATATCAGCGTGTATTTCGACTTAGCCGAGCGCGAAAATACGAGGACTCGCTTTCCTATTTGGCCTATATTATTTTTGAAGGATATGATGAGCGGACGAGTTTTCTGGAATTTTTGATTCGGGAAGAAGTATTGGTTGAAACCAACAATATCTCTCGTATTTTAGATGCGATCCATCAAAACGCTAATGTGATTCGTAGTACCGGTTTCTGATCCACCAAAATTAGGTAACTTTGTGCTCTATGGCAACACCAAAAACAGTCGCATTTTATACCCTGGGCTGTAAGCTCAACTATTCCGAAACCTCGACCATTGGTCGAACTTTCGAGGATAAAGGCTATCAGGAAGTGAAATTTGAGGAAGGTGCGGATATTTATATTATCAATACCTGTTCTGTAACCGATTTCGCTGATCGCAAATGTCGGAAAACGGTACGACAAGCCTTACGACATTCTCCTCAGGCATTCGTAGTGGTTATAGGATGTTATGCCCAACTAAAACCCGAAGAGATTGCTGATATTCCTGGCGTAGATTTAGTGCTGGGCGCTGCTGAAAAATTTCGGATACTTGACTTCGTAGATGATCTCAGCAAAGCTCCAGGCAAAGGAATGGTACAAGCCGGAAAAGTAACAGAGGCTAAAGATTTTATTAATTCCTTTTCTTTTGGAGACCGTACCCGCTCTTTCTTAAAGGTACAGGATGGTTGTGATTACAAATGCGCTTTCTGTACGATTCCACAAGCGCGTGGCAAAAGCCGGAGCAATACGGTGGAAAGTGTCGTAGCTAATGCGGAGGAAATTGCAGATAGAGGCGTAAAAGAAATTGTTCTGACAGGTGTTAATATTGGTGATTTTGGGAATGGTACGGAAGTGATCGAAGGGACAAAACCAAAAAAAGAAGCATTGTTTATTGATCTGATTAAAAAATTGGATAAAGTCAAAAAAATAAAACGATTCCGAATTTCTTCTATTGAACCGAACCTGTGTACAGATGAGGTGATCGAATTCGTATCCAATTCAAAACGCTTTGTCCCACATTTCCATATTCCTTTACAGTCTGGTAGTGATAAAATACTTAAACTGATGCGACGACGCTATAATAAAGCGTTATATCAACAACGAGTAGACAAAATTCGACAAATGATTCCGCATTGTTGTATTGGAGTAGATGTGATTGTGGGTTTTCCAGGAGAAACGGAAGCAGACTTTGTGGAAACGTATCGGTTTTTAAGCGACCTGAATATTTCCTATCTTCATGTTTTTACCTACTCTGAACGCGCCAACACGCCAGCTGCTGAAATGGCAGATGTAGTACCAATAGCAGAACGTCGTCGCCGCAATGAAATGCTTCGAATTCTTTCCGAGAAAAAACGACAATATTTTTACCGACAGTTTCAGGGACAATTTCGGAAGGTATTATTTGAAAATCATAAGAATTCGGAATTGATGACAGGTTTTACGGATAATTATATCAAGGTAGAAGCACCTTTTCAAGAAGAAATGATCAACAAGATTGGAGCGGTGCAGCTAATGAATATAAGTGATAATGGCATAGTGACCGCCAATGTAATGGAAGTTCCTGCTATTGGTTGATAATAAAAAGTGTGATTTATCGTCATGCTCAACTCCTCAATTAAACATACTTAATTAATGTATCCAGATCTCTCCTACTTTTTCCACGACTTTTTTGGGACGCAACCCGATAACGCTATTTCTATTATCAAAACCTTCGGTTTTTTTCTGGTACTCGCTTTCCTGACCGCAGCATTTTTGCTGATGTTGGAACTGCGTAGAAAAGAAAAAGAAGGCCTACTTGAATCGTGGATTATTCAGGAAACAAAAGGAAAACCAGCCTCTATAGTAGAGCTGATCAGCAATGCTATTTTTGGTTTTTTGCTGGGGTTTAAGTTTTTTTATATGGTTTCTTACTTTGATGATTTTAAGCTAGATCCAGCGGGTGTTTTGTTTTCTAGTAAAGGAAATTGGATAGGAGGAATCGCACTGGCCGCGTTGTTTGTCGCCTTTAAATGGTACGAAAAACATAGGGAGCAAACAGATAAACCTACCGTACAAAATATAAAAATTCGCCCTTACGAAAGGATTGGTGATATTACGATGGTTGCAGCAGTTAGTGGTATTATTGGTGCCAAGTTGTTTGCGATGATTGAGGATTTGGATTTGGTTTTTAGTGGTGCGTTGACTTTTGGGCAATGGATCTCTTCGCTATTTTCTGGTAGTGGTATGGCTATTTATGGTGGACTGATTGGAGGATTTGTAGTGACTTATCTTTATGTAAAAAAATTAGGAATGAAGCCGATCCATGTCATGGACGCAGTCGCTCCTGCCTTGATGGTTTCTTATGCAGTAGGACGAATGGGGTGTCATTTTTCTGGAGATGGAGACTGGGGTGATCCTATTCGTCAATTAGATGAACAAGGAAAATTAATTTATGAATATGCTAAGCCTGCCTTTTTTAGCATTTTTCCTGATTGGGTATGGGCGTATGATTATCCACATAATGTAATAGATGCTGGAGAACGAATGCCAGACTGTGAATTTCGGTATTGTAGTCGTCTGCCTGTCCCTGTTTTTTCTACACCGATATATGAAATTTTCATGGCAGGAACACTTGGCGCGATCCTTTGGGCCATTCGCAAGCGAATTGTTATCCCCGGTATGTTGTTTTTCATTTACCTGATTATGAACGGGATGGAACGATTTGCTATTGAGAAAATTAGGATCAATGAAAAGTACGATGTATTGGGACTTTCTGCTACTCAGGCAGAAATCATTTCCTTTGGATTAATCCTCATTGGCGTTGTAGGATGCCTGATTTTATGGCGACGACATAAATCGAATAATTAGGGTAAGTCTCTTCTTTTTCGTCAAAAAGTAAACAAAAAATTTTGAAAACTAAAAAGAGAACCATTTTTTACTTGGTAGACGGTGCGCGATACGACGTAATGAAATCCTTACTAGATGCAGGCGAACTTCCCAATATTCAAAATGAAATATTAAGCGCAGGTACCTTTCGAAAAGCGACCAGTTGTTTTCCTTCTACTACGGGGCCGGCATATCTACCTCCACTGATGGGTTGCTTTCCTGGTACAGCTGATATCACAGGTATTCGATGGTTTGATAAAAAAGAATTTCGTCGAAAGCGATTTAATAAATTAGCCATGCGAAGCTATTGTGGACCGGAAGCCGCCTGGTTCAATTCGGATATGCCAGCGGATCGGCCTACTTTGCATGAACTGCTTGGTGAAACTTACAATATCTTTTCAATGATTACCCGGAATATTCCAGAAGAGCGGGATTTGGCAAAAAAAGGGAAATCACTACTTTATCTCAAAGCACATTATCTATTTCAGCACCATCCAGTAGATGTAGCAGCACATGGTCATCTAATGCGTAGCTTGGATAAAAATCCTGATTTTGTTTTTACGGTTTTACCTTGTGTAGATTGGAACTCACATGTATATCATCCACACCATGAGGAAACGATCAAGTCCTATAAATTTATGGACTACAGTGTAGGTGAGGTGGTCAAAAAACTAAAAGCACGTAACGAATGGGATAGTACGCTGATGTTGCTTACTTCTGATCATGGTCTGACTCAGACACATAGTCATTTTGATTTGGCTGCTTTTTTTAGTAAAAAAGGACTACGTGCCTTGCAGTATCCCGTCGTTTTTAAAATAAAGCCTAAATCTGCCGTAATGATTTCGGGCAATAGTTTCGGGGCGGTACACTTACTCAATCACGAAGGAGACGAAGTATTATATGGTAAAGCATTTAAAAAAGCGATTGGTGAAGCGACGCTTGCTGATCTGATTCAACAACCAGCCGTAGATTTTGTGGCTTGGCGCGGATCAAAATCAGATTACCGGATTGCTTCAAAAAAAGGAGAAGCAAGCATCAGAAAATCAGCGGATGGCCTTTCTTATCACCCAGTCACTGGTGATCCTTTTGGCTTGGGAACATTGGCAGAACCGATGAACGCAACAGCTTCTCTGGCTGCTACTTTTGAATCAGACTACCCAGATGGACTGGTGCAAATAGACCAGCTTTTTGGTAGCCGTCGGGCAGGTGATCTTGTGGTGAGTGCAGCGAATGGATATGACTTGCGTGATAATTGGGAATATCCAGCGCATAAGGGTTCTCACGGCTCTTTACACAAGGATCATATTCATGTTCCATTACTTTACAATCAAACCGGATGGGATGAGCGACCTGCTCGGACTACTGATATTTTTAATTCTATTCTTAAATGGATGGGAAAACCTGAAATTTCAAATACAGACGGTAGTGCGTTGTGTTAATAAAAACAATGGACAATTTAAAAAATAAAAATACTGCAACGACGACGGAGCCAGATATCAAAAAGGCATTTGATACTCGGATGATCAAAAAGGGAATGATCTATTTTTTGCTCATTACTGTAGGATCATTGGGGTTTTTATTTTTTTATAATAATGGAAAAACAGCAACAGTAAGTTTAAGTAGTCTTCAACCTAGCTATCTGGGAATTGCTATTTTAATGTCAGTGCTGGATATGACCCTTGGTGGTTGGCGCAATCATATTTTTGCACGACTTTACCAGCCAGGGATTTCACAATGGGTTTGTTTTCGCGCCAATTTAGCCAACATTTTTCTAGGAGCAATAACCCCTTCGCAAAGTGGAGGTGGGCCAGCGCAGTTATATATCTGGTATCGAGAAGGAATAAAATTATCACAGGCCATTGCTATAAGTTTGATTAACTGGTTTTCTACTCTAATTTTTTTCCCATTAGCAGCATTAGCAGCGATGTATTTTATTGGCGATCAGTATTCAGAGACTATTTTTACAGTATTATTAAGAAGTGGATTTTCTATTTTTGGAACCCTATTAGTAGTCATCATTATTGCGTTTTGGAAACCGATGTGGATAGGACATGCGGCACGTAAATTGGCTGGCTGGATAGGTAATTTAAATGAAAATTGGAAAACGAAATTAGAAGTGTGGGGTGATAAAACTTACCTCGCGGTGCAAGAATACCAAGTGAGTTGCAAAGAGACATTGGTAAAATATAAGTGGTTATTTCCATTAAGTTTTTTATTGACTATTCTGTTATACTTTAATAAATTTTGCTTGGCCTATCTCATTGTATTAGGGGTAGGAGGAGTTGCAGATTTTTGGACGGTGATTGCGGTGCAGGTGGTTCTTCAATTTGTGTTGTACTTTGCTCCTAGTCCGGGAGGGAGTGGAATAGCAGAATTTAGCATTGCAGTATTGATGGCAGGGATACTAACAGATGAGCTGGTGCCTGTATTTACCTTGTTGCATCGGGTGTTTTTATTATTTCTTCCAGCTTTACTAGGTGCACTGGTAGTGGTTAGAGAATTGCGAAAGCATGCAGAGGAGTAGGTGGTTTTTTAGGAAGAATTTAGCGCGTGTTTAAACTTGCGCAGCATCCTTCAAAATTTTGTATGTTTCATTAGCGGCCTGATCCCAGTCAAATTTTGTTCGTTGTACTCTTCCTGCTGCGACTAGTTTTTTTCGTAGACTTTTTTCTTCTACGATTCTTCGCATTGCCAAAACTAAATCACCTGCTGAATGGGGATCAACAAACAAAGCTGCTTCTCCAGCTACTTCAGGCATAGAACTTACATTAGAAGTAATTATCGGAACCTCCGCATACATTGCTTCCAAAATCGGTAATCCAAATCCTTCAAACAAAGAAACGTACACCATCGCCAGCGCACTCCCTAAGAGATAGGGTAACTCCGCATCAGGGATGAATCCCAGAAAACTAATATCCTCTTTATAAACAGACTGTTCAAAAACAATCCTTACCGTATCGGATTGCCAGGCCAGTCGTCCCCCGATGAGTAACTTGAGGTCACTTCCGGTTACTTGTTTAAATAGATTGAATGCCATAATCAGGCGTTCCAGATTCTTACGTGGATGTACTGCACCGAGGTAGAAAAAATATTTACAGCCTCGGCTGTACTTTGCCCGAACTGATTGCTTTTGATCTTTAGTGATTGGAAAAAAACCATCTCGGTTACCATTATGTACAACGGATATTTTTTCAGAAAGAATGCTGTATTGATCTATAACGTCTTTTTTTGTAGCATGAGAAACGCTAATAATGTGGTCAGCATTTTGTAAAAATTTAGGAACGTAATGCTGATAATATTTTTTCACCAAAAAGGGAATTTCCTCAGGGTAATGTAAATGAGCCAGATCATGAGTGACCATGACACTAGGTATTTTTAAACCTAAACTATTATAACCATCTGGTGAATAAAATACATCTGGCTGATATTTTTTTAAAGCATGGGGTATCGCTTGTTCAAACCATAAATACCATAAAATTGGATGACGCGATGGAGGAGCAATAACGAGTGGCGTTACATTTTTACCAAAAATAAATTCGGAATCATAAGGTCGATCAAAACAAAAAATAAACTCATCTTCGGGATGTGCTTCTACCATTCGACGAACCACCTCATAGGTTACCCGACCAATACCTTCTAATTGATCTTTTAACAATAAGCGCGTATTAACGGCAATTTTCATTCTTCTTCCATTTTTTTGAGCAGGTCAGGAAGTTGGCGAAGGGCAGCCAATTTTTTATGATGTTGACGGAGTGGTTCAGCGGGAATTCCGAAGTAAGTTTTTCCACCGAGAAGGGATTTGGATACACCGGACTTAGCTGCAATGACAGCGCCTTGTCCAATTCTAATATTTTGAGCGATGCCGACCTGCCCGTAGCAAACTACATCATCTTCCAGAATAGTTTTCCCCCCAATTCCTACTTGTGCTGCTAACAAACAATTCTCCCCAATTACCGCTCCATGACCTATGTGTACTTGGCCATCCAGTTTGCTGCCTTGACCAATGACGGTATCACCCGATACACCCCGACAGATTGTACAAGCCGGACCAATATCTACTCGGTCGTGAATAATTACTCGACCGCCAGTTTGCCATTTTTTATAATGATCCAATTTCTTTTTAAAATAAAATGCTTCTGCTCCAATTATGGTGCCTGACTGAATATTGACATGACTGCCGATGATTGCCGGGCCTTTGATCGTCACGTTGGCTTGCACGTAGGTATAAGCACCGATGGTGACGTGTGGGCCAATAACCACGTTGGGTTCCACGATGGCTGCGGGATGAATATGTGCTGTTGGATCAATGCTGGCAGACAGGTGTTGGGTGGGCGCGTACTTTTTTACAATTTTATTATACACCTCGAATGGCTGATCGCAAATAAGCAGGGTTTTTCCTGGAGGACAATCTATCGACTGATTGAGAATAATAATCGTAGCTGCTGAGTTTAGCGATTTTTTAAAATATTTAGGATGGTCAGAAAAAGTGATGTCGCCGGGTTGGACTTTGTGAATTTCGTTGATACCCGTTGCTGATATTTTTGTATTGCCAAATAAAGTGGCGCCATACTCTCTGGCCAGTGTCGTAACAGGAATGGGCATTGGAAATTTCATGGATTAACAATTAATCTATTCGGTTTGTTTTAATGTTGAAGTGTTGTTCCAAATACTTCTAAAAATGGATCTCTTTCCATTATGGTATAAAAAAATAAAGCACCTATCCATCCGTGATAGATGCCCATTACGAGTAAATTTCTACCTTTTAAGTAGAGGCTGGTGTACACTATTGCTAGAAAGAAAGTAGCCAACACTAAAATCTGAAAAGGAAAATGTACTAAGGCAAACAATATTGATGTAAATAACACAACTGCTGCAACAGGAATTTTTATCTGGTCTCCATCTTTGAGATTTCTGGCAAAAATACCGATCATAATAAACTGCTGGATGATTCCCCAAATCGGATAAATCAATAGAATGGGAATGATGTTTATATTTAAAATATTTGTTTCCAGTTTATTTCCAAGAAGAACAAATCCAATGCTCAATATGAGGGCCAGTGGTAATAACTCTAAAAAGGTACGACCGAAATTTTTAAAAGTCAATCCCCAGTAACTTAGTATTTGTGGAATCTTTTTCTTTCTGATAAAAATATAAACCAACCAGAAAATACAGGCCGTAGCAATATATGGAAATCGAAGTTCCAGTATATCCATAAACAGAAACTTACCCAAACCGGTAATTAGCACAGCTAGAATTTCAAAATTACGGCGAGGGTTTGATATGTTTATTTTTTCGGTCAAAGTATTTTTTTAAAATTTAGCAATTGTTTAACTATTACTAATTTAATAAAATCTAATGAGCTTCCAACCAGTTCTTCCCTGTATCCATTCCCACTAGGATCGGCACTTTCAATTGCGGCATAGCATTTTTCATCAAATCCTCGATGATAGGACTGACCTTTTCCAGTTCCTCTTTTGGCACATCAAACACCAGTTCATCATGTACCTGCATAATCATTTTGGTTTTGAAATTCCCCTCTTTTAATGCCTTGTGAATATTTATCATAGCCACCTTAATCATGTCGGCAGCCGTTCCCTGAATAGGTGTGTTGACGGCTACCCGTTCGGAGTTACTGCGTTCCAATCCGCTACGAGAGTTGATGTCACGGAGGTAGCGACGGCGTCCCATGAGCGTGAGTACATAACCATGTTCACGTGCAAACTCAACAGTTTCTGTCATGTAATTTTTCAGCCCTTTATATTGTTCAAAATAATTTTCAATCAACTTACTTGCTTCTTTGCGGCTGATATCAAGTTGTTTAGATAAGTTGGTAGCGCCTGCTCCATAAATGATAGCAAAGTTGACGGTTTTGGCAGCGCGGCGTTCATCAGGAGTAACTTCGTCTAATTCTTTATCAAACACCCCGGCGGCGGTAGCCTGGTGAATATCATGTCCATTCACAAAGGCATCCAGCATCGCTTCGTCTTTGCTGATTTCGGCAATGAGTCTCAATTCTATTTGAGAGTAATCGGCTGCTAGTAAGACGTGATTTTCATCCCTTGGCTCAAAAGCTTTTCGAATCTTTCGTCCCGCTTCGTCGCGAATAGGGATGTTTTGTAAGTTTGGATTATCAGAACTTAGTCGTCCTGTTGCTGCACGGGCCTGATTGAAGGAACTATGGATTCGTCCTGTTTTTGGATTGATCAATCTTGGGAGCGCATCTACGTAAGTGGACTTCAGCTTGGCCAATTTTCGATAGTCTAGAATCATTCTGGGAATGTCAAATTTTTGTGCTAGCTCAGATAATTTTTCTTCATTTGTTGAATAGCTTCCCGAAGCTGTTTTTTTCCATCGATAAGGAAGATTTAGTTTATCAAATAATACTTCGCCAACTTGTTTTGGAGAGTTGATATTAAAAGTACTTTCTGCTATTTTATAAATTTCTTTTTCTTTATCAGCAATAAATTTTCCCAGCTCAACAGAGTATTTATTTAAAAAATCAGCATTGACGCGTACGCCTTCATATTCCATGTCCGCCAGTACTTTTATCAAGGGTAATTCCAATTCTCTAAAAAGCTTGTCGGCTTCAATTTCGTTGAGCAATTCCTGTAATGGTACTTTTAATTGTAAAGTAATATCTGCATCTTCTGCAGCATAGTCTGATACTTTTTCTGGCTCGATATCGCGCATAGATAATTGGTTTTTCCCTCGTTTCCCAATCAATGATTCGATAGGCACCATTTTATATTTTAAATAGGTTTCCGCTAGATAATCCAGCTTGTGACGGCGGTCTGGTTCGCAGAGATAATGTGCGATCATGGTATCCCATAATGGCGTATTTATTTCTATATCATACCATTTCATCATCAGGATATCGAACTTCAAATTTTGTCCGACGATCTCAATTTTTTCATTTTCCAATACCGATTTAAACTCCGCAGCAATCTTTTTTCCTGCTTCGCGATCCGCAGGAATGGGAACATAATATCCTGTACCAGCCTTTGCTGAAAAAGCCATGCCGACCAGTTCGGCTACGTTAGGGTCAACACCAGTGGTTTCCGTATCAAAGCAGACTACTTTTTCTTTTAGCAAATCAGCGATTAACTGTTTACGTGCCGCTGGAGTATTGACGAAAACATATTTTTGTTTCGTATTTTCCATATTGTGCTCTGCCACAGAATGCTCGGATAACTGTGCAGAAAAATTTGTTTTTCCTGCGTGACCGACTGGATTACCAAATAAATCTTTTTGTACCGCATCAGATTTGCTAGCCTCAATATCATCGGGGTTACTACTACGGCCCAGGATAGTATTGGAGATAGAACGAAATTCCAACTCCTTAAAAACGGTAGATAATGCTTCACGATCAAAAGGAGTGATTTTATAATCTTCGGCATTAAATTGAATGTCTACGTTGATATCAATGGTCGCGAGTTTTTTGGATAATAAACCCTGTTCCGCAAATTCAATAACCCGCTCTTTTTGTTTACCCTTTAGTTTATCTGAATTTTCAATTAGTCCTTCTACCGAGTCATACTCTTTCAAAAGTTTAACGGCTGTTTTTGCACCAATCCCAGGAATTCCAGGAATATTATCTACCGCATCACCCTGTAACCCTAAAATATCTATGACCTGATCTACCCGCTCGACATCCCATTTTTTTAAAATTTCAGGAACACCCATTACTTCCACCTCCCCTCCTTTTCGGCCAGGCTTATAAAAATAGATATTATCAGAAACGAGTTGAGCATAATCCTTATCAGACGTCATCATAAAAACGGTGAAGCCTTCTTTTTCAGCCTGTTTGGCAATTGTCCCAACTACATCATCTGCTTCGAATCCTTCTTTAGTAATAATGGGAATTTTGAGTCCATTAAGAATTCGGTGAATATAAGGAAAGGCCAAGCCAATATCTTCCGGCTGTGCTTCTCGGTTGGCTTTATATTCAGGATACATTTCATTGCGAAAAGTAGGCCCGTTCAAGTCAAAAGCTACCGCAATATGCGTGGGGCTTTGATTTTTTATAACATCCCACAGCAGCCTTGTAAATCCAGAAATAGCGGAGACATTTAGTCCTTTGGAGTTAATCAAGGGCCGAGTAATGAAGGCAAAATGTGCACGGTAAACGAGGGCGTGACCGTCAAGTAAAAATAGTTTTTTCATCGTTGTTAATTGAGGTGGGAAATTAAGCAAAATTTAAATAACCTCAATAAAAAAGCCCATCTATGCTGTTAGCATAGACGGACTTTAATTATTTTTCCACTAACCTCTAAGGGTCAGTTAAAACTTTTATGCTTAGAGCGTGTAAGTCAGACCAATGGTATAAAAAGTCTGTAAATCTTGGAATTCAAATTCAGCATCACGAAGACCGAAAGTAGCACCTACACCGATTCCTTTCCATACCTGAAAAGAGAACGTATTTAACCAAGTGTATTCGAATAATCCAGCCATACGATCGATAGGGAGACCAGCAGCATCTAGCTGACGCATACCAAATTTATCAAAAGAAGGGACTGCATTATCGTCACCACCATAAGGTACAAATGCAGTTAGCGTAGAAGACCAAGCAATTTTACGACCTGCGATCATGAAATCATCCTGATAATCTGCACGAATCTTAGCACCAATTGCTCCCTGAGAAATTGAGTTTTCGCCAGAAGAAAAAGCGATGTGATAATTTAAAGGGTGGATAACAACAACCAGATTAGGGATTGGTTTCCAGGTAACTCCAATTCCGATATCAAATGTACCAGGATTTAAAAAATTACCAAGAGAAGTGTTCAATTCTCCCAGTGCAGAGATAGCAATTTTATCAGTCAATTTGTAACCAGCTAAAGAAGATACGTTAAAAATATCTACGGTTCCAAAGTCAAAAAGATCTTGGTCACGATCTTGATCTGCCTGAGTAACATCTACTCTTTGCCAAGCCTTATTGATAATCAGTTTGTTGTTCCAGAAATACTTTGGTGCCTCGCGATTAGCGTAACCAGTTACCCCGATAGAGATAGCGCGGGAAGCAGAAGTTGGGTTAGGGTTAGCAGCCCATTGGTTGGAACCACCGAAGTTTAATCCAACAATACCTGTCAAACCAGTCATCCAGCCAGAAAGAATATTGATTCTTTTTTGTAAAGCATCAAGTTCTACCTGAGTGGCATCTACTTCTGCCTGCTTGGTCTTGATCATTTCCACCATTGTGGTTTTCTTCGCGTTCATTTGTTCGAGCGTCATTTCCTCTTGAGCGGACATAAATCCGAAGGTCATTAGCATCATGGTAAGTAAAAACAGTTTTTTCATCATTTTGTAATTTTGATTTAAAAAATAAGTTTATTTGATTTAAAAATTTAATAATAAAAAGTACTCCTATTGTATTTAACAATAGTGATTTTTTGACATAAATGGGACTGAAATTTGGATGTAAATTAATTCACTATTCGTCGTGAATTTCCAGGTTTTCGCTTGATAATTTTTTGAGAGGGACAAAAATACGTTTAGTTCCGGTCTGAAGTGTCATGGAATTGTTGTCCATATCGATAACCTCTCCTGTAACACCACCAATGGTGATTTTGTTACCAATTTTGACTTTGTCCTTACTATAAAAAGAAGCTAAAAAATTGGACATCATATCTTTAGACGCAATACCATATCCCAGTGCAAAGGCAAACACACCACCACCTAGCAGTAAGGATAAATTGGACATTATAAACTCTGTTTCTATACCAGCTTGTCCCATCGCGCTCACTAAAGAAGTAAGAAAGATAAACCAGAATACAAATCCGCCGATCATTTTAGCAGAAGGAATACCCAGCGATTGGCAAACTGTGGTAATGATATCCTTTACGAAGTCAGCGATAAAGATTCCAATGAGTAATACAATACCGGCTACAAGCAGACGAGGAATAAAGGCGATAATATCTGACAATAAATTGGAGATCGCTTCCATGCTAAGTGCGTCAGCTGCGGCTACTACAGAGAATAACAATATGGTATAGTAGAGTATTTTGGACAGTATTCCACTTGGAACAATCTTAATATTGGCTTTACTTACCAAGTCAATATCATTGAGCTTAGCAGCCAATTCGTCTAACGGTGTTTTGACGAGTAGTTTTTTGACTATTCCTGCAATTATTTTGGCTAAAATCCAGCCAATTATTAGAATGACAAGTGCCATTACTAACTTGGGAATTAGTTCAATTGAATCCGCCAACATTCGCTGTAACATCCCAATGGGAGAATCATTTAGTAAGAACATAGTGATTGTTTTTTGCACTGCTAATCAGTGCGGGGGTTACTTTTATTTTGCTCTGCCTGAAGGCATAATGTTATTGTCATTATCAAAATTGCCTTGTTCCGAATCTTGATCATCCTTTGTCTCTTCATCAGGCGTTTTACTTCCAAAAAGAGAAGCAAGGACGCCTACTGCTCTAGACAAGTAAAGTTCGATAACGTTACCGATGAATCCTACGCTGCGGGCAGTGCCCATGACGTTTCGCTCTATATCAGGAGAAGGTTGTGGTATCTGTGATTCCCCTAAGCCTTCTATTTTTTTAAAATTATTTTCTGTGTTGTTATTTGCTGATGCCATGATCAGTTTAGTTTAAGTTATTCGGAAAAATATCCCGGTACACAATCTGTGCTTTGTGTTTTGCTCTCTTTATCTTCATTTTGATCGCACTTTCCGATTTTTCCAGTATTGCCGCAATTTCTTTTATAGACATATCATCTTGATATTTCATTAGAAGGATTGCTTTATCACCAGTTGGAATATGCTCCAAAACTTTTTTCAATCTGACGACTTCCATCTCAAGTAGCGCACTGTCGGGAACTTCCTCAACAATGTCTGGTGGATTTTCCATTTCATCGGAAAAAAGAGCGTTCTTTTTCTTCCGCTTACGGAGAAAGTCGATACAGTAATTATAGGTGATAGAGTATACCCAAGTGGAGAACTTTGAGCGTTCGCTAAACTTAGCCAGATTAAGAAAAATTTTGGTGAAAATCTCCTGTGTCGCATCCTGCGCTAATGCCTCATCTTTTAGTAAAGAGATACATTTGCTAAAGACCTTGTTGGAATATCGTCGGTACAATGCACTAAAATAATCGGTTCGTTGCGTAGTCAAATACAATTTGATTATTTCACTATCCGTTTTTTTTGCAAGCGGGTTAGTTGACGATTTACCACGATATGAAGAAGGGGTTTTCACCTATTAATTTATTTAATCTGTCTGAATTATTATTAAGATATACCACAAAAGTAATCAACTAATATTACAGTACGGCTTTTAGACGGCATAATTATCAAAAAGACACCTTGATAGGAAAATTTATCAAAAAAAAAGAGGTAGCACCTTTGTAGGTCTACCTCTGCCCTAACCAAATAAAACCAAATTATATTCTTGACACTGGGCTAGCGTATATTTTTAAAAGAATAGTTCGTGTTAATTTTACAATAACTAGTACAAATTTAACCCTTTTTATACAGTTTTTGCAAACATTTTGCAGCATTTTATAATAATCCTTGTTTTGAGAAAAGGGATGAAAATCGAGAGAAGTATATTGTTTAGAATCTCTATTGAAAATCAAAACTTTATGTGGTTGTTAGGGTAAATGCCAAATATTTTCTTGACTGTTCTTTTTTAAAAAAAAGCATAAAAAATATAAATTTCTCCCCAATTCTCTTCTTTATCTCTATCTTTCACCTCTTATTTAAATTTTCTATTAATGATTCATTTCAGCTAAATTCATTCAAAATATGTGGAAACTACTATGGTCTGTGTTCTTCTCTATCCTTCTTACCTCGGGATATACTCAAGATCAGGATTCTGGAGATGCTATTTTTATTCGTAAAATTTATGACAAAGTACTTACGGATGGAAGTGCTTATCAGTGGCTAAATCACCTCACGACTCAAATCGGCGGACGACTAGCGGGCTCTCCTCAAGCTGCACAAGCGGTAACCTATACCCGTTCTATGCTGGATTCCCTCCAATTAGATACTGTATGGCTTCAACCCTGCAAAGTGCCATACTGGACTCGTGGCGAAAAAGAGGATGTTCATATTGTTACTCCTGCAGCTAACATCACACTCCCTGCCCTCGCACTCGGAAATTCCATCGCTACTTCTACTGCTGGTATTCAGGCTGAGGTCATCGAGGTAAAATCTTTAGAAGAAGTAGAAAAATTAGGCACCGATAAAATAAAGGGTAAAATTGTTTTTTATAATCGGCCCATGAATCCCAAGCAAATCAGGACATTTAATGCCTATGGCGGAGCTGTTGATCAGCGAGTAAACGGCCCTTCTCAGGCAGCTCGCTTCGGTGCCGTAGGTACACTAGTCCGTTCTGTGACTACCTTACATGACGATCATCCACATACAGGCGTGATGGTTAATAAAGAAGGAATTACCAAAATTCCAGCCGTAGCGATCAGTACGAATGCTGCTGAAATGTTAAGTAAAATGCTGAAAGAAAAGCAGGTAACTGTTTTTATAAAAACAAATTGCAAAACACGACCGGATGCAGACTCATATAATGTTATCGGAGAAATTCGAGGAAGTACACATCCCGACGAAATCATTCTGGTAGGTGGACACCTGGACTCCTGGGATGTGGGTCAGGGCGCACATGACGATGGTGCAGGCTGTGTGCATGCAATGGAAGTTATTCGTACCCTGAAGCAACTCAACTACCGACCTAAGCGTACGATTCGCTGTGTACTTTTTATGAATGAAGAAAATGGGTTAGCAGGCGGTTTGGCTTATGCCAAAGCATCTAATGAAAAGAAAGAATATCACCTTGCTGCCGTCGAATCGGACGCAGGAGGATTTACGCCGCGTGGATTTAGTTTTGATGCGGAGAATGAAATCTTTGCTAAAAAATTCTTAAAAACACAAGATTGGTTACCTTTGCTGGAACCTTATGGATTGGCGCTCAATAAAGGTGGTTCTGGTGCAGATATTTCACCACTTAAAAGTCAAAAAGGATTATTAATAGGTTTTCGTCCTGACTCTCAGCGATATTTCGATTATCACCATACGGAAACAGACACTTTTGAAGCGGTTAATCAGCGTGAACTTGAACTAGGGGCAGCGGCTATTACCAGCTTAATTTATTTAATAGATAAACACGGATTATGAATACAGTTGTTGTACATAACAAAACCTTTGAAAGATACATCTCACACACACAGATCAGCGAACGAATTGACGAAATGGGAGCCGCCTTATCTGAAAAATTTAAAGGTGCCTGCCCACTTTTCATCAGTATCCTCAATGGTTCTTTTATTTTTACGGCAGATATTATGAGGGCTTATGATACAGAATGCGAGGTGTCTTTTGTCAAATTTTCTTCCTATAGCGGAACCGAGACTACCGGTAAGGTTAAGACGCTGATTGGATTGGATGCCAGCATTGAAAATCGGGATGTAGTAATTTTGGAAGATATTGTGGATACGGGTAACACGTTGGCTCATTTTTTAGAAATACTGGATACATACGATCCGAAATCAGTAACGCTCGTTTCCTTATTGACAAAGCCAGAAGTATTGAAGGATCGAATCAACGTAGATATTGTTGGTTTTGAAATTCCCAATAAATTTGTGGTGGGTTATGGCCTGGATTTCGATGGGTTAGCCAGAAATTTGAAGGATATTTATCAATTAAAAGAGGGCTAAGGAATGTTGATAAAATAAATTAAGACACTATGCTTCCTCTTTTTCCATCACGCTTCGTTACTAAAATGGTTATTATACTGTGCACAACGCCCATTTCAGCGCCTTGATTGATGAAAAAATAGTTCGCCTTTTATCTCAATCTATTTAATCGCCATTCCTAACAGTTAATAAATAGGAAGGGCTTTTGTAATATTTCAGCAATTTTTCCATCAAAAAAAGCAGAATAAGCACAAGGGAGGTAAATTTGAGTTTTTTTTAGAAAAAAACCATAAATGGAACTTTCCTTTATACATAAAATGTTATATCTTTGTCCCGCTTTCAAAGCATTGACCCATGGTGTAATGGTAACACACCTGTTTTTGGTACAGGCATTCAAGGTTCGAGCCCTTGTGGGTCAACAAAAGAGTCTTCCTTGGGGAAGGCTTTTTTTGTTTGAAGGCCCTATTCCCCTCTAAAAGTATCCCACACTACTTTTTCACGTCTTAGCAATAGGAATTAAATAGCAAACATGAATTTGTATCCTATTTAATCGCCATTCCTTATCAATCATCAAACTATTTTTTTATGAAAAAGATTATCATTCCGTTATTAACGTTTGTAGTATTCCTTTCTTCTTGTAGTACCCTTAATAAATTCGGTATTGCGCCCACAGGTCTTGAATCACTTAATGCCGTCAAACAACTAATGGACAGTAGTGCTTTTCGAGCTGTCAAAGTTTTGAATAAGATGAACGCTGCTGGTGGTATAGAGGGCTTATTGCCTAAAGAATTGATGCCTGTACTCGGAACGCTCAAAACACTTGGAGTAGGCAAAGAGGTAGATATGATTACCGAAAAAATCGGTGGTATTTCTAAATTGGTGGCTGGAGAAAGTGCGGGTATTATGAAAGATGCGATTAGTTCTATCAAAATTAAGGATGCCGTAGGTGTTGTGTTGGGGGGAGAAGATGCAGCAACAATGTTGCTCAAAAATGCGATGTATGGCAGCGTAAAAAAACGATACAGTGAACGACTGGATACGGAACTGGGTAAAACTGAAGTTCCACAGTATTGGCCAATGGCTACAGGCGCTTATAACTTGTTTGCTAAAGATAAAGTAGACAGCGATCTCTCCGGATTTCTGGCTGAACGAGCGGTAGATGCACTTTTCTTGACGATGGGGAAAGAGGAGAAGCAAATCCGAAAAGATCCTAAGAAACTACAGAGTGCCGTAGTAACTAAAGTTTTTGATTACTATCAGAAAAAAGGAAAACGATAAATGATCGGCGGTCGGTCGGGGCGAATTGCAATTCGCCCTTTCGCCCCGACCGACTACCAACCGATGACTATATCGTTTTTAATCGTTTTTTTATCGCAAAAAGCTCATCTCGATACTGTGCTGCGGCCATAAAATCTAGTTCTTTTGCAGCAGCTTTCATTTTTGCTTCTGTTACGCCTTTCATTTTTTCCAATTGATCGCGGTTCATATATTCTACTACCGGATCAGCCGCTAGACTAGGCTCTTCGGATTCTACATACGCTTTCTTACCACGAATATCCAAGATGGATTTTGAATTAATAATCTCTTCGCGGGACTTGGTGACCGTTTTTGGCGTGATCCCATTTTCTTCATTATAATCCATTTGAATACGACGACGACGGTTGGTTTCATCTATCGTCATTTCCATAGATTTTGTAATCTTGTCGGCATAAAAAATAACGGTACCGTTGGCGTTACGAGCTGCTCTTCCTGCTGTCTGGGTAAGAGATCGCGCATTTCTTAAGAAGCCTTCTTTATCTGCATCCAAAATAGCGACCAGAGAAACTTCTGGTAAATCCAGTCCTTCCCTTAATAAATTGACACCGATTAAAACATCAAAAACACCCAATCGTAAATCTCTTAAAATCTCTACCCGTTCCATCGTGTCTACTTCTGAATGGATGTATCGACATTTGACATTTAAGCTGAGTAGGTACTTTGATAACTCCTCTGACATTCGCTTGGTCAATGTAGTGACCAAAACCCGCTCATTGCGTTTAATGCGTTCGTCGATTTCTTCTAGTAAGTCATCAATCTGATTCAGGCTCGGACGTACTTCAATTGGTGGGTCAAGTAATCCGGTAGGACGAATGATTTGTTCTACAATCTCACCATGGGTTTGCTCCATCTCGTAATCACTCGGCGTTGCACTGACAAAAATCACCTGGTTAATCATTCCTTCAAATTCATCAAAATTTAATGGGCGATTGTCAAGTGCAGAAGGAAGGCGAAAGCCGTTTTCCACTAAATTAAGCTTACGAGCGCGATCACCACCCCACATACCACGTACCTGCGGTATGGTTACATGACTTTCATCAATCACCATTAAAAAATCATCTGGAAAATAATCCAGTAAACAAAAAGGTCGGGTACCTGGAGCACGGCCGTCGAAATAACGAGAGTAGTTTTCCACCCCGTTGCAGTAGCCCAGTTCTTTCATCATTTCCATATCGAAAGCCGTACGTTCTTTGATGCGCTTCGCTTCCAAAATTCTACTTTCTCGCTCGAAGTATTTTTCCTGATCGTATAGTTCATCCTGAATATTGTGGATGATTTCGTGCATCTTATCTTTGGGAGCAACATAAAGGTTGGCAGGAAAAACAGCAGCGGTACTCATGGATTCAATCCGTTTACCTGTTTCAATTTCAATCCGATCAATCTCCTCAATTTCATCACCAAAGAAAGTAATTCGGTACCCATAATCCACATAAGGCAGATTGATGTCAACGGTATCTCCTCTCACTCGAAAAGTAGCTCTACGAAAATCAGTTTCCGTACGGGAATACAAACTCTCCACTAGGCGATATAGAAAAGTATTTCGAGTAATCGTCATTCCTTTACCGATTCTAATGATCCCCGTTTTATAGTCCTCCGGATTTCCCATACCATAGATACAGGAAACCGACGCTACAATAATGACATCCTGCCGTCCGGAAAGTAGAGAAGAAGTAGCCCGAAGCCGAAGTTTATCTACTTCTTCGTTTATTTGCAAATCCTTTTCAATAAAGGTATCCGAAGCTGAGATATAGGCTTCGGGTTGATAATAATCATAATAGGAGACGAAATACTCCACAGCGTTATTAGGAAAAAAATCACGAAATTCGCCGTAAAGTTGAGCGGTCAGCGTTTTGTTGTGGGTAAGGACGAGCGTAGGGCGGTTGACTTGCGCAATCACATTGGCCATGGTGAATGTCTTACCAGAACCGGTGACACCTAGCAGTACCTGTGCAGCTTCGTCTGCCTTAATACCTCCTACTAGTTGGGCAATAGCGGAAGGTTGATCACCCGTGGGATCAAATGGGGATACTAATTGGAACATATATTTATGAAATTTGCGCGGCTACTCTGTCTCTGTAAAGAATAAATAAGATAACGTCTATTCAAGTAAAGATATAAACAATTGTGCAAAGGGATGGTTGATTTAAAGGAACTTTATAAAAACAAAAATAAATGCCAGCATTAAATTATAAATCGTACGGACAAGGTGAGCCTGTCATTATTTTACATGGCTTATTTGGTATGCTGGACAACTGGCAGACGATTGCTCGACAATTATCAGAAGAATATAACGTCTATTTATTGGATCAACGTAATCATGGTAAATCCCCCCATACGGAGAGATTTGATTATAGCGACATGGCAGAAGATGTAAGCGATTTTATGGAAAAGGAGGGGATTTTGAAAGCGCATGTCGTTGGTCATTCGATGGGTGGTAAAACAGCTATGCAACTGGCACTCTTTTATCCGGAAAAAATCGAATCATTGACGGTAGTAGATATTGCCCCCAAAGCCTATAAAGGTGGACATCAGGAAATATTTGAAGCCTTATTTTCTATAGACCTACCCACCATAGAAAGCCGAAAGGATGCGGATGAGCAATTGCAAGCAACTATTTCTAATTTTGGTGTACGACAGTTTTTATTAAAAAATCTGACTCGACAAAAAACGGGTGGCTATGCTTGGAAGATGAATTTACCAACTATCCATGAGAGCTATACGGCTATTTTATCAGCGATAACATCAATCGACTCTTTTTCTGGTCCCGTCTTATTTATCCGAGGCGGTCAGTCAAAATATGTTGCGGACATAGATAAGTTTATTATTAAGGATTTGTTTCCGGCCGCAGATATAGTGACTATTGAAGGAGCGGGTCATTGGGTGCATGCAGAAAAGCCAACTGAATTACTAGAGGCAGTGAGGCGTTTTATTAGCTAAAAATATAGATGCCTCAAAAATGAAAGGATCGCTAAAAGTTTTCACGTTTGCTGATATTCCTGTGTTTATTCACTGGACTTTTTGGTTACTAGGTATATTTTTAGCGTACTATGGATGGTCGGCAGAATTGGATAGCAGTGAATTTTTGGTATTTATCTTTCTCTTTCTAGCCTTGTTCGGTTGTGTTGTTTTTCATGAGTATGGACACGCATTGATGGCGCGATATTTTGGGGTGAAGACCAGAGATATTATCCTGTTGCCATTGGGAGGGATGGCGCGATTGGAAAGGCTACCTCATAAGCCGATGCAGGAATTTTTGGTGGCAGCAGCGGGCCCGGTAGTAAATCTTTTGCTAGCATTGATCTTTGGCATTATTTTATTTTTTGATAATGAAAGTGATTTCTTAGTTCGGATTTTTACTAGAAGAGGTGCCTTGATTTTAGTATGGGACAAGGTGATTACGATTTTATTTTTACTAAACATTTCACTGGTAGTCATGAATTTATTGCCTGCTTTTCCGTTAGATGGAGGACGGATGTTTCGGGCGTTGCTGGCGATTAAGCTGGAGCGATTACGAGCTACTCGTATAGCAAGTTGGGTGGGACAGGCTTTTGCGACGGTATTGGTGGGATATGGGCTTTATGCAAAAGATTTGATGAGTATCCTAGTAGGGTTTTTTATTTTTACAATGGCTAAAAGAGAACTTCAAAGCATTAGAACGGAAACAATACTTTCTACACACCCTATCCGTAAAGCAGTGAAAAACATACCTCCACCAGATTTTAAGGAAGTCGTATCGTCCATCGCGGGCGACCTGACGATCTGGGAAGGATTGGAAAAACTTAGAAGTACCTCCCAAGATTATCTACTCGTAAAAGATGGAGATGATTATCTTGGAATTCTGGATTACGAAAGTATTAATCAGTTTCTAAAAACTAAAACCGACTGAACCCATCAATAGAAAGTTACGATCTATATCCGACCGTTCTACTCGTTCTAAATCTTTGGATTCACTATAAGAATATTCAAAATAAGGATTCGTCACATCACGAAGACCATACTCGGCAGTAAATCCAAAATACAATCCAGGACTGATGTAGTAAGATACGCCAGCGTGTACCGCAAAGTCTACTCCGCGATAGTATTTTTCGTCTAAGCGATTTTCTGGTTTCCCAAATACACCTCCGTCGATATCCGTAAACTGCGCATAGGCTGTTTCTTCCGTTAATAAAAGAAAATCCTGCCCATCTACAGTAATGACTTTAACAAAATTTTCCTGAAAAGAAAGTAGCTCGGGGGCAGATTCTAAATCATCTTTTCTATAATTATGATTGATGAGAGACTGAATTTCTATCGCACTATTGTCTAAGCCAGAGATACCCGAAAATGTAAAGTCGCCGACCCCCGTTGAACTAGTTAAAAAAGAAATACTAGCGCCAGCATTTAGCTCAAACTTGCCATACTTCATGTAACCTGTTACTGGAACTGAAATGTAGGAATTGGTAATTCGATTAGAAATAGTTCGATCACCTAATGCTGTAGCAGAAGTGCCATTTATTGAAGTCGTAAATATATAAGTAGAAGGGCCTTCGTACCGATATCGACTACCTTTTTGGGTAAACATGATTTCGGCTTTAAAACCATAGTGATCCAATAATTTAAAAACCACTCCTCCCGCAACATGGAATCCGGTAAACGTAGAAAAATCTTCCAGGTCTTCGCCGCTGGCTCCCTTTTCAGAATCTCCTAGAAATTGTGGAAAATTAAGACCAACCCTAAAGGCAGACCCAATACTTTGTGCTTGTGCTACTTCGCAAAGACTACAGCAAAAGAATAGTAAAATGTAGAAAAATATCTTCATCAGTTAAGTGTCGTTTTTTTTGAATTGACAAATATAGCCAGTAATCTGGAATAATGGGCTGAAACTAGAACGATTATAAACAATATTAATTGGCTGAGTTTTTTCTATTTTGTAAAAAATAAAAGAACTTTGCATCTTTAAAATAAAGTATACCATTGTCATGGCAGGTAAAAATAAGCTTAAAAAGTTTTCAGATATTGATACATTTCCAAATGTTTATCAAAATCACAACACGCAGGAACCAACACTCATTAACGCTTCTGGTGAAGAAGTAGACATGAGAAATAAGTGGACAACTGAGCATTTCAAGAATAATAATCCACTTATTTTAGAACTGGCTTGCGGCAAAGGTGAATATAGTCTTGGACTGGCCAATACTTATCCCAACAATAATTATATCGGGGTAGACATAAAGGGCAATCGTATCTGGCGTGGAGCAAAAACAGCGTTGGAAAATAAAATTCCCAACGTAGCCTTCCTGCGTACCCGCATTGAACAGTTAGCATTGTTTTTTGCTCCCGGTGAGGTAAGCGAGATCTGGATCACCTTCGCAGATCCTTTCCTGAAAAAAAGTAAGCATCGCCGCCGACTTACTTCCGCTGCATTTATCGAAAGATACCGTAAAGTCCTCCAACCGGGCGGACTTATTCACCTCAAAACAGATGAAAATGTCTTATCAGATTATACCCTAGAAGTCATTGACGCAGACCCAGAAATTAATTTAAAATATTACCATGGCGATATATACAGTGAACCCTTAAAGTTTCCTGAACTAGAAATAAAAACCTACTACGAAAAAATGCACCTCGAAAAACAAAAGCAAATTCAGTATTTACAATTCACCATTAATTAGAGAATAACTTTATAGCGCATGCGCCTCATCTCTCACCGCGATTTTAACATCTTTTACATTCAACTGTAAAGATGACTTACCTCGCCACGTATTTTTTTCCAAGGTATAGCATAAATTAAAGTGTTGCTCAAATGCTTGCGGAAAATAACTGCCGAGCCCAAAACCGATCCCTTCAATTAACTCACCATCTGCACTGACTACCTTTAGTTTAAGGTGATTATTTTTTAATAAATGAGTACCACCAGCATCCATTAAATCTTTGGTTACAAAAACTGGATTGCGATTACCAGGCCCAAAAGGAGCTAACTGCTGCACTTGTTCCCAAACCCCCAGACAGAGTTGATCCGATGCCAGCATCGCTGCAACAGGAATGACCGGAGAACAATCCAATGGCTGAATCGTACGCTGTACCGTATTTTCAAATCGTTCTTTAAAATTGGCTAAACGCTCTATGGGAAAGCTCAATCCCGCCGCAAACTGATGCCCTCCAAAACTATCGAGTAAGTCCGCACAACTTTGGATAGCATTATAGATATTATATTTTCCTACAGAACGAGCAGAACCTACCAGTTGGCCGCCTGACTTCGTTAATAAAATAACAGGTCGTTGATATTTTTCTACCATTCTACTGGCTACGATTCCAATAACACCCCGATGCCATCCTTCGTCAAAAAGTACAATGCTGCTTCGCTCCTCATGATCGGGTATCGCCTCCCATTTTTCTTGTGCCTCAAAAAGTATTTGTTGATCAATACATTTTCGTTCTTCATTTTGGTGAATCAATAGACTTGCTTGTGCTGTCGCTTTTTGATCCTCCTTTTCTAATAATAAATGAACTGCCGCGATTGCATCACCCAGTCGCCCCGCTGCATTGATTACTGGTCCCACGCCAAAAACCAAATCACTGACAGTTAGGTTATTTTCTTTTTTTCGGATCGCTAAAATAGGCTGTAATCCAATGCGGGGTGCTTGATTGACTTGCTGTAAACCAGCCCATAGCAGCGTTCGATTTTCTCCAGTTACGGGAACAATGTCACAGGCCGTCGCAATGGCGACCAGGTCGAGCAGGTCATACCATCGTTTAGGGCTATCTTTGCGATGACTCGTAAAAGCTTGTACCAGTTTGAAACTAACGCCACAGCCACATAATTTTTTATAAGGGTAGCTACAATCACTTCGCATTGGATCGAGTACTGCCGTGGCGGCTGGTAAATCAGTTCCGGGAAGGTGGTGATCACATATAATAAAATCAATACCTTTTTGCTTTGCATAAGCAACTGCCTTGACCGCCTTGATGCCACAGTCCATCGCAATAATCAATTGAACGCCATTTGCTACCGCAGAGTTGATTCCTTCTATTGAGACCCCGTAGCCCTCTCGATATCGGTTGGGAATATAAGTAGAGAGTTGATTGGTGTATTGTGATAAAAATTGGTGTATCATGGCAACAGAGGTAGTACCGTCCACGTCGTAATC